>Ga0247742_10000293_pt1 | contig 42464 bp, 35 predicted proteins | sample UWRJL208509C2_FD_180944 | JGI IMG/M metagenome (GOLD analysis project Ga0247742, IMG submission 180944) | Plant litter microbial communities from Arlington Agricultural Research Station in Wisconsin, United States - UWRJ-L208-509C-2 | ecosystem: Environmental > Terrestrial > Plant litter >...
TACAATGCTCGGCTACCCCCGCCCGGATTTTCCAATGTCCCTCTCTCGCCCCGGCATGCTCCACGTGGTCGCTACCCCCATCGGTCACCGAGACGACATCAGCGCCCGTGCGATCGAGACGCTGCGGCGGGTCAAGGTGATCGCCGCCGAGGACACGCGGCACACGCGCCCCCTTCTCCAACATCTGGGCATCGACACGCCGCTGGTCGCGTTGCACGACCACAACGAGCGCACCGCGGTCGACGGCCTGGTCGAGCGCATGCGCGGTGGCGATGACGTGGCCCTTGTCTCCGATGCCGGCACGCCACTGATCAGCGACCCCGGCTTTCGCCTGGTGCGTGCCGCGCGCGCAGCGGGCCTGAAGGTAAGTCCGGTCCCCGGCGCCAGCGCGGTCATCGCCGCCCTGTCCGTGGCTGGCTTGCCTAGCGACCGCTTCATCTTCGAAGGCTTCCTGTCGGCCAAGTCGGGCGCCCGACGCGCGCGCCTGACCGAACTGACCGGTGAATCGCGCACCCTCATCTTCTATGAGTCGTCGCATCGCATCCTCGAGTCCCTCGAGGACATGCGCGATGCCTTCGGTGCGGACCGCGAAGCGGTGGTCGCCCGCGAACTGACCAAGATGTTCGAGACCGTCCTCGACGGCACGCTATCGAGCCTGGTCGGGCGGGTCGCAGCCGACCCCAACCAGCAGAAGGGCGAGTTCGTGGTGATGGTGGCCGGCCGCGAGGAAGGCGAGGAAGAGCGACTGGCCGAAGGGCTGCGCGTGTTCGCCATCCTCAAGGAAGAACTGCCACCGGCCAAGGCGGCGAAGATGGCTGCCGCCATCACCGGTGCACCCCGCAAGGCCCTGTACGGCAGTTGATCGGCCCGGCGTTGGCGGGCAGTACCTCACATCGGCCTCGCGAAGCGATGGGCTATGATCCGGACGTTTCAGCGCCGCCAGGGGCGCTGCCGTGCTGCCCAAGGAATCTTGCGATGCGATCGATCCGCGCTACCACCCTCGGCCTCCTGCTCTGCACCGGTCTCGCCGGCTGCGTGACCCAGGGTGGCGTGAGCCAACACGGCACCGCCCCCACGGGCGAAGCCACGCAGGCGGCGCAGGCGCTCTACACCAAGGGCCAGTTCGACCAGGCGGCCCAGGCCTACCTCGCGCTTGCCGGCCAGGATCCGGCGCATCGTGACTACTACAAGCTGCTCGCCGCGGAGGCTTACCGCCAGGAAGGGGCACTCGACCGCGCCGCGCCCGTCGTCGCCGATATCCGCCGCTCGCACCTGGAGGGCGAGGACGCACTGCGCTTCGATGCCCTTCGCGCCGAGATCGCCTTGAAGAACAACGATCCGGCCGCGGCCCTTTCGTATACCGGTAAGCCCTCCTCGCGCGTGTCGCCGCAGATCGAACAACGGCTGGCCGAACTGCGCGCCCGAGCACAAGCGGCGTCGAGCGATCCCTGGGGCGCCGCGCAGACGCGCGTGGAGCTCGACGGACAGCTGCGCGGCCTCGACCGCGAACAGAACCGGAAGGAAATCCTCGTCCTGCTCACCGGCATGGGCGCGCAGCCGCTGGCCGAACGCGGCGGCGCGCTCCCGGCCAACGATCCCATGCGCCCATGGGTGATCGAAGCGCAGAGTCAGCTTGGCAGCGTGACGCGATCGCCCGCGGTACTCGACCAGGCCGTGGGCACGGTGACCGGCGACAAGGGCGTGCGCGAAGGCTATAAGGTGCCGACCAAGGTCGCCCTGCTGCTGCCCCTGACCGGCCCGCTGGCGGGTGCAGGGACGGCCATCCGGGACGGCTTCTTCACCAACTACATCGAAGCGGCGCACACCAATGCGCCTCGCCCGGAAGTCGTCGTCTACGACGCCGGCAACGACGCGGCGCATGCCGTTGCCGCCTACGACAAGGCTGTCGCCGAAGGCGCCCGCTTCGTCGTGGGACCGCTCAACCGTGACGGCGTGACCGCCATTTTCGCCAAGGGCGCATTGCCCGCGCCCATGCTTACGCTGAACTACCCCAACGACAACAAGAACCTGCCCCCGGCCGGTGCGAACGAGTTCGGGCTGCTGCCGGAAACCGAAGGTGCCCAGGTTGCCGACCACATGGCCGACCGCGGCATGCGCACCGCCACCGTCATCATCTCGACCGATGATTTCGCCCGTCGTGCCGGTAACGCCTTCAAGGCGGAGTGGCAGGCCCGCGGCGGCACCGTGGCGAGCCAGGCGACGCTGGACTCGGCGAGCATCGATTTCGCCTCGCAGCTTTCGGCGCCACCCGCCGACCAGGATCCCGCCACCAGCGGTGTCTTCATCAGCATGAAGCCGCAGCAGGCGCGCCTGCTCCTGCCGCAGTTGCGCCTGGCGAAGAACACCTTGCCGGTGTTCGCCACCTCCCATGTCTACAGCGGCGGCGACGACGCCACGGCCGATCGCGATCTCGAAGGCGTCGAGTTCTGCGACGCCCCGTGGCTGTTCGACGGACAGCCTGGTCTGCCCCGCCGCGCCGATCTGTCCTCGGCGCTGCCCTCGACCAAGGGCGTTGCCGCACGCCTGTTCGCGTTCGGCATGGATGCATGGGGCCTGGTGCCGTACATCGACTGGATGCGCGGGCATCCCGGCAGCTATCTGCCCGGCGCTACCGGCCAGTTGGTAGCCGATGAGTTCGGGCGCGTGCGACGCGTACTCATCTGGGCGCGCTTCACCGACGGCGTGGCCCACCCCGTCGCGGGTAGCCTCGAGCTCGAAGCGCCGGCAGCGGCCCCGAACGTGGAAAGCGGCGGAGGCTGATTCCCGCCGGCGCGGCCAGGGAGTGCCGCGTGACCAGGACAAAGAAGACCACCGAGCGCCGCGCCACCGGAGACCACTTCGAGGGCGCGGCGTTATCGTTTCTGCAGGCACGTGGCCTGCGCCTCGTGCATGCCAATTTCCTCTGCCGGCATGGAGAGATCGACCTGGTGATGCGCGACGGCGAGACCCTCGTCTTCGTGGAAGTGCGCTATCGGCGCAGTTCCGCGTTCGGTGGCGCGCTCGGGTCGGTCACCGTCGCCAAGCGGCGCAAGCTGATCAGCGCGGCGCACCTCTGGCTCGCGTGGCATCCACACGATGCGCGAAGGCCATGCCGCTTTGATGTGCTGGCGTTCGAGGGGGAGTCTGTCGAGTGGGTTCGCGCCGCCTTCGAGGCGGCGTAACAATGGTTGTGGGAGCCAACACGATCAGGCGGTGGCGAGGAAGGCTTCGCGACCCATGTTCGCCAGCTCACCAACAGCATCGATCGTGATGTCCGGCGGCGTCTCCTGCAGTTCGGCACCTGCCGCGGTGGCGTAGTGGCCTTGCTTCACGAACACCGTGGTCACCTTGTCGCCGAGAAGCTTCTTCAGCGCGACGAGGATCCGCGGCTTGTCGTCGACCATCACGTAGTGGTCGGCCGGATAGCGCTTCTGCATATCGTCGAGCATGTCTTCCTTGTGGACGTAGATCAGCACATCCTCGCGGAACGCCTCCCACAGGCCGGCGCGACGAATCTTGCGCGGCTGGAACACGGTGTCGCCGTCGGACATGATCACCGGCCGGCCAAGGGTGCGAAGGTGGTCGATCGCTTCGATCACGCCCGGGAAGCGACGCTCTTCGAAGGGATAATCGAGCAGGAAGAAGGACATGTCCATGAAGGCGGGACTACTTTGCTGGCCACGCAGGCGCTGCAGCGCACCGAGATAGTCCGCGTAACCGACCTGGTCGCGGATCTCGTTGTCGATGGCCTTGTAGCGAGCCCGCCCTTCTTCGCCGAAATCACGCACCAGGCGTGCAGCGAGGTCGGCACTGAAACGGTCGTTGTCGATCAGGGTGTTGTCGACGTCGAACAGGAAGACGATGGGGTCGCGGGTGGACACGATGGATCCTTGCACGGGTAACTTCCCGGGTATATGGGGATGCTCATCGTGGACCGAAGGGCCTGGCGGGGTCTTGTATGAGCGGACCGTTCAAGCCCGGCGCGGGGGAACCAGGGAGAGCCGGGTACCGCCCGTGGTCTTCGAATGGGGCGCCAGCAGGCGCTCGATCTCATCCGGCGGCAGTGGGCGCGAATAGAGGAAGCCCTGCCCTTCCTGGCAGCCGGCACGCAGCAGGAAGTCGTGCTGGGCTTCGGTCTCGATACCCTCGGCGATCGTGTGCAGGTCCAGGCTTCGGGCGATGGCCACCATGGCTTCGGTAATGGCTACATCGTTTCCGTTGGTCGGCAGCCCGGTAATGAACGAGCGGTCGATCTTCAGATAAGCCACGGCCGGCAGCTTCAGGTAAGCCAGCGAGGAATAGCCGGTGCCGAAGTCGTCGATCGCCACGCCTACCCCTAGCTTGTGCAAGGCGAGCATGGCGCGCTCGGTGTCTTCGCCAAGACGCAGGATCGCGCTCTCGGTGAGTTCTACCAGCAGGCGCTTGGGGGCGATGCCGGTCGTCGTGACGGCCTGGCTCACGCCCGCAAGAAAATCCGGATGACCGAACGACCCCGCCGACACGTTTACGGCCAGGCGCAGCGGCGGCAGCCGCGCGACGTCCCACAGGCGCAGCTGCTCGCAAGCGGTTTCGAGTACCCACTGGTCGATCTGGCGGATCAGGCCGAGGCTCTCGGCCAGCGGAATGAATTCGTCCGGCCCCACGTTGCCGCGCTCGGGATGACGCCAGCGGATCAACGCCTCGACGGCAACGATGCGTCCGCTCTTCATTTCCACGCTGGGCTGGTAGACCAGGTGGAACTCGCGACGCGCCAGCGCCTGGCGAAGTTCAGACGCCAGCTTGAGGCGGCGCCGGGCGTCGGCATGCATCTTCGGTGTGTAGAACCGCAAGGCATTGCGTTCTTCGGTCTTGGCCACGTACATGGCCGCATCGGCGTTCGCGATCAGGGTGACCGCATCGTTGCCATCGAGCGGGTAACCGGCAATGCCGATACTCGCGCTGACGTACAGCTCGTAATCGCCCAGATCGAAGGGGCGTGCCAGTGCGGCGAGCATGGCTTCGGCAACCACGAGCGCCTCTTCGCGCGAGCGCAGGTCGGCGAGTAACACGGTGAATTCGTCACCGCCGATGCGGCCAGCAACATCGTCGGGCGTCAGCTGGGCGCGGATGCGCTCGGCCACGCGTATGAGCAGGGCATCGCCCGTGGCATGGCTGTAGCTGTCATTGACCACCTTGAACGCGTCGAGGTCGACGAAGAGTACGGCGATGGCGCCGCGCTCGTGCGCGGCACGCGTGATCGCTTCGGCACAACGGCGCTCGAATTCGGCACGGGTGACCAGGCCGGTGAGCGGATCGTGCGTGGCCATGTGCTGCAGGCGCTGCCGATCGGCCTTGCGCGTCGTGATGTCGGAGACCACGGCGACGTAGTGCTGTGGGCGTCCCTCGTTGTCTCGGATGGTGCTGATGCTCATCAGCTCCGGATAGGTACTGCCATCGGCACGCCGGCTTTCCACTTCACCGAGCCAGTTATCGCCGGAGGCGATGTCTTCCCAGAGCGACGCCGGCAGGGGGCGACCGTCCGGCAGCGTGCGCGTGGCGTCGAAACGCGTGCGACGCAGGGCTTGCAGCGAGATGCCCGTTAACTTGGCATGCGCCGCGTTGGCCGTGGTCACGCGGCGATCGGCGTCGGCGATAATCACCCCTTCGGCGATGCTGGCCAGCGCCTCGGCGGCGATCTTGCGCTCCTGCTCCATGGCCACGCGGTCTGAGATATCACGAACGATCGCCTGGCAGACCTGGCGCGAGCCCCAGACGACAAGGCTGCTTTGCGTTTCCACAGGTCGATCGCTGCCGTCCGCGTTGCGCAGCACGCCGGTGCCGGCGTGATCGGAGCCTTCGACGATCAGGCTGGAAAGCGGGATGCCGATCAACTCGGCGCGTGAGCTGCCCACCCAGTGGGCGGCCCGCCGATTCGCGTCGAGGATGCGTCCGCTTTCCTCGTCGACCATGAAGATGGCGTCTGCCGCGCTGTCGAACAGCAGGCTGTAGCGCTCTTCGGTACCGCGGATGGTGGCGACGATACGCCCGGCCATGCGCAGCCAGAGCAGCGAGGCGAGCGTGGCGACCCCGAAGACAGTGAAAAACAGGACGCGACCGATCCACGATGCGCCGTTGGCGATGTCGAGTGAAAAAGCCTTGGCGCGCGGCTCGACGTACGTATTGAGCGCGGCGATGTGGGCGCGCTCCTCGTCGATCATCGTGGCCGGCGGCGTGCCTGCCGCATACGCGCGGTCGAGCCGGTCGGCGGTATCGGCAAGGTCGACCAGGCTGGCGTCGACGGAACGCCATTCCGTCACCGCTTCGCGCACATACGGCATGCCGGAAAGGTATTGGAAGATGAAGACCATCCCTGGGATGGCCTCGGGAATCACGCCGCCCCTGGCGAAAGCGTCGTTGACCTCGGCGTGGACGAAGTCCCCGCTTGCGATCGAGTCGCGTGCCCAGCGATCGGCCATGAGCACGTCGTAATTTCGCCGGAAATCGGCGAGGTCCGCCGGCCGTCCATGCGTGGCGTACTCGTCGAGATCGATGACGGCCTGCTTTTGCGCCTTGGACCAAAGACTCTCGCCGTTGAGAAAACCGGCGAGAGTCACCTGCGTCTGGAGCGCCACCCACGTAAGGGCGAGAATGAGGCCAACGACCGCAACCAGCGCATAGGCCAATGGCCTGAGGCGCCTCGAAAGGGGCAGTTGGTGACTGGCCTCAACGCGTTGCATCGGTCCCTCAGATCCTCATCCGGTCGTGATAGTGCGCCACATGACGCCCAACTTGCGAGTTACGCGGCTGCCTCGTTCCACGTGCGGATCGAAGCGGTGGCGTCCATGCAGCGATCAAGCGTAATACTCATGCTCACGTAGCTGCGACGCACACACTCCCTGATGTGCTCGATCTGGTCCACCGGGGGATTGGTCCCCAGCAGGGTGCAGACGATCTCGAGCGCTTCCCACGGATGTGTATCGTCATAAGCGGCGTGAAGCTGAAGCCAACGCAGGCCGGCCTTACGGCCCGTAATCGGCAGGCTTTCGGCGTAGGTCACGCTTTCATAGACAATTTGTGACCAATCGCCGGTCGCGCCTTCCACGGCATAATTTGTCGCGGCGATACCCGCGGCGAGCGAATCGTTGCGGCTCACCTCCTCGCACCACTGGGCCAGCGCCTGCGTGCCCTTGGGCGGTTCGGCCCGAAGCAGGTCCTCACGGGCCACCCCGGCGCTCTCCGCCCAGTTCAGCCAGTACTCGGCGTGGTTCTGTTCCACCCGGATGTTGCGCACCAGCCAGCGGCGGGCAAGGTCGTCGCCCGGGCTGCGGCCGTAGCGTGTCTTCAGCAGGCTGTGCGACATGTAGCCCGGGAAGCGCTCGATGACCGGCCACACGCCGATCATGAAGTTGCGGGTGGTGTCCGGATCGAGGGTGGCATCGATCATCGACGACCACATCTCATGGCCGACGATCTGTCGCCGCGTGTCCTCGCAGGACGAAACCATGTCCTGTGCCCAGAGCGGATAGCTGGCGATGTCGGTCTGTGAGCCGGTCAGTTCGAAACGAGCGTTCATATAGATCTCCCTAAGGATCTGCTGCCAATTGAAGGTCCAGGCAGGCCCGGGCGACCCGCGGCCCGCCTTGCCGGCCCCGTTGCGGGGCCGGACGATCATTAGGCCACGTAGCCCATTCGTCATGGACACAGCCGCCACGGCGGGGTCTATCGTTGGCTTTCCGAATCCAAGGACATCGCTCCCATGGCCACGATCAACCGCATCCTCGCCGCTGCCATCGCCTGCGGCCTCGCCTCTGCAGGCGCGCTCGCTGCCGGCGCGCCCGTGGGCGTAGACCTGAAGGGCATCGATCATTCGGTGCAACCAGGCGACGACTTCGACGGTTATGCCAATGGGACCTGGAAGAAGACCGCGGTGATCCCGGCCGACCGGGCCAGCACCGGCGTGTTCCTGGAGGTGTTCCAGAAAGCCGAGAAGCGCAACGCGGAGCTGATCAAGGCGGCAGGCGAAGGTCACCCGGCGGCCGGCAGCGAGCAGCGCCTCATCGCCGACTACTACAAGGCGTATATGGATGAGGCCGCTATCGAGAAGGCCGGCCTGAAGCCGCTCGAGCCCGCCCTGGCATCGATTGACGCGATCAAGGACAAGGCCGCGTTGTCCGCCGCGCTCGGCGCGCAACTGCGGGCCGACGTCGATCCGATCAACGCCACCAGCCTCGACACCGAGCACCTCCTCGGCCTGTTCGTCGCGCAGGGTCTGGAGGATCCGTCGAAGAACATGCCCTATCTGTTGCAGGGCGGCCTGGGCATGCCCAATCGCGACTACTACCTGAAGACCGACAAGGACATGGTCGACATCCGCACGAAGTACGCCGCGTACGTCGAGAAGCTGCTGACGATGTCCGGCACGCCCGACGCAACCGGCAAGGCCAAGGCCATCGTCGCCCTGGAAACGAAGATCGCCCAGGCACAGGCCTCGATCGTCGAGAGCGAGGACATCCACAGGGCCAACAACCCGTGGCCGCGGACGTCATTCGCGAGTAAAGCCCCAGGCATCGACTGGGCCGCGTACTTCAAGGCGGCCGGCCTCGACGACCAGCCCACCTTCATCGTCTGGCAGCCGGCGACGGTGACGAAGTTCGCCGCGCTCGTCGCCAGCGAGCCGCTGGATACATGGAAGGCCTGGCTACGCTTCCACACGATCAATGCCGACGTCCCGGGCCTGCTACCCAAGGCATACGACGATCTCGCCTTCGGGTTCTACGGCACCACGCTCAGCGGAACGCCGAAGCAGCGCGATCGCTGGAAGCGCGGTATCGCCCGCGTGAACACCGACCTGGGCGACGCGGTGGGCCAGATCTACGTCAAGCAATATTTCCCCGCCTCGTCCCGCGCCCAGGTGCAGGACATGGTGAAGAACATCCTGAAAGCGTTTGACGCGCGCGTGGATACGCTGGACTGGATGTCACCCGAAACCCGGCAGAAGGCCAAGGCGAAGATCGCCACGATCAAGGTGGGTGTCGGCTACCCGGATACCTGGCGTGACTATTCGAAGCTGGAAATCCGCCCGGACGACGCGCTAGGCAACCACGAGCGCGCCGAAGTTGCCGAATATCACCATCAGGTGGCCAAACTCGGCAAACCGGTGGATCGCAATGAGTGGTGGATGACGCCGCAGACCGTCAACGCGGTGAACCTGCCGCTGCAGAATTCGCTCAACTTCCCGGCGGCGATCCTCGAGGCGCCGTTCTTCGATCCGAAGGCGGACCCCGCATCCAACTATGGCTCGATCGGCGCCGTGATCGGCCATGAGATCAGTCACAGCTTCGACAACACCGGCGCCGAGTTCGACGCCCAGGGACGTCTGGCCAACTGGTGGACCGACGCCGACCAGAAGCACTTCAAGGAGGCTGGCCAGCGCCTGGTCGAGCAGTTCAACCAGTACGAGCCCCTGCCCGGCCTGCACATCAACGGCCAGCAGACACTGGGTGAGAACATCGCCGACCTGTCCGGCCTCACGATTGCCTATGCGGCGTACAAGGAGAGCCTGCACGGCAAGCCTGCGCCGGTGATCGATGGCCTGAGCGGCGACCAGCGCTTCTTCCTTGCCTTCGCCCAGTCGTGGCGGACGAAGACGCGGGACGCCGCCTTGCGCGCGCAGGTCATCAGCGATGGTCATGCGCCCGGCGAATTCCGGGCGCAGACCGTGCGCAACCTGGATCCCTGGTATGACGCGTTCCAGCCTGAGGCGGGGCAGAAGCTTTATCTGGATCCGAAGCAGCGGGTGAAGATCTGGTAGGCCGTAAGAGCATCGCCGATGAATCGGCTCCCACAGAGAGCAGGCCCACGGCGAGCAGGCCCGGCGCCTGTGGGAGCCGCTTCAGCGGCGATGTGGGAGCCGCTTCAGCGGCGATTCCTTCGAATGCGGCGCTCGATGCTGCCGAGAAGGCCATCGATCGAAAGCGCCAGCGCCCCAACCAGCAACGCTCCCTGCACCACATACGCCGTGTTGTTCCCCACCAGCCCCTCGACAATCGGCGACCCGAGCGTCGTCGCACCGACGGCCGAACCGATGGTGGCGGTGCCGACACCGACGATGGCCGACAGTCGCACGCCGGCCATGATCGGGCCGGCGGCCAGCGGCAATTCCACATCCCACAACTTTCGCCAGCGTCCGTAGCCCATCCCGTCTGCCGCATGCAGCGCGGCAGGCAACACATTATCCAGGCCGGCCACGGTCTGGCCGAGTACCGGCAGCACGCCGTAAAGCGTCAGGGCTAGCAAGGTGGGTGCCGCACCGAAACCGAGCAAGGGCACGGCGATCGCGAGCACCGCGACCGGCGGAAATGTCTGGCCGATCACGGCCACCGCGCGCACGGTCGGCAACATCGAGCGGCCGGCCGGACGCGTCGCCAACACGCCGAGCGTGAGCCCGATCGCGACGGCAACCAGCGTCGCCAACGCGACCAGCCACACGTGTGAAAGCGTCAGCGCAAGAAAGGACGTACGCGTATACAGCGGATGCGAAAGTGTCGGTATCCAGGCGTGAAACCATGGCGCGCTGTGCGGCAGCACGAGCAGCAAGGCGACGAGCAGCAACGGGGCGACGATCGCCTTCACTCGCGCGTCGCCACGAGATCGGCGAGAAGAATCGCGCCGGCAGGCTGTCCGCCCTCATGCACGGGCAGGCGATCGCGCCCCTGCGTCAGCATCGCCCCCAGCGCATCCTGCAATGAAGAACCGCCATCGACGGCATCGCCATCGGCCACCTCGCCGCTGCGCATGCTGTCACGCACGCGACGCACCGCCAGCTCACGCAGTCGCGCGCGCGCTCCGCCGACGAATTCGCGCACGCGCTCGTTTACGGGATGGCGAATGAGGTCGAGAGGCGTACCCACCTGGGCAACCTTGCCGTCGAGCATCAGGGCCACGCGGTGGCCGAGGCCAAAGGCTTCGTCCATGTCGTGGGTGACGAAGAGGATCGTCGTAGCCGTATCGCGCTGGATCGCCTTGAGGCTTGCCTGCAGGGACTCGCGCGTGACCGGATCGAGCGCTCCGAACGGCTCGTCCATCAACACGATGCGGGGTCGCGCGGCGAGCGCACGCGCGACCCCCACGCGTTGTTGCTGTCCGCCGGAAAGCGTATCCGGGTATCGGTCGGCGATGCCCGGCTCATCGAGCTTGAGCAAGGCAAGCAGTTCTTCGACGCGCGCGCCGATGTCCGCCTTCGACCAGCCGAGCAGACGCGGGACAGTCGCGATGTTCTCGCCGACGGTACGGTGCGGAAACAGCCCGACGGACTGGATGGTGTACCCGATGCCACGACGCAAGGTTTCGACATCCTGCGCGGCCACGTCCACACCATCGATGCGCACGCTTCCCGCATCGACGTGGACCAACCGATTCACCGTGCGCAGCAGCGTGGACTTGCCCGAGCCCGATGGCCCGACGAGGACGAAGAACTCGCCGTCCTCGACGCACAGCGACAGGTCGTCGATGACGACGTGCTCTCCGAAACGTTTCTGGACGTGGTCGAACTCGATCATGGGCGGCGTTCCGTAAAGGCGAGGATGGCCTGGAAGAGGAGGTCGACGGCGAGCGCCAGCGCGATGATCGCCAGCGTACCCAGCATCACCATGTCGTTGGCGCCCTGACCGATACCGAGGAAGACGAAACGCCCCAGGCCGCCTGCGCCGATGAGGGTGGCGACTGCCGCCAGTCCGATCGTCTGGACCGCGACGATACGCAGCCCGGCAAGCAACACCGGCCAGCCCAGGGGCAGCTGCACACGTGACAGCACCTGCAGCCGACTCATGCCGAGCCCGCGAGCCGCTTCGCGCGCCTCCGGCGGCACCGCGCCGAGGCCGGCGACGGTGTAGCGCACGACAGGCAGCAGGGCGTACAGCACCAGGGCAAAGACGGCGGGCGCGGCGCCCGTGCCACCAAAGCCGAGCGCGCCGAGCGCCGGCCATGCCCGGGCCAGCCACGCAAAGGGACCGATCAGCAGCGCGAACAAGGCCAGCGACGGAACCGTCTGCAGGAAAGCGAGCACACCGACGACAGCTCCGTCCGTCCGCCGCGCACGCCAGGCCCACCAGCCCAGCGGCGCTCCGATGATCAGCGCCAGCACCAGCGTCGTCGCCGCAAGGGTCAGGTGGGTAAGCAGTGCATCGATGAAGGGTCCGCGTTGTGCGTGGAATTCGCGGGCCAGGGCCAAGGCGTCGAAGGTGCCGCCCATGCTCATCGCGACGAGTACCACGAGCAACCCGACCCAGGCGACGATCCGCGCCGATGTACGCACCCCGCGCAACCGATCGAGCAAGAGCAGGCTCGCCGAGAGCCACATGAGCCAGAATCCCGCGCCCAACGGAACACGCGCGCTCGCCGCCGCCGTGGTGAGCAAGGCGTGTGCATCCATGCTTGCAAGCAGTGGCAGGCCGGCAATCAACACCCACGCCAGTAACGCGACGGCCACCCGGCTGCCCCTGACGCCGAGCACGCCCAGCGACGCGAGCACGGCCCATGACAGAGCCAGCGCCACGACATGTGGACTGTACGGTTCGCCGCTAAGGAGCCGGTTGGGCGTGACGTACAGGAACGGAAAAGCCATCGCGGCCAGGAAGCCAAGGCCGGCCAGGACGAGAACGGGAAGCGCACGCGGGTTCACGGTACGAGCCCCTCTTCCCGGAGATAGTCGCGAGCGACGACGGCGGGATCTTCACCGTCGATCTGTGTCCGCGCGTTGAGCTTGCGCAACACCTCCACCGTCAGCGGTCGGAAGGCTGCGCCCACTGAATCGCGCATCGCCGGATAACGGCGCAACACATCGTCGCGAACCACGGGCGCAGGCTGATAGACCATCTCCACGTGTCGCGGGTCGGAGAGCACGGTCAGGCCGGTGACGGCGATGGCTCCATCCGTCGAATAGACCATGCTCGCGTTGACTCCCGAGATGCCTTCGGCGGCGGCCTTGATGGTCGCCGACGTATCCCCACCCGCAAGCACCAGCAACTGGTCGCCGCGCAAGGTGAATCCGTAGGCCGTCTGGAAGGCCGGCAGCGCCGCATCGCTCTCCACGAACTCGGCCGATCCGGCCAGGAACACATCGCCCCCGCCCTTCACCCAGCGCGCGAAATCGTCGAGCGTGACAAGCTTCGCCGCGCGCGCCACGTCGCCACGCACACCGATCGCCCAATGATTGTCGGCAGGCGCCGGTGTCAGCCAGACCAGATGGTTGGCGGCGAGGTCGAGTGAGGCGGCAAGTGCGTACGCCTTGCGCGCGTCGCGGAAGGCAGGGTCGTTCTCGCGGTGAAAGAAGAACGCCGCGTTGCCGGTGTATTCCGGATAGATGTCCAGATCGCCATTGAGCAGGGCGCGGCGCACAATGGACGTAGGCCCGAGCTGGGTCCGGTCGATCACCGGCACGCCGTCGTGGCGAAGCACCTGCAGCAGGATCTGCCCGAGCACCGCACCCTCGTTGTCCGCCTTCGAGCCTACCCGTACCTCGGCCTGCCCGTGCGCTGTGGAAGCGAACAGGACGAGCAGGACGCAGAGCAAGCGGCGCAACGGTCAGCGCCCCAGCAAGCTGGCGAACGTACGCTTGAAGGCCTCGTCGATCGGCGTGGCGTCCACGCTCGCCGGCAACCCACGGAAGCGCGCTTCGAAGGCGAGCACGGCCGCCATGAAGCGACCGGCACGACCTTCGTCGTCGCCTTCTTCCACCGCATAGGCCAGCACGCGCGCCGCCTGACCGGCGAGGTCGACGTCATCGGGCAATGCCGAGATGTCACCCCACACCTGTTTCAGGTAGTCCACGGCGATACCTGCGCGGCGCATACGATGCAGCAGCCCGGCAGGCATCGTGTGCTCGGGCGTGAAGCGCGCGACGATATCCTGTGGTTCGTCCAGCGACACCGACCCCAGGTCGACACGGATGCATAGCGAGGCCGTGTCGAACAGCCAGGTCTGCGGAGCGGGCGGTTCACTGTAAGGCAGTGCCACGCCGTTGACCTCGACGCTTTGCGGGATGCCGGCGTCGAGCAGCTCGACAATGTACGAGCGAGCGCCCGGGCGTCCTTTGTAGTGTCCTCGCATGGCGTCGATATGCACACGTTGCGCACGGTCGCCACGACGGCTGCGCACACGGGTGCGCGCGAATTCACCGCGCTGGTAGCCCTGGCTCTCGCCGTCGTCGTCGTAGAGCTCCGTGGCGCCTTCGTCGCCGGGGAAGACCTGCAGGATCAAGGCGTCGGGAACGCTCGCGAGGTTACGCATGCCCTCAGGATATAGCGGCACCACGCTGCCCGGCCGGACGAAGATGGGAATCTCCTCGAGGGTGTAGTGCCGTTCGATCATCTGCCCGCCTTCGAACGACTCCGCGCCGTCGCGGCTGTACCACAGACCGGGCGGCAACCAGACTGGAAACGGAGCGGCACCATCCTCGCCCACCGGCGCCGTGACCGGCGCTACGAGGATGTCGTTACCGAACATGTATTGCGCCGGGTGGCTGTACGCTTCTTCGTGCTGTGGCCAGTGGTAGTACATCGGGCGCACGATCGACAGGCCGGTGTCGTAGGCGTGGCGCGCGGCACCATAGATGTACGGCGCAAGCTGATAGCGCAGCCGGATCGCGGCGAAGATCGCATCGCCATAAGGCGGACCGAAGTGCCACGGCTCCTTGTGCAGGCTGGCTTCCTTGGCCGAGTGCGTGCGCAGCACGGGACTGAATACGCCCAACTGCATCCACCGCGCATAGAGTTCCGGCTCGAGATGCCGCTCCGGCCGTGGAATATGCTTGTGGAACGTATGCCCACCGATGTCGTGGCTCCAGTAGCCGTAAAGCACATTGGACGCCATGGCGGTGAAGTGCGGCTGGAAGGCCAGCGAATCCCAGGAGATGACGCTGTCGCCGGAGAAGCCTATGGGATAACGATGATTACCGAGCCCACCCCACCGATGGTAGATCAGCCCGCGCCGATCGCCGTCGCGCTGCATCTCGGTGAAGAAGGTATGGTTGAGCCACCACGTGTTCGACAGGCCGGGGTGCGCCTTCGACTCGGGCCATTGCTGCCAGTCGAGCCACCAGAAATCGACGCCGACCTTCTCCAGCGGGTGCAGCACCGTGTCGAACAAGGCACGCATGTACGGCTGCGATGTGCCTTCGAAAGGAATCGCCGCGTGGGTAGAAGTATCCCAGGAGAGCGCCTTCGCCATGGCGGCGTACTGTTCTTCGTGCGGCAATACACCCGAGGCCGGATGCAGGTTCAACGTCACGCGCAGATGCTGCCCATGCGCCCAACGCATGAAGGCCTTCGGATCCGGGAACAGGCTGCGATTGAAGGTGTAGCCGGTCCAGCCGGATTGCTCGCCGAAGACGTCCTTGTGCTCGTGCCCCGGCCGTAGCGACAGGCCGGGCGTGGTGTGCCAGTCCATGTCGAGCACCAGCACATCCAGCGGAATGCGTTCCTTCTCGAAACGCGCACCGAGCGTGCGCAGTTCCTCGTCGGTGTAATTCCAGTACCGCGACCACCAGTAGCCGAAAACGAAACGCGGCGGGATCGGCTGCGGCCCCGCGATGGCGGCGAAATCGGTTAGCGCGCCGCGGTAGTCGTGGCCATAGCCGAAGAAGTACAGGTCCTGGCGCTCGCCGGCCGGACGCTCGAGCACCCAGCCTTCGTCATCGATGCCGAAGCCGCCGGTGTCGTCCACCACGTGCCAGCCATCGCGCGCGATCAGCCCCTCCTCGATCGGCAGCTTGCTGCCGTCCTGCCAGGTGTCGCCGTCGTAGCGGTCCAATGTGCGGTAGGTTCCGCCGAGGTTGTCCTTCTGGACATCGCCCGGCTTCCAGGTCAGTCCGCCCTCGCCCTCGCCCTCGCCCTCGCCCTCGCGGACAAGAATGGCGAGGTTGGCCGCGGAGAAACGTCCACTGCCTTTCTCGTAACGCAACCGCAACGCGCCGGTGTCGATCTCCAGCGCGTGCTCGTCTTCGGCAATCCGGAAGCCCGGTACGTCCAGGGCACGGTGCACCACGATCTGGGTGCGGCTGTCCCGGAACTGGCCCGAGGCGCTCCACTCCAGGCGAATGAGCCGAGGCGTGAGGACGCTGAAGCGCACCTCGGTGCGCTCGATCACGGCCTCGGGGTGGGCCGCAGCGCCGGCATCGGGCCGGCGGTCTGTCGTGGCTTCCATGGGCGTGGAGCCCCTTCTTCGACGCGAGGTGCTCCATTATGACGCGTCGCCGCATCGGACCGGTGAACGCATCCGCTTGACGGGGCCTTGTCGCGCCGTGCACCTCCGGCCCGTCACCTTCACCGCTTCAATCAACGCGGGAGCGGGACCATGAACGAAGACCAGATCCGGGGCGCAGCGAACACCATCGGCGGCCGCGTGCAGCGGGCAGCGGGCGCGCTGGGCGGCGACCACGGCCTCGAGGCCGAGGGCGCCATCCGCGAGACCGCCGGCCGCGTCCAGGCCAAGGCCGGCGAGGCTGTAGACACTGCTCGCGATGCCATCGCCCACCGCCCCCTCGGCGCGATCCTCGGCGGCTTTGGCGTGGGCGTCCTGGTGGGCATGCTGCTCGCCCGACGCGACTGAGTCGTTGGCGCGTTCTGCGCGATAGGGGCCCGGCTTCGTGCCGGGCTTCTTTTGTTGATGCGTTTGGCGTCGTCGCGCTGGATCAGAGTAACAGGCAGCGATTACGCCCGGCTCGCTTGGCCGCGTAGAGCGCCCGATCCGCGCGATCGAAAACGGTCGCGGCGGTGTCGTTGGCGAGAAAACTCGTGATGCCGCCGGACATCGTGACCGTTACCGGTTTCTGGCTGGCGTGGAAGGCCAGCCGGGCGACCGTCTCGCATAAGGCCTGCGCGGCGACGATTGCCTCTTCCGCGGGGACGCCGGCGAAGACCACGACGAACTCTTCGCCGCCGTAGCGCGCCACAAAAGCGGGCTCGGGCAGCTCTCGCGTCAATGTCTGTCCGACGATACGCAACACGGCGTCGCCTGCCGCGTGGCCGAAACTGTCGTTGATCACCTTGAAATGATCGATGTCGAAAGCGCCGACGCAGGCGACGCCGCCGTGCTCACGCACGTCCTTCTCGATCTGGGCCATGCGCCTCTCATACGAAAGACGATTGGGAAGGCCGGTCAGCGGATCGGTGAGCGCCAGCTCGTGTTCACGACGTAGCGAATCCTGCAACGACGTGGCCTGCGTTTCCAGCTCTTCGACGCGATCCTTCATGCGTTCGGCACGATCGCGGTACGTCGCCAGACGCTCGTCCTCGCGTTCGCGAAAAGCACGAAAGTGCTCGTCGATCATGGAGAGGCGCGCGTTGACCTGCGCCTGCAAGGCTTCGAGGTCGGTGGCACCCTGTGTCTGTTCGACGAGCAACCGCATCTCCTCGCGCACGGTGGCATCCAGGTCGCGGCCCTGGTCGTCACCTGCCACGACATGTTCGGTCTCGGCCACGAGATAGCGGGTCATGTCGCCGAGCCTTCCGCTGACGTCGGCGAGAAGATCCTGCAGCTGGGCAATGTCACGGCGCAGCGATTCGCGCTGCAGGTTGACCAGGTCGGCCAGCCCACGGGCCGCCGACGATATCGCAGCGGCGTCGCGCGCCTGGCCCAGCGTGGCGTGCAGTGCGTCGACACGACCGGCGAGCCTGGGCATGAGCACGACGTGGAACAGCACCTGTCGCAAGGCTTCCGTCGCTGGCTCAAACGCTTCGGCCACGTGCAGTGGCGTCGGTTCCGGGCGCTGCTCGAGCGCGGTCACCGCCTCGGCGAGGGCATCGAGCAAGGGATCCAGTGCGTCGGGATCGGAAGCGATTCCCAAGCCGTCGCCGAGCTGGTCCAGGAGGCGATCGGCATCCGTACTTTGCCCACGGGCGAGCGCGGCGAGACGCAGCACGAGCCGACGCAGGCCTTCTTCAAGCTGGCGGAAATCCTGCTCGTCGCGCTCCATCCGCTCCAGGGCGAGATGGTATTTGCGCTCCCAGACGTCCTGCGTCACGCCGTCGCCTTCATTCATGTCAGTAGAGTACCCGCGCCAGCAACTGCAGCTGGTCGCCCCGTTCGTGCGGTGAGAGACCAAGGTCTACGCGATCCTCGCGCGTCGCATCCACGTGCAACCATTCGGCGGTGAGGCGTAGCCAGTCGCTCGGGCGCCAGTTCAATGCCGCGGTGATGGCACGGCCGCGCTCGCCGTCCGGCCACGTGCGAAAACGTTCCACGCGCAGGGTCGGTCGCCAGGCGCCGCGATTCCAGCCGGCAAGGAGGAAGCCTGACTGGAAATGGGTGCGAAAGACCTTCTGGCGCGGCTGCACTTCGGTGTCGCCGTCCATGCCTTGCGCTATCCACGTCACCGGGCCGGTCACCAACTTCGCGCCGGCCGACCAGAAACGCGTGCGCCAGGCGAAGAGCTTGTCGCCCTCGGCATAGAGCTCGTGGGCGTGGGGGTCGGCCCTGTTGTCGTAGCGCAGTAGTCGCAGATCCAGGCCGGCGGCGGCCTTCCAGCTGGTGTCGGCATACCAGCCGGTGCGGCCCCCGACACTCTGCAACGGTGCGTATTGCTGTCGGATGCCTCCTTCGTCCTCGGAGGGTTCGCGCAGACGCCCGCCCACGCCGTAGACGAGATCGCTCAGCGACCAGCCGCGCATGGCGAGGATGTTTCCGGCCGGATCGTTGTGCCGGAACAGGCCGCCGCCGAACCCGAGCGTACCGGCGTCGCTGCGCCATTCTTCCCGTGCTTCGGCCCCGAGACCACGCAGTTCCTCACCCACCCAGCTGTTGATCGCCGAGGGGGTGATCGTCCACGGGCTGGTCCAGCCGATACCGTCGTTCTCGAGCGAGATGGGGATGAAATACAGGCCACCCTTGAGCGACGCCCGCCACGCCGACAGCGAGAGCGGCCGGTAACGCAGGAACGCTTCCATCAGTTGCGGACTGGCGTGATCGGTCTGCTGGAGCTGCACGTCGGCCAGGGCGAACAGAGCCGGCGTGAACTGCGTGGTCACGACGAGGGCGGCGGCGCCGAAACGCGCCTGGGTGTCGCCGTCGCCGTAACGCGTGCGTCCCGGGCCGCCGTTGACGAAACCGGGATCGTCAGGTGCATCGACCAGGCGCACATCCGCATACGCATGCACCTTCACATCCTGCGCGCCGGCGATAGGTATGACGAAACAAACAGCGATGGCGGCGAAAGCGCGGTGGAATCGACTCACGCCAAGCCCACGCCTTGCGCGCCGTGGCGCGCGACCAGGGCCGCGAACGTCATGGGCCGGTCGACGTGGAATCCCTGGGCGTGATCGCAGCCGACATCGCTGAGGAAGGCGATGGTGGCTTCGTCCTCCACGCCCTCGGCGGTCACCCGGTAACCCAGGCGATGGCCGAGTTCGACCAGCGATCGGACGATCACGCGGTCGGTTTCATCGGTGGCGAGGTGTTGGACGAACATCTTGTCGATCTTCAGTTCCCGGACGGGCAGGCGGCGCAGGTAGGCGAACGAGGTCTGGCCGACCCCGAAATCGTCGATCGCCATGTCGATACCCATATCGGCCAGGCGCCTAAGGACTTGAAGCGCCGCCTCCGGCTCACCGATCACAGCGCTCTCGGTCACCTCGAGGGTGAGAGAGGTGGCTGGCAGGCGGTGAGCCCGCAACAGATCGGCCACGCGATCCGGCAGCTCCGTATCGCCGATGTCGCGCGCCGACAGGTTGATCGAGATGCGCATGGGGTGCCCGGCGCGGGCCAGCTCGGCCGCCTGGGCGATGCCGCGGGCCAGGACCCAGCGGGTCAGCCGGCCGATATTGCCGGTTTCCTCGGCCACGGTGACGAACTGCTCGGGCGAGACCATGCCGCGCCCCGGACGCGTCCAGCGCACCAGTGCCTCGGCAGCGTCGATGCGGCCGTCGGCGAGGTGGCGCTTGGGCTGGTAGTAGAGCTCCAGCGCATCGCTGTCGATGGCCGCGCGCAATTCGCTCATCAGGGAAAGGCGTTCGGGCCGGTGCGGATCGGCCTGCGGGTCATAGACGTCCACGCCACGAGCCGAACCCACTGCGGCGAACTCGGCCACCTCGGCGCGGCGCAGCAGGGCGGCAGCGCGCTCGCCGTGGCTGGGCGCCAGGGCAATACCCACCGCCGGACCCATATCCATGTTGACCTCAGCCTCCTGGTAGGGCTGGGCAAGCGCATCCATCACCCGGAATGCCACTGAGATCGCCTCGGCGCGGTCCGCGCCACGCAGCCATACGGCGAACTGCGTATCCGTGGCCCGCGCCACGTAGTGCGTGCCGGCGGCCTGCCCCACGCGCGCGCCGGCATCGCGCATCAGGCGGTCGGCCAGCGCATGACCGATGGTCTTGATAATGTCCGGAAGGCGCGTGACACCAACGATCAGCAGGGCGCCCTGCTGGCCCGGCGCGGTCGCCAGGTCCTGGTCGATCGCTTCCTCGGCGGCCGCGCGGTTGGGCAGGCCGGTCACCCCGTCGTGCATGGCCTGATGGCGAATGCGCAGTTCGCGTTCGCGCACCGCGTCACCCATGGTGCGGAACGCGGCGGCCAGTTCGCCAATCTCGTCACGACGTCGCACCGCGGGCGCGTCGCGGTAGTCGCCGCCAGCGATACGCCGTGCCGCCGCGGCAAGCGCTTCGACCGGTCGCGAAACGCCGCGCGCTACCAGCCAGGCGACGAGCAGGCCCGCGCCCAGGCCCATGGCGAGCAACGCCAGCCACGCATTCCATACCGCCTTGTAAGGCCGCAATGCATCGTCGAGCGAGTAGCCCAGCACGGCGTACACGGCCCCGCTACCTTTGGGTTGGCGGAGCAATTGTGCGAGCACGAGGTAGTCGCGCCCGCCGATGGTCATCGCGGTGGGCTGGGATGGCAAAGAACGGTCGCTGGAAGAGAAACTCGCGGTGAGCTCGGAGTGGCTGCTGCCGCGTGCGATCACTGTGTAGTGGCCAGGACCGCCCGGCGTGGCCAGTTCGACATCCCGGGGCAGTGCCGACAGCTGTTGCATGTGCGCGATCATCGCGTCGTCGACCGGAATGCTGGCAACCACCAGGCCCACCGGCTGGGGTGCATAGATCGGCACGACGACGACCCAGAATGCCTTGCCGGCGATCACGGCAACGGCGGCCGTGCGTTCTTTGAAGGCCTGGCTCAGCAAATCGGGAAACGCGAACGGCTTGCTGTCGTGCGAAGGGTCGACCGTATCGGCCTGGATCCTTCCTCCGAGGTCGACCAGTTGCATGCGCGACGCACCGACGCGACGACCGTGGTTACGCAGGACGGAGAGAATGGTTTCCCTGTCGCGCGCGCCGATGGCCGAACGCAGCCCGTAGTCCAGCGACATGATCTGCACGCCGTTGGCGACGCTGACCGAAAGGTCGTTCATCTGTGCCACGAAGGCGCCGGCATTCGCGCTCAGCTGATGGCCGCCCTCTTTCACCAGCTGGCGGCGAGCGACATCGTAGGCCAGCACGGCGGTGAGCCCCTGGACCAGGATCAGCGTGGCAACGAAGAACAGCGCCAGCCGGGTGCGGAAACCGAGGACCCGCATGGCCCGCTCAGTAGCCGATGTGTTCGCGATCCATCGCGCCGCGCGGATCGGGCAGCAGGGCGAGGTTGAAACGGACGGTGGCCGGCGCGGCCTCGCTGACGGTGACGCCCTGGATCGGCAGGGTCACTCCGGGGCGGAGTTGTGGATGCCAGGCATGGGCGCGGTACTGCCCGGCGTTGACGCCATCGATGCTCGCCCTGCCCTGTGCGTCGGTCGTCGCCATCTCGGGATCCTTCGTCACGTAGAGATAAGTGAGCATCTGGTCGTGGATGTTGCAGCCGACCGCCGCATTGCCGGGGTTTTTCATCAGCAGGGCAGGCGAACTTTCGCCTGGGCCGAGCATGTACTCGAACTTCACCATGTCCGAAAACGAGTAGACGTGATGCCGCGTGGTGTCGCTGTTGCGGAAGATCACGCTGTCGCCAGGGTGCAGCGCGGTGACGTAGGGAAGGAAGGTTTCGTCCTTCTGGTCGACGTAGCGGGTGGCCGGCGCGGCCGTGCGTGAGGTGGTGCCAGGCATCGGCGCGAGGCTCACGATCGCATCCGCCACGGGGCGCCCGTTCGTGTCCACGACCTCGATAACCACCCGTCCGGCATGGGCCGGCGCAGCGCCCAGGATCAGTACGGTCGCAACGGCGAGCAGGCAGCGCATAGGAATCCCCTGTGTCCCACGGCTAGCCTAGCTCAGTTGGCGGTTCAGCCGCGAACGGGGCGCAGCATGCGGCAGATGGCGACCATGGGACGATGCGGACCGCAGGGGTCCGAGCTCCAGAAGTCGCCGCGATGCGAAGCGGCGACGCCGTCGAAAGACGGTTGCCCGGGCCCCTGTGCGCGGCCGCAGGCCAGGGCGAGCATGAGCCCGGCCAGCATCGCGATGGATTTCATGGTGACGCGCATGGCCTTCCCCCCCGGTTGACGAGCCCGACGTTAGGCTCCCGCGTGTGAAGGGACAATAGACCGAATGGCGGGGCCGACGGTCACACAGCGATCGGCCAGCGCGCCGACGCCTTCCCGATGGGAGACGACGATCAGCAGGCTTCGTGGCAACCGACGCTTCATGGCCGAGAGCACGGCCAGTTCCGAGGCCGCATCCAGCGCGCCGGTAGCTTCGTCGAGCACGGCCACCGCAGGTTCACGCAGGATCACCTGGGCCAGCAGCAGGCGTTGCAGCTCGCCGCCGGACAGCCGGCTGGATGCATCGTGCAAGGCGGTGTCCAGATGTTTATCGAGACCCACCTCGCGCAGCACCTCGCGAAATTGCCCGTCTGTCCCCGATGGTGCAGCCCAGCGCAGGCAGTCACGGACCGTGGCCTGCCACGGCCGCACGCTCTGGCTGACGTAGGCGCCGTGATGGACGTAGGCACGATAGGCGTCGTAATCGATGGCATGGCCACCGACACACGCGTCGAAGACCACGGGTCGCGCCATGCCGGCGAGAACATCGACGAGGCTGCTCTTGCCGATCCCGGAGTCGCCCTGGACGAGCACGAGCTCTCCGGGCCGCAAGACTAGGTCACCGAGTTCAATGCCGGGTATTGGCGGGGCGACATGAATGCGCCGGAGATGGATACCGGCATCCGGAATCGCCGGCCGGGCGGTCGCCGCGGGTGGCGCATGGGAGGTCGGCAGGTGCATGTAGCGCTGCCACAGTTCGAAGGCCGGCGCGGCAGAACGCATCTGCTGGACGCTCTGCCGTGTGGATACCAGGTAGGGCAACAACCGGCCGAGCAGGAGGCAGACCGCAATCAACGCGCCCTGGTCGATGCCGTGCCAGCGCTGCGCGAGGACGAACAGCAAGGCGATGCCGCCGACCGCCAGCAGTTCCAGGATCAGCCGGCCCGAGGCGATCAGCTCCAGCTGGCGCGCGTAACCGCGCGCGAGGTCGTTGGAGACCTCGCCATAGCTCCCACGTTCGACATCCTCGCGACCGAACGAACGGACGTGGCGAAGCCGACGGGGAAAATCCTCGCTGTGCCAGAACAGCCGCGTCATGTCCGCCACGTAGCGGCGTCCTACCTCGATCTGTTCGCGACCGTAGAAGCGCGACGCAAGCAGTGCAAGGACCGCCAGCGGCGGCGCGACCAGCAGCAGCGGTGGCGACACCCAGAAGGCCAGCGAGAGGCTGACCATGGCGGTGACTCCGGCGACCAGTAATTGCTGCAGCGCGCTGAAGCCCTGCACGACGATTTCGACGTTATAGGTAAGCACATTGGCGATCTCCGCCGAGCTGGCGGCTGCAAGCGGGCCAATCTCGGCGGCGATCAGACGCGCGTGCACCTGCCGACGCAGGCGCATGCCGTAGCGGCCGACAAGGCGCGCACCGAGGCACGACGCCTGCCAGCGCAACAGAGCAAAGGCCAGCGTGACGCCGGTAAATGCGGTCGTCCGCCAGCCCATGCTCATGGACGCATGGAACCAGCGGCCCTCGAACGGCAACCGCGCATCGGGTTGCACCAGCGGCACCAGCAAAATGGCGGCAAGCGCGCCAGCGAGTGCCGAGGCCAGCGAGAGAGCCACGTAAATGCCGACTTTCCAGCGGTCCGGCGTTGGCAAGGTCGCGACGAGCGATCGCAGGACAGTATGCAAACCCGCGCCCGGTATCGCTTCCTTCATCGTCATGCGCTCGCGACGTGGCTCGACGTCAGCAACCGCCGCAAGGCGTCCACCGAGGCGCGCGGGTGGTGGCCACGCCGGAGCAGGTGCACATCCATATCTGCCAGTTGATGGACGAAGCGGTGCCATCCGGCCTGACCCGACGCATAAGGCTGGTCGGCAAGCAGCCGGGCGGCGATTTCGTCGTGCTCCAGCGGGATGAGCATGTCGGCGGCATCGTCGACCACCTCGGCGGATACGAATACCGCGCCCATCAACGCCAGCGGCGCCGTTGCGACATGGCCGTCACCATGACGAAGATCGGCTTCGAATTTCTCCACACCGCTGCGCCGCCGGATCGTTGGCGACTGCTCGATCCATTGGCGCATCGGACCGTCGTCGATGAAGCGCAAGGCGTCCTCGCGCACATGCAGGAAATTGCCGACGCCGCGTGCTTCCATGCTACGCGGATCGACAAAGATCGCATCCTCGGCGACGAAATCCATCCCACCGAGCAACCCATGCAGCGCGAGCGTGGACTTACCCGCGCCACTGGCGCCGAGAAGAAGGACGCCACGGCCATCCAGACCCAGGCATGCGCCGTGCAACGGAAGAAGGTCCATGCCACGTGCGGCGAGCACGAACACGGCGAATTCGACGAGTTCGTAGCGCACGTGATAAGGCCAGTCGAGCATGTCTTCCGACACCACCACCAGCGCCCGTTGGCGCGCGTGATCGACGATCGCGTAGTTGGACGCGTCCATGATGCCGCAGAGCAGGCCTGCCCCCGATTGCGTGATCAGCGGTGGCGGCTCATCGCGCACCGTCGTGAGACGCCGCGGCGCAAGGCGAAGCTCGACATGGAAGTTCGGCAGAGGCGTGCCGGATAGGTCGCGCGGCAGGCCGCCGTAGGCGGCCTCCACCGGCTCGAGCAGCGCCGCGTGGGTGCTGTCGAAGCGGAACTGTGCACCGAGGATGGTCTTGACCATGGCAAAGGGATAGGGCGAGCGCTCGAAGAAGGGATCGATCTGGGCCATGCGGTATCCCGGCAGGTGAACCCGTGGGTGCGGAGGCCCGCTTGAAAGGTTGCGCAGGCGCTGATTGCAACCCTCGCCATGCGTGGGGGCACTCACTGACCAACGCGATGATCGAGGTTCCCCCGACATGCTCAAGATTCAGGTCGGCCACTCCTACTTCCTTCGATACGATCCGAAGCAGTGGGAACGTGGCAAGCCCTATCCCCCGCTCGCCACCATCCAGGTGGCGGCCCTCCTTCGCGAGATGGGCCATGAACTGGCCTTGTTCGACGCGATGCTGGCCGACGGCGTCGAGGAGTACGCCGGCGCCTTGCATGCCGCGCGTCCCGACCTCGTCGTCATCTACGAGGACAATTTCAATTACCTGACCAAGATGTGCCTCAGTCGCATGCGCGACGCGGCATGCCAGATGATTGCCGAGGCCCGCGCCTACGGCGCCCGCGTCATCGTCGCCGGCTCCGATGCATCGGACCAGCCCGAGGCCTTCCTCGCCGCGGGAGCCGATGCGGTCCTGGTTGGCGAAGGCATCGCCGCGCTGGCGGCTCTGGTCGACCGGCTGCAGCGCACGCCCGATATCGATCCGATCAGCTGGACGGCCGGCCTTTCCGGCGTCGCCACCCTCGTCGAAGGACAGACCGAGCTGGTCCGTCTCGGCGCGGTACCCCCGGACCCGCGCGTGGTCGGACGCCCTGCCTGGGACCTGGTCGACATCGAACGCTACCGGTCGCTCTGGCAGGAACGCCACGGCTACTTCAGCCTTAACATGGCCGCGTCACGCGGATGCCCGTTCCGCTGCAACTGGTGCGCCAAGCCGATATGGGGCAACCACTACAAACAGCGCAGCGCGGAAGACGTCGCCGCGGAGATGACCTATCTCAAGCGCACGTTCCGGCCCGATCACATCTGGATGGCCGACGACATCTTCGGATTCCATGTCGGCTGGGTGACGGCTTTCGCCGGACACCTGCGCGAGAGCGACGGTTCCGTGCCTTTTACCATCCAGACCCGCGCCGACCTCGGCAGCGAGCGCATGGTCGCGGCGCTGGCCGAAGCCGGGTGCGCCGAAGCCTGGATCGGCGCGGAAAGCGGTAGCCAGCGCGTGCTCGATCGCATGAACAAAGGCACCACGGTGGCCGAACTGATCGCGGCACGCCGCCGCTTCGGCGAGCACGGCGTACGCGTGGGGTTCTTCATCCAGCTGGGTTACCTCGGCGAGCAGTTGACCGACCTGCTCGCCACCCGCGATCTCGTCGCGGAGGCGGCTCCCGACGATATCGGCGTCAGCGTGTCGTATCCGCTACCGGGCACGAAGTTCTACGAGGAAGTGAAGGCGCAGCTGGGCAGGAAGACTCATTGGCGCGATAGCAACGACCTCGCGATGATGTTCCGCGGTGCTTACGACTCCGATTTCTACCGCAGCATGCGCGACCTGCTGCACCAGCAGGTCAACCTGCGCCAGGCGCGCGAGACGCTCCCGGCCGCGCGGCGCAACGATGCTCACGCCCTGCTCGAAACGCGCTGGAACACGCTGTTCGCGCAGGAGGCCGAGCACCGCACGGAGCAGCCCACGCCGTCGCCGTTCATGGCGATGCAGACCATCGCCCTGCCCTTACTGTAGATACCGCCATGATGCCCTCCCTCAAGCTCGTCCGTAGCGGTCTGAACCGCACCACTGAAGCGCTTGCCGCGGAGCTCGCGCTGGCCAGGCCGGGCAGCCGGCTTCCGGCATGGACCGACCTCGAGTGGCGACTGGCTTCCGCGGTGGCCGCCGCTCACGGTGTTTCCCCCCTGCTCAGTCGCCTGTCGACCTGGCAGAAGCCCGCATGGCGGCTGTTTCTCGCCGCCCAGCGCGATCATGTGGAACAGAGGCATCGCCGGATCGTCGCACTGCTCGATCGCATCGATGACGGCGCGCGCGATGTCGGCGTGGCCATCGTTCCGCTGAAAGGCTCGGCGCTGCACGCCCTGGGCATATACACGCCGGGTGACCGCCCCATGGCCGACATCGACCTGCTCGTTCGCGAAGAGGACGTGGGCCCCACCTCCGCCCTGCTCCACGAGCTTGGCTACGTGGAGTCGTTCGCACAGTGGAAGCACCGCGTCTTCAAGCCGATCGACAGCAACGCGATCGCCGGTCTGGGCGAACATCGCGATACGCCGGTCAACATCGAACTGCACACCCGTATCCAGGAGCGGCTACCGGTTTCCGCTGTCGATATCACCGCGCGAATCTATCCCCGCCATCCACGGCCCGGCCTCAATCCCTACCCCTCCACGGGGGCACTGATGAGCCACCTTCTGCTGCACGCCGCCGGCAACGTCTGCGGTCGCAGCCTGCGACTCATGCACCTCAATGACATCTCGCTGTTAGCCACCCGCATGCTCCCCAGCGACTGGCAGGCTTTGTGGGACGACGGTCGCACCGGTTCGGCATGGTGGGCGCTGCCGCCATTGCGCCTCGTCGCGAGGTATTACCCGCACGCGGTGCCACCGATGATCCTCTCCCGCCTGGAGCGCGAGTGCCCTCGCCTGCTCCGCGCCATGTCGCGACACTGGACGCTGACCGACATGTCCTGCTCCGACCTCTGGCTGCACGCGTTGCCTGGCGTGGAGTGGTCGCGCAACCTGACCGAGGTCGCACGCTGCATCAGGAACCGCCTGAAGCCGTCCGCAGAGAGCGTGAAGGAACGCGCGGACATGGTGCGTACGCAAGTGTGGTTGCAAGGCCAGAGCTGGGTGACACAGGGACATCGTCGACGCATGCTCACCTGGCTGACCCGTCCCGTGCCGCGCATGGACACGCTATATGTCGTGCGTGCCGCGCTCGAACCCGCCGCGCCTCTCGCCTAAGCCACGGCGCCACGGCGCGCCAAAAGTTCCAGGTACAAGGCTTCGAAGGAGCGCGCGGTGTAGTCGGCATCCTCGGCGAGTGCGCGTTGCTGTGCGGCTTCCGCCAGGCGGCAACGCAGGGCCTCATCGACCAGTACGCGCTGGATCGCCATGGCCAGGCCCACCCAGTCGCCCACCGCGACAGCGAGCGCTGCCACGGGCGACCACTCCGCGATATGTCCCACGGCCGTACCCACCGTGGGCACGCCAGCGACCGCCGCTTCAAGCAGCACGAGCGGTCCGGCCTCATGCATCGAGGACATCACCAGAAGGTCGGAGGCAACCATGAGTGGGCGTAGTTCGCTCTGCGTGCGGAAGCCGAGAAAGCGCACGTGCTCCGCGAGACCCAGCTCCTGAACGAGCCGATCCATCCGCCCCTGCAAGGTGTCGACACCGACGATCGCCATTTCGAAGTCCACCCCGGCGTCGCGCAGCGCGGCCAGCGCGCGCAGCAAGGTGGTCTGGTCCTTCACCAGGTTGAGGCTGGCGACATGCATCAAACGGGCTCGCCGCGTTGCACGGCGACGCGGCGCGAGCGGCGGCCACGCCGTCACATCGACACCGAGCGGGATACGTCGCGCTGGAATACCGAGCGCGGCCAGCGCGTCGACGATGGGTGCGCTGGCCGCCGTTACGGCATCCGTCGCGCGGAGCACGACAGCTTCGCGAAGCCGCCCCTTCCAGCGCCGACGGCCGCCGTATCCGATGGCATGCAGGGCCACCAGTTCGCCACCGGCGATGTGCACGAGGCTGGATATGCCTAGCAGCTTCGCCGCCGCGACGGCGATGAAGCTGCAGGAACCGGAAAAGATCGCGTGAATCATGGTGAAGGGAGCCACCCGGTGCTCCGCGCGAATCGCAGCGATCGCCCGCAGGCGCGGCCATCCGTCCCCGATGTTGTGCACCGTGGCACCCAGTAGCGGCCAGGTCGCCGGCAAGGGCTCCTGGTGCAGGACAAACACGTGCACGTCATGAGTACGTGCGAGCCGTGCAATGAGAGCGAGGAAGACAGGGATCACGCGGTACTCGCCCGTGCGGTCCATGCCACCCGGCACCACGATGGCAAGTTTCACGATCGGCCCTCCCGCCGGTCGGCCAGCAGTCGCGCATAGGCGTCGGCCCATTGCCGGCCCACGGCGGCGAAGGAGAGCGTGGCGTCGAAGAAGGAACGCACATCCGCGCGTGACGGCCGGATACCTGCCGCGCGCACGAGGGCCTCGGCCAGTCGTACGGCGTCGCCGCATGGCCACAGTTCACCGACGACATTACCCGTGAGCGAACGAAACGAAGGAATGTCCGTGACCACCGGGGTCACGCCACAAGCCAGCGCCTCGAGCAGCGCGAAGCCGCAGCTCTCGCCGCGACTACCCGAAACGAAGAGGTCGGCCGCACGCATGAGTGTCTCGATACGCGCATGCGGCTGGTTGCCGAGAAGATGCACGCGGCCATGCAAGCGAGGATCGCTGTCGATCTTATGACGCACCTCGTCCAGCAAGGGCGCGCTGCCGAAGGCGCAGTAGAGTTGTATGCCCGGCAGGCGCTGCGCGGCGCGCGCGACGCCCTCGAGCACGGTCAGCGGATCCTTGCCGTGGCTAAGATGCCCCACCCACAACACGCAGGGATCGCCACGCAACCCTGTTTCGACGCGCGCGGCCTGGTGATCGCCGGGATGAAAGCGGCTGCTCGATTCGGGAATGGCGAACAGCCGCGTGCGCTGCGCGAACAGGCCGGCACGCGTGAACGGCCCGGCCAGCCCCGGCGAGGTGAAGGCTATGCCGGAAGCCGCGGCGTACCACGTGCGCCAGCGGGCTCGCCGCCACCAGCGTGGCGGACGGTCCGCGTGGTCCTGGATGAGGATGGGCACGCGTGGCAATCGCTGGGCCACGGCATAGGCGTCGGCGGCAAAGCCCAGGCTATGCACGTGAACCACCTGGCTGCCGATGTCGGCGACAAGGTCGGCGAGGAAACGGCCGCGCGCGGTTGGCGAATGCATGCCGCGCAAGTCGACGAAGTGGTAGTCGATGCCATGGCGACTGAACAGGCGCTGCCGTGCCGCGACCTGGATCACCGATACGCGCGTGCCCGAGGCCGCCGCCGCTTCCGGGATGTCCGCCAGCGACGGCCAGCGTTCGAACAGTTCTTCCGGCGTGCAGTCCGGCGGCGCGCGGAGGAAGTTGATCTGGGCGACATGCACGGGCGTACCTCGCCTAGAGGCCGGAGACCTGGGGCATGCGCAGGCGCACGAGCCGGTTGGCAAGGTTGAGCTCCCAGGGCCTGTCGTACTGGCGGCGACGGTAACGCCACGACGCCATGGCGCTAAGGCCACGCTTAGCCCATGACGGCGAACGCAGGTCCTGCACGGTGGGGAAGCGGCAGCGCAGCACGGTCACGAAGTCCTGGATGTGCCGGCGCAGGTCGTCGGTCAGCCAGGGCGCATCGGCGTGGCAGGCATAGTCCACCCAGCGACGCTCCGTCCACTCTTCGGGTGACGACGGGAAGACCACCGGCTCGCCATGCAGGTCGAGCAGTGGCATGGAGGCGTGCTTGCCGCGGTCCTTCTCGTGCTTGCTGCTTTCCGGCAGTGGCGTGTAGATGTAAACGATGATTTCCGACGCCGGGTTGATCCGCTTCAGCTCGCGAATGAACTCGAAGGTGTGCTCGGTTTCCTCCAGCGTGTTCTGCGGCGGCGCGACCATGAACGACAGTTCGGGAATCACGCCGTTGCGGCGGCACAGTTCGGCCACCTGCAGCGTCTGGTCGGGTCGCGTTCCCTTGCGGATCTCCTTGAGCATGGCGCCGCTGGGCGATTCGGCGCCCACGTAGGCCATGCGCAAGCGGCTCTTGCGCACCAGCTCCCAGGTACTCTCGGAAAGATTCAACAGCGCATCGGAACGCGCGTAGCACCACCACGGCATTTCCAGCTTCGCCATGACTTCGAGCAGCGGGATCATTTCCACTTCGCGATCGAAGAAATTGTGGTCGAAGAACTGGATCGAATCGGCACCCAGTTCGTACTTGAGGTAGCTCAGGTCACGTTCGAGCCGCTTCGCCGTGGGCAGCTCGGTCTTGCCACCGAACATCGCGTTCACGCCGCAGAACGTGCAGCGAAAGCGGCAGCCGATGGCGGCCTGGTGCGCGGCCGTCCGCTCGCCAAGGAAGGTGCGCGCGAGATACCGGCGAGGATCGCCCAGCTTGTCGTACGGCAGGACAATGCCGCTGTCGCCCAGGGAGAAGCGTCGGTTGGGATTGTGGATGACCGCTCCCTCGCGCTTCCACGACAGGCTGCCGATATTCGAGACGGCAGGCTCGCCGGGTCGGGTCAGGGCCGCCACCAGTTCCGGCAGACTCTCTTCGGCCTGCCCGCGAATCGCGTAATCGACATACGGCGCGGAAAGTGCCGTGTCCGTGTAGAGCGTCGGAAAATAGCCGCCCCAGATGATTGGCAGCCGCGGATAGCGCTCGCGAATCACGCGGGAGACTTCGATGGATGGCGCGACCTGCGGACCGCCCATCACGCTGATACCGACGGCGTCGAATCGATCACCCTCGATCGCGGCCAGCGTGGCCCCGATCAGGTCGCGATCGACGTTGCCGTCGATGATCTGGCTATGCCCGTTGCGGTCCAACGCGGCAGCCAGGTTCAGAAGCGCAAGCGGAAAGCGCGCGCTCGAACGCGACGTGATCGTCGGGTTGATCAGCAACGTCCGCGGCGCACGCCCCATGTCGGGCATCGATGTGTCGAACAGGCTCACGCGATACGCCTCAGCTGGAAGACCAGGGCCACGGGAAGTTCGAGGGCCATCGGGTCAAAATGTGCGCCGACGGGGATATCGGCAGGATCGAGCATCGGTTCTTCCACACGCTCGATCGCCAGGCCGAGCGCGGCGCAGGCCGCATGCCAATGACTGTAGAGATGCCGTGTGTGGCGCACGGCGTACCGCCGGCCGCCCGCACGGAAATCGCGCTGCCAGCCCAACGCGTGTCCGATGGGGTGCACATCGCTGCAGAGGATGCGTCCGCCGGGGCGGGTGGCCCGACGAAGCTCCGCCAGCGCGGGAGCCAGCGTTTCAAGGTGCCCGATGGTCAGGCCACACACCGTCAGGTCCGCCAGAGAGCCGGGCACGGGCATGGCGCCCAGATCGCCCTGGCGCAGATCGACGCGCCCTTCGGTGATGTATCCGGCCAGCGCCTCGCGCGCCCGCACGAGCATGTCGGGAGAGAGGTCGACGCCGGTCACCCGCGACGCGTCGCGGTGTAAGGCATGCAACAGATAGCGTCCGCTACCGCAACCCGCATCGAGCACGTGCCGGCCTCGCAGCACCTCGGGCATCAAGGCCAGCATCGCGCGTTCCTCGGCCATCATCACCGGGTTGTGCGCGTGTGCGGGGTAGTGGGACGACCACAGCTCATAGGCTGCGAGGGGCTCCAGTACCGGCAAAGGGGACGTCAGTGACACCGGGCCTCCATGGCGAGATCGATCTCGCTTTCGTCATCGGATAGGGAAAGCTCGAGACCGGGCTCGAGTGCGAACACCGCGGGCTCGACGAGGGAACGCGCGATCAGCTTCGGACGGCCGTCCAATTGCACGGCGACGGTGTCCACGCCGGTGGCGGCGAACCAGTCGGCGAAGTCGGGATCGGCGATGCGAGGCAGGCCTTCGCGCACGACCGCGCGGATGTCGCTTCGGCCCAGACCGACCAGGCTGTCCGCGGCAAGACCGTCACGATCCCGCACGATCAACAGGTCCGCGGGTGCGCCCGTGCCCAGGCCTCCGCGCAGACCCAGGCGAAAGATACGCGCTGCCTGCGTGGTGACGAGGGCGAGCAGTTCCGAGCTCGACAACTCCCCCCGCGCGGCGACATCGCACAACTCATCGAGCAGGTCGCGGCGGCCGCTGAGCCGCGAGTCGCTTCCCAGCGCCAGGCAACCCGCCGCCTGCAGTCGGCGCGGATCGAGCGTGCGCCCGAGCAGGGCGCGGTTGCTGCCGGGACACCAGACCACGGCGGCGCCACGCGCAATGACACGTTCGATATCGGCATCGTCCAGACCGACGCCATGGATGAGCACCGTGTTGCTGCCGAGACAGCCAAGCGCATCCAGGTGCGCCAGCTCCGCGGCCGCCACCGCGTCCGTGCCCTCGGCCAGATGGATCATCCAGGGCCGGTCCATGGGCGTGGAAAGATAGCTCGCGCTCACCGGCGGGCCAAAGTCCGGACCGCCGAGCGCGTAACTCCAGCCGTGGTCGCGGAGCAACGTCACCGGGAAGTCATCCGCATCGAGCGCGACGTGCCAGGGGTCGTGATGCACCACGAATGTGGTTCCGGCGAGCAGGTTCTTCAGCGCCCCATGGCGAAGACGAACCGCCTTCGGGACTTGCAGCGCGGCGACGACGTCGGCGTCGTCAAAATGCTGCTGGAATGCGGCTATCCAGTCGTAGCTGTTCGGGAAAGGCGTGGCGCGGCGCAGCGGCGGCACGGCGTTTACCTGCAGATGCTCGTGCGCATTGATCAGCCCCGGGAAGATCCGGTGATCGCGTACATCGACAGCAAAGGCGTTGCCCGCAGACGACGAGGCGACACGCCCGCCCCGGAGAGACAGCGGCGCGCGCGACGCTCCTTGAGGCAACATCGTGACGCCGCCTACAAGGGTCGAATCCATCGCGGTAAGGCGCGCGGACATGACGTCAGCGCCGGTGCATCACGATCAGGAAGTGATCGCCCATGTCGCGCAGCAACGGCAGCTTGCCGAAGCGGTCATCGAGTCGACCCAGGCGTTCGTACCAGTCCGGTCGACGCTCGTAGCGATCGACCATGTACGGCGGCGGCATGAACAGGCTCAGCGCGCTGTAGCCCGCCAGCCGGAACTGGCCAGCGAAAGGACGATAGAACTCGCGCGGGAGGTAATACTTCGTCCAGATGGTATGGCGGTTCATGCCCACCGCCGTCGCCCCACGTGCCGCACGCACTGCCGCGCGGCGGAAACGGCCGCGCAAGGCGTAGTGCGCGGCTTCCCAGGGACAGATGCGACCCATCACCGAGAACACCATCACGCCGCCCGGCCGCAGAAGACGCGCGCACTGATTGGCCACTTCCTTGAGGTCCGGCGCGCAGTTGAGCGGTCCGAAATTGGAGTAGATGCCGTCGAAGCTGCCGTCGAGACGGTCGAGCTCCTGCACCCCGAGGTGTCTGGCCTGAAGGCGCCCGCCCAACGAGGCGTCGCCGGCTCGAGCCGAGGTGCGTGCGACCATGGAGGGCGACCAGTCCGTCGCGACGACCCTGTAGCCGCGTCGCGCGAATTCGGCCGCATCGATACCGGTGCCGCAGCCGAGGTCGAGCAAGCGCGAGCCGGTACCCAATTCGGACACCACGGTATCCCACAGTGTCTGGCGCATGCGCTGGATAAGCGCATTGTTGCCGCGCGGGCCATCGTAATCGGCGGCGACGCTGTCGAACGCCCGCTGCGTGTCGAGCAGACGCGCGTCGTCGATCGGTTCAGGCGTCGGTTGAGCACTCATATCGGTCGTTTCCGGGGGTTCGGATCAGTGAGTGCCAAGCGGGCGCGCTTTGGTTGAACGACGCCGAAGCGCGTTGCGACCGATCGCCGCCACGCCGGCAAGGAACAGCCCGAACACGATGCCGATGCCGATGGCGAGTACGCTATTGGGAAAGGCACGGGATTCGGGCACGTACACGGGCCACGGCATGGATGTGTCATAGGTGTAGTTGGGTGCGAGGCGCACGACCAACTCGCTGCGCGCCTGCTGCAACGCGCGGATATCTTCGTTCTTGCTGGCAAGCAGGACGCCGGCAAGTGCGGCGGCCGCGTGGTCGGCGGATCCGGTGCCGCTTATCAGGCGGTCGCGGTCGGCAAGCGCGATGCGCAGGTTGCTCTCAAGCTCGTCAAGGCGATCGTTGGCCAACTGAAGCGGCAGGGCGCCGATACGCTGGTGCACCGCCTGCAACTGGGTGAGCGTGGCCTTGGCCAGCTCATTCGCCTGGCGAGCCGAATACGCACGAATGCTTAGCTTGAAGAGATTGGCATAAGGATTGGGATCGATCTTGAGGCTTCTGCGATACAGCCTCGCCTCGGCCGAGTCCGGTGCGAGCCCCAGGCTGCGGACCACATCGTCCTGGAACGGCACGGTCTGCACGCGCGCGATCACGCGAAGCAGTGGCTCGACCTTCGGGTCCTGGCCGAGCGGCGCGGACCCCACCTGGCCGATCTGGATCCAGGCCGTGGCTTCCCACTGGCTCCTCGCCGTGTGCACCCAGGCAAACGTGAGCCCGAGCACCACGACGAGCACGGCGACGAACCAGCGCCACTCGCGCACGAAGATGTGCCACAGGTCGATCAGGTAGATCTCGTCTTGTTCCATGCGTGGGGCTCGTTCGGAAGGTGAATGGCGGCCCCGTCACGCCGACTCGGCAGGAGGGCCGCGAAGAGCTGCATGAGAAGGCACAGAGCGATGAAAGCCGCGTTGGTCCAGATGAAGGCCTGCGGCGCAAAGGGCGACATCAGGCTGACATAGGCGACGCGCAGGAAAATCAGCAACGAGAACAGCGACACCGAGGCGCGGAGCCGGCGCACGCTCCATAGCAACAGGGCGTAGAGGAGGACCATCGAGAACACGGCACCCCACGGACCGAAGGCGAGCAGGAAGGGAAGAAACTCCGTGCCCACGTTGATGTTCGGCGCATCGAAGGGGATGTCCGCGGCGGCAGTCGCCGTCGGGCCACTGAGTGGAACGAGCTGGCCGACAAGAATGCTCGCGTCGGCGTAGCCCTTGGTCACCATCGATGCGAAGTTGTAAGGCCCGGCGCTCACATACAGCGCCAGCCACTTGATGCCCTGCGGCGAGGCACGGTAGAGCGTACTGAATGGCAGGTTCACATTGTCCAGCGAGCCCGAGCGCACGGCGCCCAGCACCGAGAACACGGTGGCGCCGATCACACCGATCACGCTGACCGACTTCCAGGGCAAGGGTCGACGCGGGTCCCGCCGGAACAGGATGACCAGGGCGAAAGAGAACAGCGCCGCGAAGATCCGGTTACGGTCGATCACCAGTACCGGAAAGACCAGGCCCACCATGATGAGCACGTTGCGCAGGCCGCGCTGCCGCGTGCAGAGCAACCCGATCGGAGGGAGGGTCCAGCACAGCGACGAGATATGTCTCACATGCTCGCGTCCGGGCTCCATCGTCGCGTAGGAGGCGGGGTTGTCGATCAGCGGCACGGGGAACAGCGCCAGATCCAGACCACAGAAGACGATGACCACCGCGGCGAAAACCAGCGCGACGAAGGCCTCGCGGCTCCCGGTGTAGTCGTGGGCACGGAAGCGGGCTATGGAAGGCAGGCGGATACCCGCAAAGGCGTCGACGAGAATGATACCGACCGCCCCCACCACCAGAAGCAACATGCCCTCGACATAGCCGGCCGGCAGATCGTAGGCAAGCAACGTCAACCCGCACGCCAAAAGGAGAGGCCAGGCGATATATGTCGCAGGTTGGCGAAGGAATCGCTTCATACGCCCTCGGCATGACGGTGCGCAGTGCGCAGCCGCAGCTTCGACAGGACGAGCAGGGAAACGTAGGCCGCCAGATGCAGGGCCACGCGCGAGTGGCGCTTCTGCAGGAAGGCGATCTTTGCGCTGATGTATTGCGCCTGCGCGCGCAGCAGCGTGCGATAGGGCTCGTCGAACAGGCACAGGCGACTCATCGCCACCTCACGCGATTCGGCCAGGTTGACGATGCGTGTGGCGGTGTGCCGGGTCTTGCTGAAATTGGCACCGTGCAGCCGGTAGGCGCAGACGGTGACATCGATGAAACCCAATGCGTCGCGCGCGGCCAGGCGAAGAAACATATCCCAGTCGTCGATACGCAGACCCTCGGTCCAGCGCGCGACCGTCTCCAGCACACTCTTGCGCAGCAAGGTTACCGGGCCACCGATGGCCCAGTGACCGATCACCGCGCGACGAATGCCGTCGCTGGAGTCGTACAGACGCTTGTCGGCACCGTGCAGGTCGCACATGCCGCTGTCGTAGAGGCGGTTGCCGTCACCGTCGATCACGATCGAATCGCCGATGACGGCGCCCTTATGCCTGTGCGACATCAGGTAGTGCACTTGCGCCTCGAGACCGCCGGGCAAGAGATAGTCGTCGCTGGCGCCGATGCGGAGGAACTCGCCATGCGAACGAGCGGCCAGTTCGTTCAGCGTCGCGGCGATGCCGCGGTTCTCGCGACGTACGAACTCCACGGCGATCTCGTCACCGTGCACGGCCACCCAGTGCGCGATGCGCTCGGCCGTGTGATCCGTGGAACCGTCGTCGATGATGACGATCTCCTTGGCCGGGTACGGATCCTCCAGGACGCTGTCCAGGCAGCGCTCGACGAAACCCTCGTGATTGAAGGCGGGGATCAGTACGGATACCAGCGGGGAGCGCACTGCCTCATTCAGGTCGCCTGTCATGTGCGTAACCCTCCGAGGTAATGGCGAACCACCAGCACGTTGAAGAGCAGGTAGCCGACGTAGTTGATCGCAAAGGCATACATCGCGCCCACCAGGCCGAAATGGGCCGTGCACACGTAGACAAGCAGCAGGTAGGTGACGCCGAAGGTGATCTCGGACGCCACGAAGAGGCGGGTCATCGCCTTGGCCAGCATCACGTAGGAAAGGACGAAGGAAGCGATCTTGACGACGTCGCCGATCAGCTGCGGCGCATAGAGATCGTCGGCCATCGTGAAGTCCGTGCTGAAGAGGATCCGCGTTACCCATCCGCGCGCCACGTACACCAGCGCGGCCAGCACGAGCACGGCCGGAAGGATGTGCCGGTAAGCGCTGCGCAACTCGCCAACCAGCGCTCCACGCTCGCTGATCGAAGCGAGTTTCGGCAGGTAATAAATGTTGATCGCTGCCGTGAGGAACAGCAGGTAGGCATCCGACACCTTGCTTACAGCCTGCCAGTTGCCGACCTGTTGCCAGCCGAACCGGAGAGCGAGGTGGTCTCGCACGGCGATGTTCACCAGTGGCGGAAGCAAGGCCGAACTGATCGTCATCAACGAGAAGGCGGCAAGCCGGCCATTCATCTCGCGATCGAAGCGAAGCCGCGGCAGGCTCTGGCGGAAGTACGGGCTGCGCCACCACGAGGGAAGCGCCACGGCAAGCCACGCCAGCTGGCCGAGTACGAGGGCGAGCAAGGCGCCGTAGAGCTGGAAGCGACTGGCCAGCCACGCGGCCAGGGCAATGCCGAACACCGAGCCGATCACCTGGATGAAGGCCAGGCGGCGCACGTCCATGAAGCCGTTGATCACGGCCAGCACGTAGTTCACCGCGGCGATGCCCAGCTGGGCCAGCGCAAGCACGCGGATAAGGCTTTCGAAGCTCGCGTCGCCGAGGATCCAGATCGCGAGCTGCCGGCTGAAGACCAGCGCGGCGAGCCCCATCAGGCACGACGCGCACAGGGCGTATGAAAGCGCCGCGGCGAGCAGGCGCGAAAGGCGCTGCGGGTCGCCCCGATACTCGGCCACGTACTTGACGATGCCGGCGCTGATGCCTCCGCCGGCGAGCACGGCCAGTAGCGACATCAGGCTCATGAACTGCCCCAGCCGGCCGACGCCTTCGGGTCCGGCGAACCATGCCACCAGCTTGATCACGACCAGGCCGGCCAGCAGCCGCGCGGCGGTGCCTATCGCTGAGTAGAAGCCAGCGCGCGCCAGGTTCATGGCAGGACCCCGAAGCTCGTGCAGGCGGCGACAACGCGTTCCACGGCCTCATCGGCGAGCGTCGGCCCGATCGGAAGACTCAGTACCTCTTCGTGCAAGCGCTCCGTCAGCGGCAGGCTCACTGCGTCGGCCCCGGCGTAGGCCGGTTGCCGATGCGGAGGCACGGGGTAGTGAACCAGGCTATGGATGCCCTGCGCCAGCAGGTGCGCTTGCAACGCATCGCGACGGGCACTTCGGACCACGAACAGGTGCCATGCATGGCGCTCCTCGCTGTGAAGCGCCGGCAGGAGGATGTCCGGATGACGGATCGCCGAGAGATAGCGCCGTGCGATCTCCCTGCGGCGCGCGACATCCGCATCCACGTAGGGAAGCTTCACGCGCAGCATCGCCGCCTGCATCTCGTCCAGGCGTGAGTTCACCCCCTGGTAGAGATGCCGGTACTTTTCCAGCGAGCCGTAGTTGCGTAGTGCAGCCACGCGTCCGGCCACCTCGGCGTCGGCGGTGACCACTGCGCCGCCGTCGCCCAGCGCGCCCAGGTTCTTCGCCGGAAAAAAGCTGAACGCGGCGGCGTCGCCAAAGGCGCCCGCGCGACGCCCGGACCACGTGGCGCCGTGCGCCTGGGCCGCGTCCTCGATCACCAGCAGCCCGTGCCGGTGGGCGATAGCTGCAAGTGCCGGCATATCGGCCAGTTGACCGTACAGGTGCACCGGCATGATCGCGCGCGTTCGTGGCCCGATGGCCGCCTCGACACGTGCCGGATCGAGATTGAAGGTGGACAGCTCAGGCTCCACCGCGACGGGCACCAATCCACTCTGTGTGATCGCGAGAAAGCTGGCGATAAAGGTGTTGCCGGGTACGATGACCTCGTCCCCGTCGACCAGCCTGCCCAACGATTTGTACGCGCGAAGGATGAGCGACAGCGCGTCCAGCCCGTTGCCCACACCTACGGCGTGGGGCAGGCCGCACCATTGCGCGAACTCCCGCTCGAAGGCGTCCAGTTCCGGGCCGAGCACGTACCAGCCGGAGTCGATGACGCGTGCCGCCGCCGCCTTCAGTTCATCAGCGTGGCGCGCATTGATCGCACGCACATCGAGGAACGGCAGGTCCATTACGCTGCCTTCGTCACAGGGCCAGCCCTTCCACATAGCGCGTACCGTGCACTTCGCGCAGGAACTGCGCATAGTCGGTGATGTAATCGGCCGGGTCGTAGAACTGGTCGGCCAGCACCATCAGCACGCAGTCCTCGCTGAAGTCGTAGAGCTCCCGCCACACCATGCTGCCCAGAAGCAGCCCTTGCGCAGGATCGTCGAGCACGACGGTTGCCGGGCCGGTCCCATCGTCAAGCAACAGCGTGACCGAACCGCGTACCGGCACCGCCAGCTGCGTGAGGTGCCGATGGGCATGTTGCCCGCGGTGTACGTCAGGGGTATTGGCGAAGATGTAGTAAACGCGCCGGATTTCGAACGGCACGTTCCGGTTCTGCTCCAGGGAAACGAGCATGCCCCGGCTATCGCCGTGCTTCTGTAACTGGATTCGCTCGATTTCCATGGTGTCGGCCAGGCGCTGTTTCGTTGATGGCGTCATACGAAGTTGAGTGCCGGCCCTGTCACCAAAGGTTGCGGCAACCTTCCGCCGCCGGCGCGGCACTCAATCGCATTGGCAGCGATGTGAAGGGCAGCTCGGGCATGGGACTGAATCCACTGACTCCGTTGAAAGGCGGCGCCTTGAGAGGCAAGCCGGCCAGGAGCTCGGGCCAGGCGGCCCTGACACCCCTGCCGCGGCGGCTACGCGTGCTGCACTGGCTCACGGTGATCTGCGTGGTCGTGGCAGCGGCCTTCATCCTCACCCGCGATGAGCTCGACGGCCGCAACGTGCGCCTGTGGTTGCTGGAGGGGCATCGCCACTTCGGCCTGTTCGTGCTGGCGCTGTTCGTTGTCCGCGTGTTCGTTCGTCTGCGGATGGGCAGACTGCCCCCATCAGGGGAGCACCCGTGGCCTGTGCGCGTGGCAGCCGGCCTTACCCATATCGCCCTCTACGCCCTGCTCGTCACCCTGCCTCTGCTTGGCTGGGCGCTGACCAGCGCGCAGGGAAAACCCGCGCACCTGTTCGGCGCCACGTTGCCCAACCTCGTGGCGCCCGACGAAGACCTCGCCGACACCCTGCAGACCTGGCACCTCAATGCCGCCTGGGTGCTGCTGGGAATCGTGTGCCTGCATATCGCCGCCGCGCTCTGGCACCACTTCGTCATGCGCGACGGCGTGCTCCGCCGGATGTGGCCGAAGCGCCGTCGTTGATCGCCCGAAGAAAACAAGGAATTGTCATGTTCTCCCATCTGATTCGACGTGCTACCCGCTGGGCACGCCCCATGCACCTGGGCTGGGCCGTGGCGGTATTGCTGATGTTCGCGAGCTCGTCGGTACAGGCCATCCCGGCCTACGCTCGCCAGACCGGCTCGGCCTGCGCGGACTGCCACGCCGGCTCCTATGGTCCGCAGCTCACGCCCTACGGCATGCGCTTCAAGCTCAACGGTTATACCGATACGGACGGCAAGGGCTTCAAGATCCCGGTCTCGGGCCAGCTGACCGAAACGCATACGAATCCGGCGACGGGCAAGAGCACGACGGACCTCACCGAGGGGGACCTCTACCTCGCTGGCCGTCTTACCGACCAGATCGGTGGTTTCGTGAAGGTCGAGGCCGACCGCACGGGAAAGAACACATACAACACCCGGTTGAGCAACGTCGACCTGCGCTTCGTCGCCAAGGAACTGAAGCTTGGTGGCAAGGACCTCACCCTTGGCGTGAGCGTGAACAACAGCCCCGGCTTCCAGGATCCGATCGCCGCCTTGCCCAATGCGTCGTTCATCTCACCCATCGGGGTGACCGGCACGTTCCTGAGCCAATCCAGTCCGAACGCACCGACCGACCGTGTCATCGGCGCGACGATGTACGCCCTCTACGACAAGAACTGGTATGGAGAAGTGGGAACCTACCGCTCGCTACCGACGTCGTCGCAGGATCACCTCGGCTACAACATCGCCAGCGACCCCGGCAAGTTGCACGACACCGGCTATTTCCGCTTCGCGTATATGAAGGACATGAAGAAGCAATTCTTCTCCGCGGGCGTCGTGGCACTGACGACGCATCGATCGCTGCCCCGGTCCGGGCCCAGTGACGACCTCACCGACCTCGGTTACGACCTCACATACCAATACCTGGGCAACCGCGAACACATTCTCCAGCTGAGCTACGTCAACATCCTCGAGCAGCGTAAATATGGTGCGGAACTTTTCGGACCCGGTGGCATCGCCGCGCCGGATCGCGGCGATGTGCACGACCAGACGCTCACGGCCACCTACACCTTCCACCAGACCTACAGCCTCTCGGTGTCGCACCTGATCAGCACCGGAAACCGCGACGATGTGCGGTATCCCCCGTTTGGCGATCCGGACTCCACGTCCAACATCGTCACGCTGTTCTGGGCGCCGTTCGGCAAGGACGATTCGTACACCACCATCGCCAACCTCAAGCTGGCTGCTACCTGGTATCGCATCACGCGATTCAACGGTCGCAACGACAACATCTTCGGCGCTCCCCCCGGCGCCCGGCCCACCAATGCAGGAGATCTGAATGCTTTCTCCCTTTCCGCCAGCGTGGCGTTCTGAAGTTCATCGCAGCCGGTG
>Ga0247742_10000294_pt1 | contig 42424 bp, 46 predicted proteins | sample UWRJL208509C2_FD_180944 | JGI IMG/M metagenome (GOLD analysis project Ga0247742, IMG submission 180944) | Plant litter microbial communities from Arlington Agricultural Research Station in Wisconsin, United States - UWRJ-L208-509C-2 | ecosystem: Environmental > Terrestrial > Plant litter >...
TTTGGACCAGGGGCGGCTTTGGAACTCTGAACACCGGCGAAAATTGGAGTTTCCGCCGGGGTCGGTTTAGACGTCGGGAACACGGAGTACCTTGACTAGACAAGTATGCGGGATGTCGGGGCCTGCTCGCCTCTGATCGAGGTGACGAATGTCGTCAGCCACTAATGAAGAGCGGATCAATGGCTGGTCGAATTCCTGGTATCTAGCGGCTCATCATGGATAATGCTTCGGTCGCGAAGAACGGTAGTGCTGGTTTCACCAATGACGGCCGCGAACAGCGCGGCGTCCGGGCACCGCGCTTTTGCTTTGTGCTTCGATGATTTCAGGCTTCGATCGGCGGGCCGACGATGACGGTGCCGTATTTCGATGCAAGCTCAACGATCTGAGGCAGTTCAAGACCGGCAACCTCGGTGAACATCTGCTCGACGCCGCCGGGCGAGAAGAATGCCAGCATGCGGGCCGGGGTGCCGGCATTGTTGCGCCAAGCATGCTGCGTGCCGCCAGGGATGTAGATCGCATCGCCCGTGGTGAGAACGGAAATCGCCCCACCGAGCGAGAAGATCACTTCGCCTTCGAGGATGTGGAACACCTCGTCCTCGACATGGGTATGGGTCGGGGTTGCAGTGCCGTGGCCGGCAATGCTTTCCATAATGGAGAACTTTCCATCCGTCTCGGAGGAATGAACCCGGATCGTCAAGCGCTCGCCGGGAATGGCGTCAAACCATGTCTGGTCCTTTTCGAGCCGGACAAATGGCAGGGCTGTGATGTCGACTTTCGCGTTCATGTATTTTCCTTTGACATATGATCGCAGCGCCCGATACCAAGGAGCAGCTCGGCGTTCATGCGCATTAAGACCAGTGTGGACGATTTCGGCCCCGCGTGGCGCGGCCGTTTCAAGCAGCGGCAATAAGACGATTTTCGGGTATAACCTGCTTGATGATCGGCAAATTAAGGACGGTTTCTTACGGATCGACTGCGTTCCGGGGATTGCGTGTTACTGCTGTAATAAATGGCGGTTTTACGCCCTTTTTGAAAAGGGCTGCTACGATCCCAACAAGCCGCGCTTTAAGCTGAGCGGTGCGGATCACGCCATAGATCGTCAGTTCACCCGAGACGACAGGTCGGCGCCGAAAGCTATGACTGATGTGCTCAAGACGATTGCGGCCACCGGCGGTTCTCGCCATGACCGGCTAAATTTTCTTAACAGCAGTCACGTGCATGGGTTTACGAACGCTGAAACCAATTTTCTCATAAACAAGCCTCGCGTCGTTTTCCGTTTTGACATGCAAGAACGGCACCTTGCCGACGCTCAATATCCGCGCAGCAATTAGAGACACAAGTGAACTGGCGTAGCCGCGGCCACGGAATTCTGCGCGCGTACACACCGCACTGATCTCGACGAACCTGTCGAGTGCCAAGCGCTCGCCAGCCATTGCCGCGAGCCGTCCATCGTCCATTCGAATTCCGTAATAGCGCCCGAATGAGATCGTTTCTGATCCAAACGGTCCGGGTTCCGTGGCAGCTGCGAGTTCCAGCATGTCTGGAACATCCGCTTCCCCCAACGGCCCGACACCATCTGTCCTAAATTCGGTCACCTTAGTACAGACCATTTGGCTAATCACACGCTGCTGCGCCTCCCACCCGGCCGGAACGGTAATTGGATAGGCCGTGAAAGTGGCGCCTCGAGTACCATCGGAAAGCACGAGAGCAAGATCATCGAATGCCCCCTCAGTTCCATCAAGCATTCCAACAAGTGGAGAAACGTCGGGCGAGAACCGTCCCGCCGACCCATATAGCGTGGCTAAAGAGCGATGCTCAGAGTTGAGAGAATTCCATATAGGATTGTCTAAAGGCGAGAAATTCATACGGTGAACTTTCCAAACAGGCAATTAGCCACTTCACGGTGGAATTCACCAGCCTGTGTTTTCAACAGCCCGGAAGCGCAGTTCTAGTGATCTACATCAGGGAGCTAGGCGATATGAAGCACGTGAAAGTTCGATTTCTAGGCTTAAGTTTCGCAGGCAGTGAGGATATGTGACCGTACATGACCAAGGAGCGCTTGGGCATGTGCCGGTCCCGTCTGCGTAAGATGCAAACGCCCTCCAAGCGTCGCCGCTCCGACGGTGTATTCTTCATTCAACCGGCCTAAGACACATGGCCCCCAAATTGCGGAAAGCCGAAGTTCGTCATCAACCTGCTCGTCTGGCTGGATGATGCCTAGGTTGCTGACAACAGAATCATAGGCCAGTGCGCCGATTAAACCGCACGCTGCATCAGAGTCTGCTTTCGGCGGGATCATTCGATCGAGCTGTTCAAGCCATTCGACAACTCCTTTCTCGGAGCGCGCAGTGGCCAGATCGTCGTTGATTTGCCGAGCTAAGGCCCAAAAATCCGTGTCTCGATCTACGTGCACAGAAACAGAGCCGATCGCGAGGAACAAACCAATGTCGTGGCGTTCGACGCCTGCTCGTTGGCGGACGTTGATCGGTGAAACTACTCTTAGAGCCTCTTGCCGTTTGATACCGCTTAAGCTGATCGCGACGGCTGCGCAAAGCGCCCCTTGCACGGTGGCGGAATGCGATCTGCACGCCCGGACGATCGTATCTGTTTCCGGGTTAGTGAACCTGTGAGCATCGACACGTGGCCGATCGGTCGCAAAATCGCGCCATAGGGGCCGCTTTGAAATTTCTCGCAGGGTCTGCATGCTTGGAATTCCGGCCGGCGGTGTATTGTCGCGCAAGATCGCATCTGGAGGGGAGGCCATGAGAAGTGCCTCGATCGGCGGCTGGTGGGGCAGGGCTGGGAGATCTCTGCCGTTCAACAACGCGATTAGGTCGTTTAGGACCGCAATGGCAGATAGGCCGTCGCCTAACGCATGATGGAAGGTGAGGATCAGCGTCTGCCGGTTACGGGGATATGCGTTCGATAGGAGTGTCAGCCGCATGAGCGGCCCCAGGTCTGTTGGAAAAGCGGTGCGCAGTTCCTCCTCGACCAACTCTTGCCAGTTAGCTCCCGAATCATTTTTCAACCGGAGTGGGATTGGGTGGCGATGCACTCCGAACTGCGGCCCGTCTTCTGCGTCCTGGATGAACAGACACAGCGGTAGGTGCCGTGCCTGCAGATTTTGCAGGGCCGTTTGCAATTCAACTGGTCGCAGCTGGCCTATTACTTCGGCTGCAATACAGAAATGCCGAGGGTGCTGCTGGGAGTATAGATAAAGCAAGCGCTCATGCGTTCCGAGTTTGCGACCAGAATCATAATTTCCTTGAGTTTCGGAACGGGCTTCAATGTCCATGCGTAAATCTCCTGAGAATTAACCCGCAATAGGAGACCGCTGATGTTAAATGATGACAGATGCGCATAAGATAGTTTCAATTGTCACATGGTCTTCCGGCGCAGGCCCCGGAAGACCGCCGGCTCCTCGTCACCGATACTGCTTCTGATGTCCGGAGTGGGGATTGATTATCAAGCTAAGACAGACAAAAATGATTCTGGATTGCTTGGGCAAGGGCTGTCGGCATCGGCGATCGTCAGGAAGGCCGATATCGATCCCAAGGTGGTGCGCAAATACATCGAACCGGGCTTAAGGCAGCCGCCTACAAGCCGAGAAAGCCGAATACAGGTAATAGATCCGTTCGCCAGCTGTCTCCGTGAACGGGTGACGATCTATCCTGGCCTTACCGGCAGCCGACTGCTTTGTAAGATCAGGCGGTGCGGCTCCCCGGGCCGCTATACCGCCGCGGCCTATGTCCTCCGTGATATACCCCCACCGGCAGACAGGGTTTGTAAGTCGGCTTCGAGACGCCGCCCGGTGAGCAGGCGCGGGTAGTTTTCTACTTGTCCATATAATGTCCAACGACGAGCCGATGACGGCGAGGATCGTGTGGTTATTCTCGGTGGTTCTCGGTGTAGTCCGCCCGAGCTACGCTCGTAACCATGGCATGCCGCCCGGCCGACATTGCATCTTTAGTCCGACAAGCGCTCGTCTACAGTGTAACGCGACGAAGTGTTTGACCGCTAAGGCTGCCTCCAAATGCCTACCCCGTGGCGTTTTGGACGTCCTCGACAGATCGATTTGCGCGAGATTGTTGGCGCGCTTCTCTATATTGCCTAGACCGGCTGCCATCGCGAAAGCTCCTCAGGGGCTCTCCGCCCTCTTCGACGGTGCACACAAGACGCCTCGCACGATATGCAACATCGTCGAACCCTTTTGGAATTCGACTCTTACATCTGAAATGATTTGCCCTCTTTCAAAACGATACGTTCATAGACGGACTATAGGGAGTGACCGAGCGTTTCGGCGCTGAAGTTTCGCGGGTGGGCCGGCGGCGCATCGGCTGGGCAGCAAAGGTGAAGTATTGATGTCAAAGGGGAAGCAACCAGCACAAATCTGGACGGCTGTTAGGGAACTCGAAGCTGCAGCGTGGAGCGACATGGTGGCCGCGGCCCCCATCGCCACTAGTAAATTGCTAGGTCTCCGATGCCACAAAACTGACAACGCGACGATGTTAGCGGCCAGTGCGGTCCCTCGCACGCCTTTCAATCGTTGCTTCGCGCTGGGCTCCGATTGGCACAGAAACAATAAGGAAGTCGCTGAAGCGATGACTTGGCTTCGCTGTCACGCCGCACCGGGGTGGGTATTTCAACTGGACCCAGACGAACTTGGAACAGCGGCCTCAGTGATAAAGCGGGAAGGAATGGTCGCTTCAGGACAAGGATGGGCCAAGTTTCAGTGGATGGGGCCGGGGCCCGGCGCAGAACGGACACCCGACATCGAGATCGAGGCAGTCAGCGACGACGCGATGGCGTCGGATTTCGCAGACTTGGTCCTAGCCGGTTTTGGTTTCCCTTCTGCGGCCGCTCCATGGTTTGCGGAGCTGGCGCGTCGCGATGGTTGGAGCGCTTACATCGCCTATGTAGACGGCAAGCCAGCCGGTGCTGGCGCAGTGTTCTGCAAATTGCAACAAGCATGGCTTGGCATCGACACGAGCTTGACTACTTTTCGTCGGCGCGGCCTGCAGCTCGCCTTGATCGAAAGAAGACTGCGTGATTCCAACCCGCAATTTGCAATTGCTGAGACGGCGCTACCTCAATCGTCGGAGCTAGACGGTGCAAGCTACCGGAATTACTCAAAGTCCGGGTTTCTGAACACATACAATTCCATGAATTTTGCGAGTGTTTCGACCTGATCGTTCCGGGGCTCGCCTCGGCCTCGGCGTTTGCGGTAGGCAATCCAGTGAAGATCATCGTGCTGGACGACACACGAATGTATCTGCTTCATCAAAGGAGCGGCCTTACGAGTCCATTCGTTGTGCTTCCGAAAGCATGAGACGCGGATAAGGCCATGCACTGGGTATTGGACTTGTATGAGCGAGGCAAGAGAATCCCGTCGTCCCATAATCATCTTTGACGGTTCGTTTCCGGAATCAACAAGGCTATGGCGAATGCCGAGAACAAATCCGAAGATTACGCTCCACGAGATCGCGCCTGATCGCTGGCGTCTGCGGTTTGGTGTGTTGTTTACCGATGCTGGCCATGGTGTTGTCTGCTGCATTTCGCCAAGCCCGACGCATGCAAACTGACCTTGGACGTGGGGTACTAAGCATCGGGGGCCTTGATCTTCCCCATCACCGGCCATACATGGCCCCGCAGGATCCGATCCCCGAAACCACTCTGAGTGGCCGCAGAGACGATCCTGAACTATGCACGCTGGATGTTTCGGGCGACGTCAGATCATGTGAGTGGACCGCGGTTCATTTTGCGACTTCAGTCCATAGGGCTCACATGAAGTCGGCATCTGCAAATATGGACGGACTCTGCCAAGTCTTCCCTCACGAGGAGATGGAGCGCGCGTCGAGATGTTGGGCGGGTGACCAAATTGCTGTGACTCTCTAGCGCTTTGACCGTATGCGAGATTAGCTCTTCCGTTACAATCGTAATCATTTGTCCAACCGACCGTAACATAGAGGACGACTTCGGCTGCTAAACGCCGAAAAGGATAATCACAGGTGATGCTTGAAGCACGTTTTAGTTGTAGACGATGACAAGGCAATTAGAGGTCTGTTGGCTGATTATCTCTCTAAATACGCGCTTCGCGTAACAGCCGTGACAAATAGTCATGATGCATCGAGAGTATTTGCAGCGGAAACAGTCGATCTCTTGATTGTCGACCTGAATCTCGGTCACGAGGACGGTTTGGAGATTGTTCGTAGTCTTGCGAGCAAGACTGATGTCCCGATCATAATCATCAGCGGCCATCGGCTTGAGGAGGCTGACAAGGTGGTTGGCCTCGAGCTTGGCGCCATCGACTACATCGCAAAGCCTTTCGCGATGCGGGAGTTCCTCGCGCGCGTGCGGACCGGACTAAGATATCGTCCGATGCGAGTGACGGATAAGGATCGGCGCACTTACGTGTTCAGCGATTGGAAGCTCAAGCTATGGAAGCGACAGCTGATTGGCCTTGACGGCGAGGAGACCAAGCTCACGGCCGGTGAGTTCAACCTGCTGGTTGCTTTTCTAAGGTCGCCGCGGCAGATCTTGACCCGCGAGCAGTTGCTGTCTGCCAGTCGTGTGCATGACGAGGAGGTCTTTGATCGCAGCATTGATGTGCTGATACTGCGCCTGCGCCGCAAGCTCGAAAGTGACGCCTCGACGCCGCGCCTAATCAAGACGGAACGCGGTGCAGGGTATTTCCTTGACGCAGACGTGGAAACCGAAGACGCTCGGCGGAGCAGTGTTTCGTGAACTGTGCCTTTGCCAGCAGTATGAAGTTTATTTGCACGGCAGCTTTGGCATTGGTCGCCATCAATGCGATCGCGGACGGTGTCTTTGGTGGCGACAACCAGTTCAGCGATCAGATCACGCCCTTGCAGGCCCCGCCTCCACTTGACGAGAGGAAACTTGCGCTTGGCGCCGAGCTGTTTGCAGATCCAATAATGTCTGGGAAGGGACGCCTGTCTTGCAACTCCTGCCATGACCTTGCTACCAGTGGTACCGTTAATCTCAAGCGAACCATCGGTTACAACGGCGCAGTCCATAGTTTTAACGCACCAACGATCTTCAATGTCGCCAACAACTATCGTTTGGGCTGGCGCGGCAATTTCACCTCGCTGGCCGCCCAGAATGAGCAGGTGCTACTTGATAGCAACATCATGTCGAACGACTGGGGGTCTCTGCTGGGGCGTTTGAAGGCCAGCTCCGACTACAGCAAGACGTTTCGCCTTATCTACGGAGAAGAGCCCAGCAAGGAAAGCGTGTTGGATGTTCTAGTGACATTCCAGCTGTCGCTCGCGACCCCAAACGCACGTTTCGATCGTTTCCTGCAGGGTGAGAGAGATGCGCTGTCGGATAGCGAAAAAGCCGGCTACGAGTTGTTTCAGAACATTGGGTGCATTGCCTGTCACCAGGGGTCCAATATCGGAGGCAATCTGTTTCAAAAGTTTGGTGTGTTCGAACACCCGCCCGGAGGTGATGACGCCAATCCGGGTAATTTGGGCCGCTATACGATTACGCATCAAGATGGGGACAAGCAATACTTCCGGGTCCCCAGCCTCAGAAACGTCGCCGTCACAGGCCCCTACTTCCACGATGGCCGCGCTGACTCCCTGGAGGAGGCTGTTCAGGTCATGGCGAAAACACAGGTTGGGCAGGACATATCTTCGGAGGACATCCATGCCATTGTCCAGTTCCTTGACACTTTGACAGGCGAGTATCGAGGCGCTCGGCTGCGCGAAGCCGCGGTTCCGGCGGACGGGGTAATGCCCAAGGATCGCTGATGTTGATTGGCAAGCTGGATCGCCGAGCCGGACATTGTCTATTCCCGCACAGGCATCGAAAATGGGCGCTATGGATCCCATGATTTTCTCGAATTGGACAACTGGTCTGGGGGCCTCTCTTACAGGCTTCACAGGTAGCGGTGATCGAAAGACTATCATCACCACGGTCTGGACCGTGGTGATGATAATTGCCGCCCTGGTCTTCGCCATAATGGCGATTCGTCCTTTTCAGGATGGGCAATCGCACCACGCGATCCTGACGAACTTGCGGTCGCTTGATCTTCACAATGCATCGTTGCAGCGCGATGTCCTGCGCGCACGAGCCGGTCTGTTATACAATTACGACCCGCTGGTGGATTCCATCGTTGGGCTGCACCAAGACGTAGCGGCGTTGAGAGGCTTGTTCGAGCGACGTGAAACGGCGAAGGACGATAGTATTCTCGGGTCTCTCGATGAAATCCAACAGTCCATTGATTACGACGAAGCCGCTGTCGAATCCTTCAAAACTCAGAACTCGCTATTGCAGAACTCGCTCAAAGTCCTTGGAAACGCCCTGAGCGACCTTGCCGAAGGGCGGGCATCGGGCAATCGAAAAGCCATGCCTGAAGCAGGCGACTTGGGCAACCTGATGCTGCAGTACCTCTCAAAAAACGATGATCGAACCGCCGCTCTGATCCGGCGTGATTTGGACGCTATGACTGGTATCATCGGCGAACACGCGTCTCTTGCCCGGCTTCTGATCATCCATGGACGATTAATCCTTCAAGCTCTGCCGCAAGTTCGAAACATCATCATCGAGGTACAATCCTCCGACACGATCAACCGTGCGCAGCGACTGCAGCATCGGTATCTGGAAATCTATGGACAAGCCAACGCGAGCTCGCAATGGGTCCGGGCCGTTCTGGGCGCAGCCTCGGTAATGCTTTGCCTGTACGTCGTGGTTCTCGTGCATCGTCTGCGGTCACGAACCGAACGATTGACCCGGCGTCTGAACTTCGAAGCGATGACAAAAGATGTCCAAGCGTGTTTCGAGGGCGAGGGTGTGCAACATGATACCTTGGCATCTTCGGTGGATGCCTCCTTGAATGTGATCCGGGTATTCTTCGCGGCCAGCCGTTTCGGCTTGATGATCGTCGATTCCGACAGCTTGGATATCCGGGAAAAGTTCGGGGGTGAGCCAGCCGAAATCCTCGGCGGCCGCGATCTGATTGCGACCATGGTCCATGACCGCGAGCCTATTGTCTACCGGGATTTGCAGGCATCAATTGCACCTTACTGCCTTACTGACATAAACTTTGGCGGCCGTGCGTTGAGCTTGCGATTGTCGGACGAGACGACGGCGGTCTGCATCTTGGAATTTTCTGACCCACGGTCGCGGCCGAGCGTGGATGAGGCTGTCCTACTGGAGAACGCGGTTCGGCATCTTTTGCAGACACTCAACTATCACCGCAAGCAGCAAGGGCACGCAATGCTGGAGCGGCGTCTGGAGCATGCTGAGAGACTGCAGGCCGTTGGCACACTCGCTGGCGGCATCGCCCACGAATTCAACAATATCCTGGTCGCAATACTCGGATATGGTGAGATGCTGCTGCAGCTGCTGCGCCCACGCTCGACCACGCGCCAATATGTCGAGGAAATTGTTAAAGCAGCCGATCGGTCGCGCGTGATCATTGACCAGATATTGGCGCTCAGCCGGAAACATGAACGGGTGCATAAGCCATTCGATCTGAGAGAGGTGGTCGGAGACATTGAGGCGCTGTTGCGGGTGTCCCTGCCGGTCGGCATCGAACTGGTCACACAAGCCACTAACGATGATTGTATCATAGATGGAAACCCCGTCGACATTCAGCAAAGCCTCATGAACCTGAGCAAAAATGCTGCCGAAGCCATGGACGGAACAGGAAAAATCCATATCGGCCTTTGTACAGTTTTCGTTGGGTCGCGACGGATCATATCACACGGGGTGTTGCAACCAGGCGACTACGTCGTGCTGTCTGTAAGCGACACTGGCAAGGGCATTGCGGCAGGTGTGCTTGCCAACATATTTGAACCATTCTTTACCACCCGGAGCAGATCGGGAGGCACGGGGCTGGGTTTGGCTGCCGTTCACGGCAATGTCACGGCCTTAAACGGACGTATCGACGTTACAAGCGTGCCGGGTGAGGGGACAAGCTTTGAGATCTTCATCCCCAGGTCATCGAAGAACCCCGTTCCCATTCGGCAGTTCTTCATCGAAGAGCGCGTGCCGCTTGGGAACGGTGAGACTGTTGCTATCCTTGAAAAAGATAGAAATGCGCTTTCTGCTTATGAGGATCAATTGGCGGCACTTGGATACGAACCGATAGGCATGAATGACTGGGGTCAACTGGCGGACTGGCTCCGAAAGAATGATCACAACGTCGAGGTTCTTTTGATCGACATCACCTCCATACCTTCGTCGAAAACCACAGCAGAACTGCATGCAATTTTTGGAGAGACGCCCCTTTTGCTCATCTCCGAGCATCCTGAGATTGTGTCCGCACCGCTTCGGAACCTCACCCCGACAGACGTTATACGTAAGCCCGTCGCGTCCAATCTGCTGGCCTTGGCGCTAAAATCACACGCGAAGAAATTGCATAACTAAGCGAGAAAATCAGATGCGCGATTACAAATGGAACCTGCCGGGCCCTCCAGAAACATCAAGTTAATCTGAACCTGCTGGATTGGGGCGCATAGTGCTTGGATGGCGAAATGGGAGTACGCCGGTGCGAACAGAAAGACCTAATGACCCTATCGAGAGATTGGAACCGCGACACCGTGCGGTCATCTTGGTAACTTCCCTTGGAGGGGCCATGGTCTACTTTGATTTCGTGCTGCTTGCCTTCTACTCTCCCATGCTCGCGAAGATTTTTTTCCCATCTTCCGGTTCGCTGACGTCCGCAACCTATCAAGTGTGGGTTTTGTTTGCGGCCGGATATGTTGTCCGGCCTCTGGGTGGGATCGTCCTGGCAAACTTTGGGGACCTGTTTGGACGACGCCGCATCTACATGTTCTCCATCATTCTTATGACATTCTCCACCTTCGGGATAGCCCTTGCGCCGACTTACGAAAGCATCGGCATTGTAGCGCCGATCAGCCTAATAGCTTTCCGGTTCTTGCAGGGCATCGCGATCGGCGGCGAAGTTCCAGGAGGTTGGACGTTCATCTCCGAGCACGTGCCCAGATCGCGTCTTGGCCTGGCTTGCGGCCTTCTCTGCTCTGGTCTGTCGCTCGGGATATTGGCGGGTTGCGTCTCCGCTCTCGCTTTGGAGATGCTGGCAGGTCCTCGATGGACTGAGGCTTACGGATGGAGACTGTGCTTTCTGCTGGGCGGCATTTTTGGCCTGCTAGCAATTCGTGCCCGGAAATATCTCCAAGAGACCCCCGTTTTCCGCGAGATGATCGCGCAGCGCCAATTGGTGGCAGTCCTGCCCCTCGGCGTCGTCCTTCGCGACTTCCGCCCAAGCCTGGTTATATGCATGCTGCTCACCTGGGTGCTATCAGCGGGGATCGTGACCACTACGCTGCTTAACGTCAATTTTCTGCGGTTCTTTGTCGGCTATTCCGCATCCGAAGCGCTGTTTGCGACGGCGATCAGTACATTGGGGTTGACCCTTTCGACCGCGCCGGTTGGGGCGTTGGTCGATCGATACGGAACAGGGCCGGTATTCATCATAGGAGGAATCTGCCTGTCTGTATCCGCGCTTCTATTTTACGGATCGGCCGACGTCTCTCTGCTGCACCTCTATGTCTTGAGTGCTGCGCTGGGTTCTTGTGTCGGAGTCGTCGGTGCCGTGCCTTACGTGATGGTTCGCTCTTTTCCTTCACAGGTCCGATTCACCGGCGTCTCATTCGCATATAACTGCGCCTATGCAATCTTCGGCGGTCTGACTCCGTTTGCCGTCAACGGCTTGGTGCAGATCGACCGCATGGCCTATGCATACTATCTTTGTTTTCTATCCTGCCTGTCGATCGCCATCGGGTACTATATTTTGCACAAAGGATTGGCGGACCAGAGATAACACCGCCTTGACGTTGTCGGGCTGCGTAAGACCAAAGGGGACCACCGCGTCCTTGGCGGCTATCGGCCCCGCCACGCGAACGTTCGCTCGACGACCCAGCGGCGCGGCGGGACTTCAAAGGTCTTCGACTTCCCGGCACGCTTGATAAGTTGAGCGTAAATTTTCGAGGTTCTTCAGCCATCTTTTCAGCTCATCGTCGACAAAGCCCACCAATCATAAATAAATCGTGGGACCGTCGAGTAGGGTATAAAATCTTCGGGAGTAGCAGCCACTGGCATGCCGTTGAGTAAATGAGCGACGCGTGCTCACAACCCCGCGCAAGTAGCTTGCGCAGACAGCCGAGTCGGCGAGGTGCTGGCATGAATGGAGCAAGGCTTATCATTCGCGATCTGTGACAGCCGTTGCGTATAGGCTTCTCCGCCGAGCAGACATCCGCTGGATGTCAGTCCAGCGCTTCACGGTTTCCATCGAACTTTACAAGTTTGAAGGAACCACAACTGACCAAATCACCGATTCGTTCGAGGCAGTATCATAAAGCTAGAACCCGCCGCCACCAGGTTGGTAGCATACGGTTCAAGGTGGCGATTTACCGTGTTGTGTGTTTCGACCATCGAGTCCTCCTATGCTTGGGCAAGCCTACCAAAGCAACTGGAGCGCCGCGTTTGAACTCGCCGGACTTCCAGGGTCTTGTCGGAGCCAGTGCTGTCGCGATCGAACTGAGGTGACGCCGTAACAAGACCCTGGATGTCGACTACTTCAACATCGAGTATTTGAGTTTGCCATCGCTGTCCGTTTTCCAGACGTAGAGAGTGTAGTCCTCATCCGTCCGGTCCCCCTTGTTGTCGAAGCGTAGGTCGCCAATAACTGTCGTGATTGGGTTGCCCGAGTGTAGGGCATCGGCGACGGTCTGCGGTTCCAGCGACCCGCTTTCTTCAATGCCAGCCTTGATCACCTCCAAAGCGGCATAGGCGTATAGCGTGTAGGCTTCGGGTTCAAAGCCGCTAGCCCGGAATTTTGCGACGGTGGATTGTGCGCCAGGTTTTAGGCGAGGATCCGGCGCAAAGGTCATCAGGGTGCCTTCTGCGGCCTTTCCGGCAATCTGGCCAAATTCTGCCGATGTGATACCGTCACCAGCGATCATGACCGCGTTGAGCCCCTGATCCTTTGCCTGCCGCAAGATCAGCCCTGCCTCGGTATAGAGGCCGCCGAAATAAATCACGTCCGTCCCAGCCTGCTTTAGTTTGGATATCAGCACCGAATAATCCTTTTCGCCGGTATTGATACCTTCGTTTAAAATTTCAGTAACACCGCCGCCGTTGATGACCTTTTTGACTTCCGCAGCGATACCGGCTCCATACGCTGTCCGATCGTTGATGATCGCGACGCGCTTTCCCTTGAAGGTCTTGAGAATGTGCGCGCCAGCGACTGCGCCCTGTTGGTCGTCACGCCCGCAGACACGAAACGTGTTCCAAAGCCCCCGTTCGGTAAACGTCGGATTAGTCGAACCGGGCGTGACCTGCAAGATCCCGTTCTCCGCATAACTATCGGATGCCGGAATTGATACCCCAGAGTTATAGTCGCCGATCACGAATGAAACGCCATCGGCCGCAAATTTGTTGGCAACTGAAACGCCTTGTTTAGGCTCGGAGGCGTCATCGCCGTACACTAGCGTAATCTGCTCGCCTAGAATGCCGCCAGTGGCATTGATTTCGGCGGCCGCTTTCTCGGCTCCTTGTTTGATTTCCTCTCCAACCGCCGCGCTTGGACCCGTAAGTGGGGCTGCGACACCGACAAGAATTTCCGCGTGCGCGACGCTGGAAAGAAGCGAAACTGCCAATGCAATTCCGATAGACGCGAACCTTTTCATTATCTTGCTCTCCGAAGATTGGGATATTAGAACAAGAGAAGTTTTGGCCTTTCAAGTTTCGTTGGCGTTTCAGATCGCCGTCAAATTATTGCAGCTGTCGCATGACCGCTTCAGCGCCGCCACTGTGTGCTACTACCGATCGAAAGCCCTAAGATTACCGACACAACGAAGTCGAGAAGCACACCACTCAGCTTTTCTCTCAGAGCTTCCGGAACTCTATGCATTATAAGTTTCGACGACCGGGTCTCGCGCAGCAACGGTGGGCAGACTGGGGGACCAAAGATTGTCGCTGACGATCAAGAGGTGCAGGGGCACCAAGCTGGCACTTCGGAGCAACGCTTATGCGAGATGCCCTGAGGCGATGGCAGTCTATAGGTCAGTGGCGGGCAAATGTTACAAGGGTATTTGAACTACCAAGCGGCGCCAGACATTCGCGGATGATCGCGTGGGTTCAGACGGGACGGGGTGGCACTTGGCGACAGTCTTTGGTGCACCCAAACCTCCGAAACCGGCTGTCTGGGGATCGTTTCGAAAGGCCGCTTTTTAAAACCTGCCCATGTCGCCCGTTGCATCTGTAGCCAGGCGTTTGACCCATCATCAAAACACTCGGTAGGAGCCGTATGCGGTCTCCACGCGCAGACCTGCCCGGGGGCGGTTGACAACCGCACTCCCGACCGAGAACGTTTGAGTCACGATGTTCGGTGAGCCCAGATACAAACTTACGCACTATCGACCAAATTTAGTCGAATCAGACTCTCCGCTGTTGCCACAATTGCTTCGGCACTGGATCGTGGCGACCAAGCGAGGATCTTCCTAGCCTTCTCACTGCTGGAGCGTCGACGGCTTACGTTCGGTGACGGATCGGCGCTGCGGCTGGGGACTCGGGACGCTAGTTTACCAAAGCGGTTGCGCAGAATATTCGCGACTTCGAGCAATGAAATAGGTTCGCCACTCACTGCGATAAAGCGCTCGCCCGCGGCGGTAGGCTCCGTCATAGCTCGCAAGTGCAAATCGACGACATCACGAACGTCGACCACGCCAAACCACATGTCAGGAAGCTCCGGCGGGAAAGAGCCGTCCAACAGGCCCTTAACAATTTGGATCGACGTGGAGAGTTGATCTCCAAGTACAGGTCCGAATATCCCAGTCGGATTCACGACACTGAGCTCCGGCGTCCCGGTGTTTTCAATGAATTCCCATGCCGCGCGCTCAGCGATAGTTTTAGACAAAATGTAGGGGGGATTTGCGGCTTGTATAGGAGTCCAGTCTTCTTCCGTGAAGACGTGGCTCGGTGGCTGGGAGCCGTATCCAACCGCTGCAAAAGACGATGTGAGAACAACGCGTTTCACACCCGCCCGACTGGCCGCGCTTAGCACGCGCAAGGTCCCGTCGCGGGCCGGTGCGATCAAATCATTTGGGTCTTCGGGCTGGTTTGCTGGGAACGGTGACGCGGTATGCAGGACGTAGTCGCAACCGAAAACTGCCTCGTCCCAGCCTTCATCTCGTTCAAGATCGGCGGTGTGGAACGATAATCTGCTATCCGATCCCGGTAGTCCAAGCATCGTCTGTACTTGTTGGATTTTGTCCAAGCTGCGCAACGTCGCGCGAACGTCGTGCCCCGCCGCAAGGGCCGCCGAGATGCTGTGGCTGCCTAAAAAACCGGAACCTCCGGTAACAAGAATTCGGCTCATATGAAATCTCCTTTTTTTCCGGTTTAGGTCAATCAGATGGAAAGGAGCAAGTAGGATGAAATTTCATACGTAGTATGAAATTTCGGACCATTGGACTTTAAAGCCCTCCGAGCCGTCACGGGAGATGGCAAGCGGAATCGTGTGAAGCTTCGTAGCTGGACCGCTTTAATGAGTGCTTTGTCAGTCATGCAGAAAATGCGAGTGAGACAGCTGCGCGACTTGTATCTACCCGGCATCGTTATTCGCAGTGCTTGCGAGGAAAAGCGCCACGCCCGGAACAGTCGTTATCCCAGGCGACAATCGATCTCATGCTGAACTGCTGAGCGATTACCACCTTCAATACGAAAGTCATGTAGCTTCTAGCGCGGGAACCCTGAGGCGAGGTGATCGATCAGCGCGCGCACGGCGGGTGATAGGCCACGCCGGGTGGTAAACACTAGATGTACCGTTCCACGCACACCACGCCATGCGGGCAAAACGCGCACAAGTCGTCCCGCTTGTAGAGCGTCGCGGCAGAGATGGTCCGGCAGGAGAGCAACACCTAAGCCATCGATCGCAGCTTCGCGCACTGTCGCCATGTCCTCGCATCCCAGTCGCGGTTGGACACGGATGATTTGCTTTCGCCCGTCGTCAGCTTCGAGGTGCCACTCGTGATCGTCAGATGCATCGGTAGTCGCAAGCGTCGCCATCGTGGCCAATTGCTCAGTGCTTGCGATGGTGCTCGCCAGTTGAGGACTAGCGACTAGAATACGCGTCGATACCCCCAACGATCGCATGGTCAGACCCGCATCGGAGGCGAGGCTGGAGCGTACACGCAGAGCAAGATCGATTCGTTCTTCAATCAGATCGACTGCTCGATCAGTCGCCACCAGTTGAAGACGGACCTTCGGGAAACGTATTAGAAACGATGAAATTAGCCCGCCGATCAAGGTGACCATTCCGGTTGGGCAGCTGAACCGCACGCGGCCGCCGGGCTCTGCCTGCGCCTGCGCCACCAGTGCCTCCGCCTGCTCAGCTTCAGCGAGTATCGCTCGGCACCGCTCGTAGAATGCCTGACCGGTATCTGTCACTCGGAACCGTCGACTTGATCGTTCTATCAAACGCAATCCAAGCCGCTCCTCTAGGCCCGCGATCCTTCGGCTAAGTTTCGACTTTGGCTCGCGCAACGCGCGCCCCGCTGCGGCAAACCCGCCGTGCGCTACGACTTCGGCAAAATAAGCATAGTCGTTCAGATCAATCCTCAAATCGTTCTCCTTATAGAACGCAAGGTCGTAAAAATAAGTACTACAACGATCATCGTTCTTAATTCATCTATCAACCATGACGCAAGTGCTGAAGACGCAGACCATAGATGAAGGACATAGGGATTGCGTTGGGTGAGGGGCAGAAGAAAACCGCCAGGGATTTCGTGGCGAATGAGCCTCAACGGTCCACAGAAGCGCTCGCGCCTTTTTTGGCTCAGACGGGGTCGTCCCGGCAGTTCTCACTGGCTTTAGGTGCGGCTGAGACGCCCTGAATTCATGGCCTCCGCGTCTTCAACAGAGCAATAGTGCCGGTGGAAACGGCACAGCATCATAGAAAGAGAGATAACATTATGATTGAGCTTTTCGCGTTTCCGTCGTCGCCTAACAGCCTAAAGCCCGTAATCGTGCTTGAGGAGTTGGGCCTTGATTACAAACTATCGCACATCGATCTTCGAAAAGGCGAGCAACACGGTGTTCATTTCAAAGCGATGAACCCAAACGGCAAGGTTCCAGTCATTGTCGACCGAGGCATCACTCTCGCGGAATCCGGTGCCATTCTCGTTTATCTAGCAGAAATGCATAGCCAACTGATTCCCTTCGATCCTTCGTCGCGTGCACGAGTTTTCGAGCAGCTTTTCTTTCACGCATCGGCACTGAGCCCAGCATTTCTCCAGGCATTCTTTGCCAACATTCGGAAGGATGCGTCCGAGGAGCACAAAAGTAACGCGCTTAAAGAGGTGGATCGTGTCCTCGGTGTGCTTGAGACGCACCTAGAGACGCGCAGTTTCGTCGCAGGCGACGACTATAGCATTGCAGATATCGCACACTTCGGCTGGTTGTGGCGACACGATGCCGTCGGTGTCGACTTCACGAACATACCTCGGGTCAAACGTTGGTACGAAATGATGAGCAGGCGCCCCACCGTTATTTCCGCAATCGGGAAGGTATCGGCGCTGTCGGGGTAATGTGACGGCGGTCGCTGGATGATTTGCTTAGAACGTTTGTGTCCCGCTAACGTCGGACGTGGTCCGTGGCACTCCCAGCGTCTGCCAGTCACATTACACAGAAATGCCTCTCACACGTCAGGCTTGGACCCCACATCCCGACCGAAGGGCCGATTGAACTGCGCCCTTCGTGCAGAGGCGACCGAATGCAACTTGGCCCTCGTCTCCCATCACATTGGAAAATTTCAACTGTAGTCAAATCGTTCGTGAGCGAAATGATGTCCGGGCAATCGAGGCAGATCTTGTTGCGTCGAAATATGAGGCTAACGAAATGAAGTTACACTTTAAAAGCCATTTGCCTAAGCGCGATTTTTCTATCTGTGTCGCAGGAGCTGGCGCAATCGGTGCCGCACTCTCCTTCAAGCTGGCCAGCACGTTCGAAGGGGTGTCTGTCCTGGCGCGAGGCGAAACACTGCGCGCAATCAAAGCCAACGGTATCACGATGGTCGGTGAAAACAGCGCATCGAGCGTGCCGGTTCATGCCGGAGAACCGAGCGATCTTGGCGTCCAGGATGTGATCTTTTTATGCTCGAAAGCCCAAGATTTGCCTGAACTCGCCGAAGCAATCCAGCCACTGATAAGTCACACAACCATTATCGTGCCGATGACCAACGGAATTCCGTGGTGGTATTTTGAAGGAACCCCGGCTGCAGGCGACGCTCCTATTGAAGCAGTCGACCCAACTGGGCGCTTGAGTAAGCTGCTGCCGTCCACAAACGTTGTCGGTGCAGTCAATATGATCATTGCGGAACGCATCGCACCCGGCATGGTACAGAGCTTAAATCCCGGCCGCGTCATCGTGGGTCCCGTCCACAGTGATATCCAACCTGCTGAAACGATCTCTCTGATTTTGAATGAAGCCGGGATCGCGACCAGCTTGGTTGAGCCGATCAGAGCGGCGGTATGGAAAAAAGTCGTTCTTAATCTCGTGACTAATCCGCTCTCAGTTATCAGCGGAGGCAACACCACCGAGTTTCTCACCGACCCTTATTTGGCGGCCGTGTGCGAAGGTTTGTTTAAAGAAGCCAACGCGGTAGCGGAAGTATATGGTTTCGAGGGTTGTCAGTTCTCGGAGTTTGAGAGACTTGGGCGTTCCATGAAGCCCTTTAAGACGTCAATGTTACAAGACTTTGAAAACGGTCGGCCTTTGGAATTGGATCCGATATGTGGCTCGGTTGTAGAGTTAGCTGAACGGAGCGGCGTGGAAGTTCCGCTGATCAAGCAAGTCATGAACCTCACTCGTTACAAAAGTGCAGCGCGGCCTGTTCGGATGGCTGCATAAGACCAGGTGTGATTGATCGAGGTGCGGCTCGACGCAGCGCTCTGCGTTGAATTCAAAAAGGCGCGACCTTTTCAGGAAATCCACTATGAGAACGCGGCGCGATCTGAAAACAAGGCCGTTTACAACGGCCGGCTCGATAATCGCGGCTATTATCTGCGCATTGCTGACAATAAGATCGGTTCAAGTCGAGATCGTAAACCACGCGGTACTTGATGAGCTACGTGCTATAGAACTCAACAGCGCGTCGCTTCAGCGCGATGTACTGGGCGTCAGGGCTGGCCAAAAAAATGGTCATATTGCCCTTTCAAATTCTTTGGCATCTCTCCGACAAAATGCCGCTGTTCTAAAACGGCTTCTGCTCACCAGTGAGGGACGATTTCGTAACGAGATCGAAGGCATCCGGCAATCGATTGCCCGAGACGAGATTGATGTAGAAACATTCACAACGAAGAATGCATTGCTTTGCGATTCAATTCAGGCGTTCATCGGCTCTTTGAATAGAATTGGAGACAGTTCATCGCGCCTGCAGGGCGATCGCAACGTCACTCACCTGGCTACCCTAATGATGCAGTATGCACTGCAGAACGACGTCCTCCTGCAAGCCTCGATCAACAGAGAACTCTTGGCGCTGCAAGATCACGAAAGCGAGCCGAATTTGCTCCGGCTGAAACAGCAGGGGATGATCATACTTGTCATCTCGCCGCAGGTGGAGACGGCACTTGCAAAGCTTCAAGGCTCTGACGTCAACTCTCTCTCGCGACGTCTTCGGCGCGACTTCGACCCCTACGGTGTCAACAAGGGGCTTCTTTCCTGGGGCCACCTGATTCCCGGATGTATTTCGCTGCTGCTATTTTCATACGCCGCTGGCCTATTCTACACGCAACGTCAACAAGCTGACCGATCAGCAAAACGGCTTGAATTCGAGAAGATGACCAAACGGTTCCAAGCGTACTTCATGCAGGAAAGGCTCTCGATCGAAAGCCTCGAAGCGGCGACGCGAACTGCCACGGAATGCATCAAGGAATATTTTGGAGCGAGCCGTTTTGGTTTGGCATTGGTGAACACGGCAACACTGGAAGTCGAGACCTATATTGGAGATCAAGTAGCGGAACTCGTCGACACGCAGAACTTGGGAGATTTCTTCGGCGGCGGTGAAACGACTTTCTATCGAATGCTGCAGGCCGTCGATGCACACGGCGCCGTACAAGGTGTGAGATTTGTCGGTGGCGCCCTCGGATTTCACGTATCAGACAAAAGGGCGCTTCTATGCGCCATTGCTTTTCGCGACCATCAGCCTCGTTGCTGCCAAGACGAACCGATATTTCTGGAAGAAGCGGTCCGCCTCCTATTCCAGACGATAGACCACTGTCGCAAGGAGTTGGAGCTCGAAATGCTCGGGCGGCGGCTCGAGCATGCCGAACGTCTGCAGTCGGTGGGCGCGCTTGCGGGTGGCATAGCGCATGAATTTAATAATATCCTGGTTGCCATACTCGGCTACGCTGAGATGGTTCTCGACCATACCAAACGTCGACCGACGGTCAGAAGGTATGTGGAAGAGATCGTCAAGGCCGCCGAACGTGCGCAGCTCAGTATTGAACAAATACTGGCCTTCAGCCGCAAGCGCGAGCGGGCCGTTCGGCCGATCGACCTTGCAGAGGTTATCGATGACTTCGCTGCATTGTTGCAAGTCTCTCTGCCAAAAGGCACTGATCTTGACCTCGAAGAGATTGCCGAAAATCTAATTATCGACGGCAACCCCGTTGAAATCCAACAAATTCTCTTGAACCTTTGCAGAAATGCAGCGGAAGCTATGAACGATGGCGGCTCGGTATCGATACGTGCTCGGAATGCAACGATCGTGTCGAAGTTGACAACATCGCACGGCGTGTTACCTGAAGGAAACTATGCGGTGCTCTCTGTAGCCGATACAGGGGGAGGTATTCCGGCCGCGGTATTGCCCAAAATATTTGAGCCATTTTTCACCACTCGCACTACTTCCGGCGGGACAGGCCTTGGTCTCGCCGCTGTACGCGCGAATGTCGACGCGCATGGCGGACATATCGACGTGGTAACGCAACCGGGCAAGGGAACCCGGTTCGATGTCTACCTGCCCAACTCTCGAGCGGGGCATCCTGTTCCTCTGCAAGAGTTTTTCAAGGGCGATCTGGTTCCACTTGGAAGTGGAGAAACTATCGTTGTCTTTGGGCTAGATGATCTGACGCGCGTTTCGTACGAGGACCGGCTCGCAGCGCTCGGATATGAGCCGGTTGGTTTCTCGGATTGGGCTAGGCTGGAGGACTGGCTGTCTAGCAATTTGCGAGATATCGACCTTGTCTTGATTGACGAAAGAATCATCGGTGAAATCCTGCTCAATGACATAAGGCGGATGTTGGGACCAGTCCCCCTTCTGGTTATGACAGAAACTCCTGAGAGGCTCCTGTTGGATGGCTCGATCCGGAGTAGTGAAGTTGTACATACCTCAATAGGCTCGAAAGCACTCGCTACAGCTATCCGTTCAAGCATCGATAGTTTTGCCAGGGACGGAAATGTCAGATCGCGGGGCTTTAGATCCACCATCAGCATCCGAAAGGGCGACACGATCTGACGTCGTTGGTTTCCGATGTAACCATCTCCGGCGGTTTCGAAATCAAGGAGTAGAATACGGGGAGCCAAATCCTAAGGTCTCAAGAGAGATCGAGGAAAGGAGTTTCGATGAGAAACGTAATAGGCGTTGTAGCCACTCTATTGCTATCTAACAGTGTTGCGTGCGCTATGGAAACACGGGTTACTCCAGTATTTAAATCGGAACTAACCATTTCCGGCCAGCAACTGAAGTTGCCTGGGGGAGATGTGGAAGTTGCAGTCTCCGTCTACGAGATTCCGCCGGGGGCGGCATTGCCGGAACATAGACATGCTAGTCCGCGGTACGGCTATGTCCTTTCGGGAAAACTACGGGTATCAAATAGTGAGACTGGCAAAACTCAGGATTTTGAAGCCGGTGATTTCGTCATTGAGTCTGTTGGGCAATGGCATCGGGGGAGTAATCCCTCAACGGAGCCACTGAAGCTTCTTGTTATCGATCAATCCCCGAACGGAGAGGCAAATGTCGAACTCCGGAAGTGATCTAACACCAAATCCGGCATCACGAAGCGCGTGATCGGTCTCCAAGAGATCCTGGTTGCCGGCCGCATATTGACGTGCCGGTGGGCGGGATTCCGATAATAACGAATTGCAGTGTCTGTACATGTCAGCCACGGCTCGGTAGTTGTAAAAGACGCGGCCTTCGTTCCGAATGGGGTGCACAAGCAAGGTGCAAATGATCGGACTTAATTCTGACGTGACGCGCTTCCGGGGCCCTTTTTCGCACACATACAATTTATCATCTAACGGATGGCGCTGTTTTGTATTGCGCCATCCAAAAATTTTAGGACAGGTTGACAATACCTCAGCCGCCTTGCTGGCCGCCATCCAGCGTGAGATTCACGCCATTTGCGGCTCGGTTTTCCATTAGAAACCTGCAACCGTCCACGATATCCGCCATCTGCGGAAATCGACCACTGCGTATGCTTGGCCGCATCTGCGCGAAAAGGCCCTTATTGTCACGCCAGTGGGGACTGTCCTCCACCATTCCAGGATGAATGGCATTAACGCGGATCGGCGCTAGTTCCACGCTCAGCGTTTTCACGAGACCCATCACAGCGTTGTTTACAACTGTGACCGTCGTCGAGCCAGGGTAGGGAATATCTTTTGCCAGACCGCCAAAAATCAGCACCGAACCTAGTGGGGACAGTCGGTCCAGCACAGAGCTAATAGCGGTTGGATATCCAACCGCTTTAGTGGTTGCGAGCTTCATGGCCCCCGCCACGTTATAATTCTTAATGGAATTGGCGTCTCTCACCATGCCGACTAGTACCAGATGATCTATCTGTTCCACGAGGGCGAGCGATGCCGGAAGTAGTTCAGGAGTGGATAGATCTGCGGCGATGCCGTCTATTGCCCCCGGAGCGTCGATGGAGCTCAGGATCTCTGAAGCCACGCTCCGTGCCCGCTCTGCATCACGGCCCGCTATCGTGACTTTCCCACCATCCTGGTACAGACTTACAGCAAGCTCGCGGCCGATTCCTGCCGTTCCGCCGATGATTAAAGTATGTTTCATCATTCCACCTTGGCAAATTTTGTTGGACATTCGAACGTCACGACGACGGTTTCGATTGCCGCCAATGAAAGCGACGCAGCTACATGAAGATTGCCGAAAATGACTTTCGGGTTGCATTTGTAACAGAGCTTTTCAAATTGATCAGATCGGTTCAGCATACCGCTCTGATCATTCATTGGGCATTAGGCGCTTGCTCTGATGATTGCCGCCGCTGCGGCTTTTTTTCGGGCCATGGCAAGATGTTTGATGTCGATGCCGGCCGTCCACGATAGCGCGGCGAGCTCATTGAAGTCACAACGGACTTAAGACCGCGGCTTCCCGGCCTGGCTCATGGACGACTTGTTTACGCGCCGGAGCCGAAATCTCTCGAACGCCCATGTTTGACCGTTTTTTACCTGATGTCGCGAAGCTGGTGGGCGCTCATCGCCGCTCCTCTATCTTTGACGCAGGCCAGTCAGCCAGATCGAGGTCGCGTTTATCCACTCGCGGAACCTGCTATAATGTTTGCCGGGGCGGCTGGTGCGAAGAGGGCTGCTCGACTGCATCAGAACCCCGTAGTCACCGAGGGATCGGTAGAACACGATGATGGCGCATGGCATGGTCAGGGAAGCCCGTGTGATGCCTAGGTTTTGCTTCTGACTGACTTTGGAAGAAGGAGTTCTGCACGGAATACTGATTGGTTGGCAACATTTACTGTTTTCAAGGTTGTTACTTTTCACTAGGCTACCTTCAGCCTTGGGTCGCTATTGCGCGCGCGGAATGCCTTGCGGATCTGGTGTGTTTGCGATCTCTGAGACCATCCTGTTGGTTTCGATCTGGGTGTGCGAGTTTCAGACACAGGAGTATCAATGAGTGGTCGGAACCTGACATCGCTCCTCCGAGAACTTCTTTCGGATCCCGCTATGCTCATCCTCAGCACTGAAAACTCCACGCTCTGGCCTTCAATCGGACGGGGGTTAGGTCTGCGCGCTTTCGACGACCACACGTTGGATGTGTTTTTTTCACAAAGCCGCTATCCAGAAGTCTTCCCAGAACTCCCCCGTAAATCCAGAATGGCAGTGACTGTGACGCGCCTTCGCGATTATCGTTCTTATCAGTTCAAGGGACCTGCTTTGTTGCTGGGGCTGGATCCCGCAGATATATCTTTCGTGTCAGATTATCGAACAACGATCTCGCATTTTTTTCAGGCTGCAGGAGCTACCTCCCATGCTATCGAAGAGTGGATTGGTGGCGAAGCGTTGCTGAAGGCAAGGATAGCAGTCTCAGAGATGTATGAACAAACGCCGGGCCTGCGCGCCGGGAAGGCCGTGAATCAGATCAATGACGATTACACTTTCTGATATTGCGAGCTGCTTCGAAGGCATCTATCCGTCGATCATCGCCACCCGTAGTGCCGATGGAATGCCGAATATATCATATCTCTCGCATATTCTTCCGGTCGATCTCGAGCGGATTGCTATTTCGAACCAGTTTTTCGCCAAAACTGCGGCGAATATCCGATCGGACCCGCATGTCACTTTTCTCGTCGTGGATCCACAGAGTGGCCAGCAATATCAACTCTTAGCCACCTGGGAGTCGTCTGCTGATCATGGCCCGGTCTTTGACACGATCGCCATGCAGTTGAAGGTCAGTAGCGCTCAAGCCGGCCTAAGCGATGTGATGCGTCTCCGGACGATTGAGCTATTCAATGTCAACGAGATCGTAACGGTAGGCAACCCGCGTTTACCGCGAACGCAGGCCAAGATTAAGCCCGACATTGCGATGTTGGCGGCGGTCACTCACCAACTTGCGGACCTAAGCGATCCCGGCGAAATAGTTGCCAAGTTGCTAGATGCCGTGCTGTCTGTGTTTGAGTTTCAGCACGCGATGATATTGCTGAGTGACGCAGCGCGCGGTGTTTTAGCTGCAGCGGACGCGATTGGGTACAATCAAAACCTCGTTGGTGCGGAAGTTCCTCTGTCCGTTGGGCTGATAGGTCAAGCAGCCGCTTCAGGCTCAACATTACGGATTAATGACCTCAGCCGTATGCGACGCATGGGCGAGGCGATAACTGAAACATCGCCCGAAGACCCTTTCAGGAAAGAAGTTCCGCTTCCAGGCCTAGCCGATGCAATGAGTCAAATTGCCATCCCTCTCATCGTGTCCTCAGCCATACAAGGTGTTTTGTTTGTCGAGAGTAAAGAACGCTTTGCATTCGATAATGCCGTGACATCCGGCCTTGAGATTCTTGCTCGCCACGCAGCTTTGTTGCTTGCGTTAAATGAGCTACTCGCCGACGAAGCAGTTGCGTTGCCTTCGCGCCGATCGCTTGCAACGACAGATACCTCGGACCTCAGCATTGATGCTGTATACCATAGCTTTGACCACAGCATCTTTATCGCTCGGCGCTATGTAATAAAAGGTGTTGCCGCAAGAATTCTACTTCATATGCTGCAGCGCGGGCTCGCATCTACCGACTTCGAATTTACAAATCGTGAGCTTCGGGCCTCCCTTTCGAACGTACTTCCGGAATTCAAAGACAACTTGGAAACGCGACTTCTTCTGCTGCGTCGACGGCTGGATGAGCTTGAACTACCTTTGCGACTTTTGCGTACCGGGCGAGGGAAGCTACTCTTGGAGATCCGAGGCCGGCTTAACCTCGTTGTTGAAAATTAGGAAAGGCGCGAAGACGAAATCGACGACTTAGGAAATATTTAGTAACCAGCCTGCCTTTTAGGATACAATTAGGTATCGTTTCCAGCCCGCTCGCCTATGCATGTGACGCTCTACAAATCCAAACTGGATCAGGAGGCAGTCATTAAGCACGTTATGGTCGTCGATGACGATGAATCAGTTCGAAATTTCCTCACGGACTATCTAGTAGCGCATGAGCTCCGTGTAACAGCGACGGCAACGGGTCGCGCTGCTACGGAAGTTCTTCGCAATGACGATGTCGACTTGGTCCTGATCGATCTCAACCTCGGGCATGAAGACGGCCTAGACCTGGTAAAGGCCACATCAGAGGCATTTGCAGTTCCGATCATCATCATCAGCGGTTCCCGTCTCGATGAAACCGATAAGGTTGTAGGTCTCGAGCTTGGCGCTGCCGACTACATCACTAAGCCATTTGGAAATAATGAGCTTCTTGCTCGTATTCGGGTAAGCCTCCGCAGCGGCCTTGAGCCTTCCGTTGGCCGAGACAACCGAGTTTTCAGTTTCATGGGGTGGGCGCTGCTCCCCGCACAGCGGCAACTTATCAGTCCAAGTGGTAACGAGATAAAACTTACCGCGGGAGAGTTCAATCTCCTCAGCGCATTCCTCAGTTCGCCTAAGAGAGTGCTTTCTCGCGAGCAATTGATATCAGCAATTCGAATGCATGATGATGAGATATTCGACCGCACCATTGACGTGCATATTCTACGTTTGAGACGAAAGCTACAACGAGAGTCGTCACCTTCCCAGTTTATAAAGACAGAGCGAGGCACTGGATACTTTTTCGATGCAGATGTGACGATGAAGCAAGCGACCGGAGTCACACTGACTTCGTCCGTGCGCTGAGGGCATTGAGGCTCGTTACAGTTGTAGGCAAATCCGGGTTCGGATCCACCGGTCTGTAACAGGGACTTCATAGCAAGGGACTGCAAAGTCACTTTCGGAGATCAAAATGTTTCCACCCTTGCTGCCTTCAACGTCGACCGGCCAGCCGGTCTACCCAAAACTCGTCATAGACAATAGCAGCGCTTCGGATGTCATCGAGTATGAAAGGCTGCTTACTTACGCAGATTTCTTTCACGTTCCAGAAACCTCGCCCAAGGCGGGATTTATCAGCCGCCTCTGGCAATCGTTCGGACTGGCCGCCGACGCATTTTACGTTGGGGCGATTACGGTTGAGGCAATGGACACCCTATTCGCGGAGCAGGAAACCAGGAAGAGTTCTGCGCAGGCCTGCATTGTGAGCCGCAGATGCGGTTTGCCAAAGTGAGGAACCGTCCCAAAACTGTACGCGGACTTTTCCGCGACGTCGGACCAGCAATTGCTAGGCATCGGCGCCAATCGCCAGACGCTAGACGGGACGCGCAACACATGGCTCCCGTGAACGTATATTTCGAAGCGACAGTCGAGCCATTCAGGATGGCCGAGATTTGTGAGGCAATGTCAGATATGGAGGTGATCGAATTTTTTTGGTCTGGCGTCCGCGTCTATCACGGGAGTTCGCCATCCTTGCATCGGCGCGGAATCGAATGCGAGTGCGATTTCAGAGACATGATTCGCATTGAGGTCATATGCGATGGTGCAACGGCATTCGCTGTGGCTGATATTATTGATGAGACGGCCAGGGTTCGTTGCCCGGGCGCGGATCGAGCGATAATTCGACCTATCACCGTAACGTTCGGATCCGGGTCGCGATTTCCTGTGGATCAGACCGCTAGCAATCGCATCACCCACGGTTAGCCAACCGTAGAAGCCTCGGTATCAATCATCGTCTTACAGCGGATTTATCCAGTCCGGAATACTTCAGCGGTTCTGCCTAAGGCTTAGACACGGTGCCACAGTTGACAGGCGACTGAGTGCAGGGCCGCCGCGTGGGCCAGGCGTCGAGCGACTACGCTATGTAACTTTTGAGGTCCACCGCGTCGTTCAGTCTTTACCGGCGCCGACCACAAAGTGGCGGGATATTGCAGATGTAGTCGAATGCCAGAAACAGAAACAAAACGAGAAATTCGCTCCTCCATAATCGACTCGTCCATCCGGGGTGTTTCCCTTGATTCGAACCGTTAAGCAACGTCAACTAACTAACAAAGAGAGTAACATGAAAATTCTAGACGGCATGCAAACCCGTGACTTAATCGTCGATCGACCCTCCGACGAGGGCATAGCAATGACGTCATGGGGTGAGATGGGCCGTATCCGATTGGCGTCAGAAACCGCCACGGGCTCGCTTGTCGTGATGGATTATCGCGCACCGGCAGGTTTCGGTCCTCCACGTCATATTCATCGTAACGACGACGAGATCTTCTTGGTGCAACGAGGCCGTATCGCATTGTGGTCCCCCCATCAGTGCGGGACGGCGCTTCCAGGTGACCTGGTAATGCTGCCGAAGGGCATTGCGCATACTTGGCGCTCCTCCGGCGATGAAGATGTGCAGTTGCAGGTCATCACGTCACCTGGTGAGTTTAAGACCTTCTTTTCTGAGATCGTTCGGCGAGGCCTAACTGCGAGCGATATCGAGGATCTGACAGCCGTCGCCGACAGTGCCGGGATGGACATCGTCGGACCGCCTTTGACCGCCGATGAAGCGGATGCGATCTTCCGTGGCGAGCGGATCGCCTAGCGTCAGATGCACAGAGCATGGTCGAGCCGCATCAGTGGCGGCCGGCCGTCGCAACCATGATCCGTAACGACGAATACTGAAGGCCGATATTCGCAAGGGTAGGTATTGAATTCCAGCCCCCTGCAGAATATTTTTTTGGCGTCCATATCTAGTGAAGTTGACTTGAGGAGTTGGTAACTTCGACCATCTCCGGCACACGTCGATTTTCAGCTTTCAACAGCCACGCTGGCGGCTTAGCGAACGGTTTGGTGGTACCACGGGTCGTTACCCCGGCCATAGCTTTGTCGCCAATGCTCTTAACCAGCAAGCCCAATCGAATACCGGATCCGCAGGCTGGCGATCATGCGGTTTGCAGTCTGGTGATGGCGCGAGGTCGCTTCTCAATCAAACGGAGAACATGGCGCTCGAGTGTGCGGACAGCTTCATCGAAGTTGCCGGACCGGAGATGCTGGAGCACCGCGTGGTGGTCTGCGTCAAACCTCGGCGCGACGAAATCCATATGCCCCTCCAGGAACAGGAATCGGGAGCCTACCATGTGAAGATCGTCGATCTCGGCGAGCAATCTCGGCATCTCGCAAGGCGTCAGCAGTAAGCTGTGAAACTTTCGATTTGCTGCCTCATGCTGAACGATATCGCTCGCCTGATCGCATGATCGCGCAGCGGCCTCTGCTCGGTCCAGGATATGTGAAGTCAGGTGCGGTGTAGCCTGTCGAAGCGCCAGCCCTTCTAGGACAGATCGCATGCGTGTTGCTTCCTCGACGGCAGCCGAATTGAAAGATGCTACCCTTACACCTCGACGCGCTTCACTAACCGCCAGGCCTTGAGCTTCAAGGCGGCGTAGCGCCTCACGAACCGGAACGTGGCTCACTCCGAACTCGTCGGCGATATGCTCCTGTCTCAGCCGTGTATCAGGCTGCAAAACGCCTGTGACAATCCTGTCGGCCAGGACGCGGCTGATGCGGTATGCGATCGTATCTTCGGTGGTGATCATGTTTCTGTAGATAAATTCTTCCCGCGGTACTGTCGAGCGCCGATCGCGGTCCCATACAACAATCATAAGTCCATTGCCGGATATGGTACGCTAATGGCCGTCGTCACGAGAGACCGTCCAGGCGAGGGCAAGGGGAATATTTTACGCGTGAAGGAAAAAAGCGTTGCGACTTCAGCTTCGAGATAGGTTTTCCGCCCTGTACCACTGAACGTCCGATGTCCGAGACAGGTATATTGCGTTTTTCCATTTTGGCTATCTTCACAGATCAAGAATTAATTGCCTACCCTTAGTCCGTAATTACGTTCGTCGTTGGCGTGGAGAGGTGCCGGTATACCGTCACATGCAGTCCCGCTCTGCAACGCCGGTCCCAGGCGAAATCGGAAGGTATCTGAGATTTCAAATGAAACACTCTCGAGCCTTCCAGTAATCAAGCTCATAATTCGGCACGATATTGCCTGAACGGAATACCAAAATCTCGGTCAACTTAGCAGGACGATCATGCCGATATTTCTTCCCAAAGTTCACAAGATGACTGCCATTATTTTCCTTACCATATGCACACTACCATCACTTGTGCATGCCACTGGCGATATCAAACGAGGGAAGTATCTCGTGCAGCTTGGCGGCTGCAACGACTGTCATACTCCCGGTTATTTCCTCGGGAAACCTGATACAAGTAGATATCTCGGCGGCTCCGATGTGGGCTTTTTCGTACCCAATCTCGGGACATTTGTAGGTCCGAACATCACTTCCGATGCAGAAACCGGAATCGGGAAATGGTCCGAAGATGACATCGTGAATGCTCTCCAAAAGGGATTGACTCCAGACGGAAGAGAACTTGCTCCGGTTATGCCATGGCCAGCATTTGTCAATTTGACGAAAGCGGACGCTCAAGCAATAGCAGCTTACCTTAAATCACTACCACCAGTTCACAGCGCTGTACCCGGCCCCTTTGGCCCATCAGAGCGCGTCACGGTACCCACTCTAAGAGTTGTGGCGCCGGATCCTTCGGCGAATTAACCGGTGCGATAAACCACGGGCGTCGGGCTGTCTTGCGCGCGAATCTTTGGGTGACGAACGGCTGATGGATGCCCCTCACGCCTCGTCACTCGATGTGAAATCGAACTAGACAGTTTGCCCATATTCTACGCGCCCCAAGCCCTGATCTCGCAATGGGCTTGCGCGCCGATAAATAATAGATAATTTTAGACGGATATCTATTTTGATTCGATTTGTATGAGGATACGTAATGCATTCCACCGAGATGGAGCGAGAAATTAGGCTTCGTAGGCAATCGCCGTTAGAATTCACGTTAGAAGATGCGATAATTATCTACAATTTGCCGTTTGCCGATCTTCTTTTTCGCGCGCATCTGGTTCATCGTGAGAATTCTGATCCTAATGCCATTCAGTTGAGCCGGCTCCTCTCGATCAAGACTGGGGGATGCGCAGAGGATTGCGGTTATTGCAGCCAGTCCGCCCATTCTCCGACCGGGCTCAAAGCATCCAAACTGATGCAGATCGACCACGTCCTTTCGGAGGCGCGGAAAGCCAAGGAGGCTGGTGCATCGCGCTACTGTATGGGCGCCGCATGGCGCAGTCCGAAGGATCGCGACATGGACGCTCTGGTTGCCATGGTTGAAGGCGTGAAGGCGCTTGGTCTGGAAACTTGCATGACGCTTGGCATGCTGACGCCGGAGCAGTCCGCTAGGCTTTACGATGCGGGCCTCGATTACTACAACCACAATATCGATACGTCCGAGCGCTATTACTCGCAGATCATCACCACCCGGACTTTCGACGATCGGCTGGAGACGCTAGCCAATGTCCGGGACGCCGGCATAAAGGTCTGCGCCGGCGGCATTCTCGGCATGGGCGAAACGTTTGAAGACCGGATTTCGATGCTGGTGACGCTTGCTAACCTGCCGTCGCCGCCGGAAAGCGTGCCGGTCAACATGCTGATCCCTATCCCCGGCACGAAACTCCATGACACAGCGCCCATTGATCCGTTTGATTTCGTCCGCATCATCGCGCTGGCACGTATCCTCATGCCGAGATCGTATGTCCGGCTCTCGGCTGGTCGGTCCCGCATGAGCGACGAGATGCAGGCGCTCTGTTTCTTTGCCGGGGCCAATTCCATCTTTGTCGGCGATACGCTTCTGACGGCGGGCAATCCCGGCGAAGATCACGACACCACTCTCTTCCGCCGGCTCGGTCTAAAGCCGATGGAACTGGAGCCGACACGGTGAGGTTATCGGGACTCGTCCGCTATGAGGACACGCTTGCCGCTCTTGGGCGAAAATCGCGGCTACGGGCGTTGTCGCAACAGCAGGGGATCGACTTCACTTCCAACGATTATCTCGGACTTTCCGGCTCGCCGCGTCTTGCGGCTGCGATACTGGCCGCCATTGAAGAGGGCATCCCTGCCGGGGCCGGTGGATCGCGCCTATTGAGGGGCAATCATTGGATGCATGAGGCGCTTGAGGCGGAGGCGGCCGCCTTCTTCGGCGCCGAAAAGGCTCTTTATTTCTCGAGCGGGTTTGCTGCAAACGTCGCGCTGTTTTCATGTCTGCCACAACGTGGTGATCTTGTTGTCCACGACGAGTTGATCCATGCAAGTGTCCATGCCGGCGTCTCGGCCGGCAAGGCTGATGCGGTGGCTGCGCGACATAACGACATCGAGGACTTCGACGCTGCCATCCGTCGCTGGCGGACAACCGGCGGCAAGGGCCGTCCCTGGATCGCCGTCGAAAGTCTCTATTCCATGGATGGCGACCGCGCGCCGCTCGCCGGACTTCTGGAGATTGCCGAGCATCATGGCGGGTTCCTCGCCGTCGATGAGGCCCATGCCACCGGTATCTTCGGCCCGGACGGCCGTGGCCTCGCATCCGGTCTGGAAAGTTCCGGCAGCCTGCTCACCTTGCACACTTGCGGCAAGGCGCTCGGAGTTTCCGGCGCACTGTTGGGACTGCCTGCCGTACTCGCCAGCTACATGGTCAATCGGGCCCGCAACTTCATCTATTCGACCGCGCCATCGCCGCTTGTTGTGGCTGGTGTGCGCGAGGCACTGCAGATGGTTGGAGATGAGCCCGAGCGTCGCCTTCGCCTGGGCGCCTTGCGGGATTTCACCGGCGAACTGTTACGCTCAAGGCTCGGCATAACGCCTAGCGGATCGCAAATTCAGCCGGTCATCATCGGTGACAATGCGCGCGCGTTGCGGATCGCCGGCCGCTTGCAGAGCGAAGGTTTCGACATCAGGGCGATCCGGCCGCCGACAGTGCCTAGGGGAACGGCGCGTCTGAGGATGTCTATCACGCTGAATGTCGATGAAGCGCAGATCGCATTGATGATCGAACGGCTGACCGCGATCATCGAGGAGGAAAAAGCATGAGAATTCGCTATGTCGTCACAGGCACGGACACCGGGGTTGGCAAGACGGTTTTCTCGGCTGCGTTGACCGCCGCTCTCGGCGCCCACTATTGGAAGCCGATTCAGTCGGGCCTCGATGAAGAGACCGACAGCAAGACCGTGCTTCGGCTCAGCGGTATTTCCAGCGAGCGGATCTTGCCGGAGGCCTATCGTCTGTCCACTCCAGCGTCGCCGCATCTTGCAGCCCAACTGGACGGCGTTGTGATCGACACCGCCCAACTTGTCCTGCCCGAACAAGACGCGCCCTTGGTGGTCGAAGGGGCAGGGGGGCTTCTGGTGCCGCTTTCCGGGGGTCTTCTTTTCGCAGATCTCTTCGCGCGCTGGCAGATCCCCACTATCCTGTGCGCCCGGACGTCGCTCGGCACCATCAATCACACGCTGCTTTCCGTCGAGGCCATGAGGCACCGCGGAATTCCGCTTCTCGGCATCGCTTTTATCGGCGAGGAAAACCGGGAGACGCAGCGCATCATCGCGCAAATGTGCGGCGCCCGGGTGCTCGGTTGCCTTCCTTGGCTTGCAGAGTTGAGCAGCGACAGACTGCGCCAGGCGTTCAATGAGAATTTCGATCTGTCGGCCTTTTCGGGAGGCTCGCAATGAACCGGTCGACCATCTGGCACCCCTTCACCCAGCATGCTCTCGAACCGCCAATGGCGCGTATTGCATCGACCGATGGCGCATATCTCATCGACGAGGCTGGCGATCGCATTCTGGACGCTATTTCCTCTTGGTGGGTGATCACGCACGGCCATCGCCACCCGAAGATCATGGCGGCGATCCGTGACGCGACCGAAGCCTATGACCAGATCATCTTCGCGGAGTTTTCGCATGCGCCGGCCGAGCGGCTGGCGGAAGGCCTGATCGAATTCGCTCCGCCCGGATTGAAACATGTCTTCTATTCCGACAGCGGCTCGACCGCCGTTGAGGTGGCTGTCAAAATGGCGCTCGGCTATTTCCACAATCGGCACGAGCTGCGTGACCGCGTCGTTGTGATCGAGGGAAGCTATCACGGCGATACAATCGGCACGATGTCGATGGGCGACCGCGGCGTTTTCAACGCCGCCTATGAACCGCTGCTCTTCGGCGTCGATCGGCTCCCCTTCCCGGAGGCGGTGTCCGGGCAGGAGACGCTCTACCGGTTCGAGGGGCTCTGTCGCACAGGGCGTGTCGCGGCTCTCCTGATCGAGCCACTGGTTCTCGGTGCAGGCGGAATGAGAATCTATGAGGCTGGTGTGCTGGCCGCGCTGAAGGGCATCGCCGAACGCAACGGTTGCCTCCTGATCGCCGATGAGGTGATGACCGGCTGGGGGAGAACGGGAACGATGTTCGCCAGCGAACAGGCCGGGATCACGCCGGACATCCTCTGCACCTCGAAGGGACTGACGGGCGGCGCCGTCCCACTCGCCGCCACGCTCGCAACAGCCGAGATCTTCGAGGCCCATCTTTCGACCGACAGGCGGAAAACCTTCTTCCACTCGAGCTCCTACACCGCCAACCCGATCGCTTGCGCCGCAGCGGTCGCCAACCTCGATATCTGGCGAAACGAGCCGGTCCTAGGCCGCATCCGGGGCATCGAAACGGCTCATCGGCGCAACCTCGCGCGATATTCCGCTGATGCTCGGTTCGCCCACGTCAGGCAGGCCGGCACAATTGCAGCACTCAACCTCGTGGTGCCAGAGGACGGCTACCTCGCCGAGGTAGGCCCGCGGATGCGCAGGCTGTTTCGCGAGCGAGGCCTGCTCATTCGTCCTCTGGGTAACGTTCTCTACCTGATGCCGCCCTATTGCGTGACGTCGCAGGAGATCGATGACGCCTACGAGGCCATAGACGAGGTGGCCTCGCTCGTTCTGAAGGACGCCGCGTGATGCCGGCGATCTCATCGCGTATGGCTGGGTTTGGCCACGCAGTGCCGGCGCGCTGCGTTCCCAATGCGGAAATCGAGGCAACGCTGGGACTCGATACAGGCTGGATCGAGCGCCGCACTGGCATACGGACGCGTTACTGGGCTAGCGAAGAGGATACGCTGACCGGCCTAGCTGCCGAAGCTGGTCAGATGGCGCTGGAGGAGGCGGAAATTCGTCGCCGGGATATAGGGCTGACTTTGCTTGCTACGTCTACCCCGGACCACCTCCTGCCACCGTCGGCGCCGCTGTTAGCGTTCAAGTTGGGCCTTGAAAACTCCGGCGCGGTCGATCTTGCCGGCGCCTGTTCTGGTTTCCTCTATGCATTGACGCTTGCCGACAGCTTTGTCCGGGCGCATGGTCGCGCCGTGCTGGTTGTTGCTGCCAATATACTCAGCCGACGCATCAACCTCACCGATAAGTCGAGCGCCATTCTGTTTGCCGACGCAGCCGGCGCGGTAGTTCTTGTGCCGGACAGCAACCATGATCGCGGCCTGCTTGCCTCGGAACTCGGTTCGGATGGTAGCGGATATGAACTGATTCAAATACCCGCCGGAGGAAGCAACCGGCCGTTTTCGCCGGAAGTTGACGCACAAGAGTTCCTGATGACGATGCACGACGGGCGCGCGGTATTTTCGCGTGCGGTAAACATAATAACCGAGCTCTCCCAGCGAGTGCTTGATCGAGTCAAGATCACTGCTAGGGAAGTCGACCTGTTTGTTCCCCATCAGGCTAATTCCCGCATTATCGACATTGTCGCTGCAAATCTGGGCGTTGCGCAGGAAAACACCGTACGTACACTTCAACACTACGGGAATTCGTCCGCTGCGACTATTGCTCTCTCGTTGTCGTTAGCGAACCGAGAAGCCAGATTTGCAGAAGGCGAACGTCTGCTAATGTCAGCAGCGGGAGCCGGAATGATCAGTGCAGCACTAATCTTCCGCGTTTAAATGTCTAACAGGAATGTGATGGTATGGTCGTCAGCATCTGCTTTTTCATGTCCGCCATGTCGTTCAGGTGGGCATAAGCCGCTATGCGCCAGGACGAGCGGAGCAAAGCGGCGATAACGACCTCGACGCTGTTGGCATCGCGAATGCGTAGGCTCGAGAAGTTCAACAGCTATGAGCTGGCCGGAGCGGCGTAAGACCGCTCCGGAATGCGATCACCCGCGATTGCCGCGGGCATCGATGCTGATCCGTCCACCGCCGAACGCTATGACGTGAAGCAGGCCGCCGGCCATCGCAACATTCTTGAAGAAGTGGATGAACTGGTTCTGGTCGCTAAGCGCGCTATGGAAAATCAGAGCAGTAGCAAGTGAGAACAGCGCCAGGACGCCAGCGACTACACGGGTGCGATAACCAAGCAGCAGCGCAATGCCGCCGACAATCTCGACGAAAGCCGAAAGGGCAAAAGCAATGGTCGGCAACGGCAGCCCGACCGATTGGATATATCCGATCGTCATTGCTGGAGCTGCGATCTTTGACAGGCCGGACAAGATGAAAATCGCACTGATCATCGCGCGCCCCGCGGCTGGTACGATCGCAGGTATCTGGTTGCCGCTCATCGAGGGCTGGACATCGGCGGTAAAGGGTTGGGTATTCATGTTTGAACTCCAGTTTCTGAGTTAGTGGGTTGTGTCCGAGCATTACTGTAGCGCCGCCGAACCGGACATGCCCGGCAGCTGTGGATACGTTTGAGGAGCGCGATGCTAGCGCTGTCCGGCTCGGGAACGAGGCCTGGGACTATTCGCGGCGGATGGTGCGGAATGCTTTGCGCATCTCATCCGTGAAAATAGCTGGCTGTTCGAAGGCTGCGAAATGCCCCCCGCGATCGACCTTGTTCCAGTAGAACAGGTTGGGCCAGAGCGCCTGAGCCCATGCCTTGGTTGTCGTGAATATCTCGTGCGGGAACACTGTCGCGGCCATCGGTAGTTCGATGCGACCGGCGTTGGCACCGCGTCCGTTGCGCGCGTTCTCCCAGTAGAATCTGGCCGACGATGCCGCTGAGTTGGTGAACCAGTAGACCGAGATGTCGTCAAGCATTGCGTCCATACTCAGCGCATCTTCGGGCTGGCCTTTATTGTCGGTCCAAGCTTGAAATTTCTCGTAGATCCACATCGCCTGTCCGACGGGAGAATCCGCCAGTCCGTACCCGATCGTCTGAGGCCGGGTGGCTTGTTCGCGGAAGTACCCGTAGCCGTCTCCCGTAAAGCGTTTGACGCCATTAATGGCTATTTGCTCCTCAGGTGTCGGATGTGTGGGCAGCTTTTCGGGCACGACGAACTGCCAGTTGACGTGCGCCGCAATCAGCCCTTCGGGCCGAAGGTGGCCAAGGGCATGCGTGACCCCAGAACCCCAGTCTCCGCCCTGGGCCACCCAGCGCGTATACCCGAGTCGTTGCATCAGCGTGGCCCATGCGCGGGCCGTCCGCTCAACGGTCCAACCGGTCTCGCTAGGCTTGTCTGACCAGGCAAAACCCGGCAACGAGGGAATTACCACATCGAATGCGTCCTCCGCGAGGCCGCCATGTTTCGTCGGATCGGTGAGCGGGCCGATTACATCTAAGAACTCCACGATCGACCCCGGCCACCCATGCGTCAAAATCATCGGGAGCGCCCCTGCATGCTTTGATCGCACATGGATGAAGTGGATGCCAAGGCCGTCGATTTCAGTGCGGTACTGCGGAACAGCATTGATACGCCGCTCGAAGCGCCGCCAGTCATAGTTGTCACGCCAATAATCGATAAGCGCCTCGGCCTTTTCCAACGGGACGCCCTGGGCCCAATCGGGCGCAGTTTCCTGCTCAGGGAAGCGCACCATACGGAGGCGCAGCTTGAGATCGTCTATCGCATCTTGCGGGACGGAGACACGAAAAGGAACAATCGCTGACGTGGCAGGGGCGATTGACGATGACGAGTTCTGTGCGAGCGCCCTCGACGAAAGTCCGCCCATCGTCGCGACTACCAAGCCTTTCGAAAGGCTGAGAAGCACTTGCCTCCTCGAAGCAGATTCGATTTGGTGAGGAAATGATTTCGCGTTCACGGTGTAACTCCTTAGAATTGCGAACGACTATTGCCGGGCCGGATGTCGTTAGGGCCGGATTACAAGGTAGATGGTTCACCGCTAGCCCGGCGAAACTCATCCGAGGTCTCGTCGAGGAAGACGTAGAGTGCCGTGATCTTGCCATCGCGGACAGTGATGACATCCCAGCCGGTATATTCAGGCGTCTCACCACGAGGCCCGGAACCCCAAGCCAATCGCCCCGCGTTATGGAGCACTTGAGGATTGCCATGCGGTGTGTAGACGTAGTGGGGATGCGTCTCCCGCAGATCGCCAGCGAACTTATCGATCGCGTCGTGCCCGGTGATTGCACCAGGGGGCACGTAGAGAACGGCGTCCGCTGCCCAAAGCTCGCCGATCGCCGCGCGCCGCCGCACGCCATCGTTTTCGCCGAAAACCTCCTGGAGGTTGCGGTCGAGCAACTCGCGGATCCGCTCCGCAGATTCGTTAGACTGTATCATGACATCTTTCCTTGAGAGGACGCCGAACCTCGGCGACGGGATTGCGCCGAGTTTCTTGGCGACACGTGGAACTTCAGATTTGAGCCAAGCCACCATCGACGAAGAGTTCAATTCCGTTGATGAAGCTAGCGTCATCGGACGCAAGGAACAGCACGGACTTTGCGATCTCTTCAGGTTGGCCGACCCGGCCTGCGGGGATGAGGCCCGCCAGGTAATCTTTGGTTCCCTGCGCCTGCGCGCCGCCGCCGAACAACTGGTCGAGTCCTGCAGTATCGGTCACTCCTGGGCTGATCGCATTGACGCGGATGTGCCGGTCCTTAAGATCAAGCATCCAGTTGCGGGCGAAGTTGCGCACCGCTGCCTTTGTCGCCGAATAGACGCTGAAGGCCGGCGTTCCGGAAATGCTTGTTGTAGAGCTTGTCAGAATGACGGAGGCGCCGTCTTTCAGAAGCGGCAGCGCCTTTTGAACTGTGAATAGGACCCCCTTCACATTCGAGTCGAACGTCTGCTGATAGTGCTCCTCAGTAATCGCGCCGAGTGCAACCATTTCTCCTCCGCCCGCATTGGCGAACAATATGTCAATCTGTGCATGCTTTTGCTGAACAGCGTCGTAAAGCCGATCGATATCAGCAAGGTCAGCCGTATCGCCACGGACCGCAGTGACTCGGCCGCCAATCTGCTTCACCGCTGCGTCCAGTGCGTCCTGGCGGCGGCCCGTGATGAATACTGACGCACCCTCGGCAGAAAATGCCTTCGCCGCCGCAAGACCGATACCGCTCGAGCCGCCCGTGATCACTACGACCTTGTCTTTAAACCTGTCCGTCATCGTCTTTCTCCTTGAAGTTACGGCGAAGCGCCGTCGTCTTCATATGTGCAACAAGAACGATGGGGGCTGTAGTCTGCAAATCCTGCACTTAGCGTTCTACAGGACGAACGATGATGGGCGTTGGCTTTGATGGATGGTTGACGGGCGGTGCGTAAGCCGAAGTCGAAAACTCAGTTGAACGGCGGCAGTTCTTGAGCGGCTACGCTTGCAGTCTATCGCTGGTCGAGCTGTCGCCTTCGGGTGACCGCCAACGGCCATACGTTTCACGAGCGATACCAAGCACATGTGAAAGCCAAGCGAAAGGAACTAGTCACAAAGATGAAGGTTTGCGATCTTACTCCGCCAACTGATTTTCGTAACGCAAGGCCCAATCGCGCAACGTCGCGAAGGTCGGCATGAGGTCGATGCCGGCTTGGGATAACGCGTATTCGACCCGTGGAGGGATCTCGGCATACGCGGTGCGAATGACGATGCCGTTGCAAGCAAGGTCGCGGAGCTGCTCGGTAAGCATATGCTGGGTTATACCCGGCAGGGAACGGCGAAGTTCGCCGAAACGCATCGAACCATTGACCAGGCTGCATACGATTTCGATTTTCCACTTGCCGGTGATAGCCCTGATTGCCCGCTGGAAGCGCATAACGTCGATTTGTTCGGGCCCTACGCAGCCTTCACAATCTTCCCCGTAAACTCGTGCCGCTATAGTCTGGTTTTTCATACTACCTCTGCAAAATCATCCTACTTGCCACGTTCAATACGCTTGGCAAGTATTAGCCGCAAGGAAAAGCGGAGGTATGGGAGCAATGCGTGGTTAGGTTTGGGCCTGGAGGTTGCCGTACGCGACTACGGCAAGGTCACGCCGTGCGCGAGGCTACGGTTGAACCGCAACGATCGGATGTCAAATGACGTGATCAACCGACATCGGCATTTCACCTTCACTCCCGAGTTCTATAAATAGTATTACGCCACTTTCTTTAACCAATTGAAAACAAACGACATTATGGCTGCTTTCAAGGTCAGCTACTCTCGCGACCGTCTCTGAATTGGAGGCCATCCGCCAGTTGTTCCCGTGCAACCCTGACCAAGTCCTCGGCGTTCATAGTTCCATCATTAGACAGGCGCATAAGAAGGGTTGCGATCTGCAGAACAGACTTCCTATCACGCTCGACGCTAAACTCTCGGCATAGCGTCTTCAATGCGACGTTGACTGCTGACACGACCGATCCTTGCTGCATTCCAATCTCCGACACTTGCTCACTTGCTCACTTGCTCAATCATCAAACCGCGCCAACATTTTTCTTAGCTGCGAATTCTGCACCTTCAGTTTTTCAGCCAACTGAACCCGCAATTCGAGTATCTCATCGTCAAGCGAACGGGCGTCATACAGCGGATTCGCTGGTGCTACGGTATCGGGTCCTATATCTCTGCTCTCGCTGGTAGCAGCTTGGCTTCGGCGCTTTCGAGCGCGCTCCGGTCCGACGGTTGAGACCGGGTTTTTCTTCTTCTTTCCCGCTGCTGTTGCGGCGATTGCCGAGAGCGTTGCCAAGTCGTCAACGTGCTCATCGTCTTCGTAATCCGAACCGCGTGCGCCCGTTAAGTCGAGCTCTTCATACGCAGGTGCAGCTTTCTGCTCGATCGGTGCAGCGGTCGGCTTGTAAGAGATTGTCGTTTCTTCGCGAGCGGTGAGGCCGGCGTCCGGCTCGGCTTGCTCGTGTTTCCGCCTGGTAATCTCTACGAGAAATTTCCATGGAGACTTCATCGTCCTGCCCAATCTCTTCTATCATCAAACAAGACGTCCATACCGCAATGCCAGTGCTTTGCGGTATGGACCGATTGAGCGCGGAACACCGGCTTGATGAGCTTACGAATGGCCGAGGCGTTTACGCAGATCCGCGTTCTCGGCGCGCAGCTTTTCCGCTAGCTGCTTGCGGAGCGTCTGGTTTTCTTCTTCGAGCTGAAGCAGATCGGTCATTCCGTGTTCCGCAGGAGTATCCACTGCCGCGACTGCTTCCTTAGACGTGCGCGTCTTGCGCGGCGGCTTTGCTGCAACCATTGCACTTTCTGCTAATTCAGACTTTGCAGCACGTGGTTTCCGTGCAGCTTTTGTTGTTGTCGCCTTCTCATCGCCCGTCGCCGTTTTCGGAGCAACAGGTTTGGCTTGGCGTCCACGGCGTCTTGCAGGTTCCGCGATCGGTGTTGCAGTTTCTGGGCTTGCGTTTTCGGCACTCTGTACTGGTGCGGTTTCTTCGGGCATGTGTTCCTCCTGTGGTGGCAGTACAGTTTTTGGTGGCTCGATGGTTTTAGTCAACGTCTTCTCTCGTGTTTGCGGAGCACTGTTTGCGCTCTCTGCATTCGCTTGAAGAATTTGACCCGAAGGATCTTCCTTGACCGCGAGCGCAATGGCCTTGAGATCGACGTTCCCCCAAATGGAGGCTGGCTTCTTAGCCTGTCGATGGCTACCTGATTTGAACTCGACCACGAAGTTCCGCGGAGGCTTTCTCATAAGTCTGGTCCTTTGTGTTTGTCCGTCGCTCGGGCTGGATTTATGTCTGGTCGAAGGATTAAGGTTGGCCACCTTTAACGGCCAATGCCATCTAGCACTAGATGATTGAGACTTCGAGGCGAAGTCCCAACGACGCAGCGCGACCTCTATGCTCATCTGGGCACGGCGGGCGCCGTCCCAGCCAACCGAGCGGATCCGACAATTCCTTGATTCCAGCTGGCTGCAATCCATGCAATCTTTGTTTCTCTTAAGGGGAAAGAACGGCCGCCGCTCTCTCCCCCACAAGCGCAAAATCCGGTTTCCCCGTCCTTCCGACATCGCCTTTAGCGCCGTCGTGCAGGATCAGTCGTCGACCGCGTGCGCGGGTCGTCGCTGTCCCTCCGGGCGGGCGATCCCCCTCCTCATTTTACGCTTGTCCCCCTCTCTCCCGCCCGGGTCGCCGGTTGCTCGGGAACAGGAGCGGGGCTCCTGCCCGATTGGCAGAGCTAGACCGCTTGGCGGGAGTAAGGAGATACACTGTGTCCAACAATGCGAAGCAAACCGAAACAAAGCGGGCTGATATCTATGAACGTGTAACTGCCGCCATTATCGCCCAGCTCGAGAAGGGCACACGACCGTGGATGCAGCCTTGGGATGTCGGTCAGTCGCGGGTTCGACCCTTGCGCCACAATGGCGTTGCGTATCGCGGTATCAATACCGTGCTGCTGTGGATGACAGCGGCCGAGCGTGGGTATCATTCGCCATATTGGATGACCTACAACCAAGCCAAAGAACTCGGCGCGCAGGTTAAGAAAGGCGAGAAGTCCAGCCTCGTTGTCTATGCCGGGGCGATCGAAAAGCAGGAAGACGAGGCAGAGGGTGAGGACAAGACACGCCGCATCCCATTTATGA
>Ga0247742_10000295_pt1 | contig 42350 bp, 43 predicted proteins | sample UWRJL208509C2_FD_180944 | JGI IMG/M metagenome (GOLD analysis project Ga0247742, IMG submission 180944) | Plant litter microbial communities from Arlington Agricultural Research Station in Wisconsin, United States - UWRJ-L208-509C-2 | ecosystem: Environmental > Terrestrial > Plant litter >...
GTCTTGCGCTCAGCAGTAATCGACATCGTATGATCCTTTCGATGAGAGGAGATAAGGTCGCCAAAAGCCGGGATGTCGTCCAGCTTTGGCCGCGAATGCATTCAAGCAAAGCCTGATGCTGGCGCTGCCTATAAACCATTCAGGCAGCAAAGGGAAGAGGCGTGCTGGAGCGCCTCCGCCAGGTCCAGTCTCAGCCGAAGACGCGTTTGGGGCGGAACTCGCCCTGGCCGATTTCGCCGATGGCGACGAGCTTGCCGCGCGCCGTCGCGTAGGCTTCGCTTTCGGCGACCGGCGCATCGCGACCGCGCACGAGGATGGGGTTGCCCATCTTCAGGCGGTGGGCCTGGTCGTCGTTGACGATCAGGTGCGGCAACGAGGACAGCGCCTCGCTGGTGTCGATCAGCAGCGCGTCGAGGGCTGCGAGGCGCTCATCGTTGTCCTCGATCTCTTCCAGCGCCACGAGGTCGGCCAGCGGGATCATGGTCTCTTCGGCGAACGGGGCGACAAAGCTGCGGCGCAGGCCGGAGATATGGCCGTAGCAGCCGAGCTCGCGGCCGAAATCGCGGGCCAGCGCGCGGACATAGGTGCCCTTGCCGCACTCGACCTCGAAATGCGCGGTGCTGTCGTTTTCGCATTCGAGCAGCGTCAGGCGGAAGATCTCGACTTCGCGCGACGGGATCTCGACGGTCTCGCCTTCGCGAGCGAGATCATAGGCGCGTTCGCCAGCGATCTTGATCGCCGAGAACTGCGGCGGAATCTGGCTGATGACGCCGGTGTACTGCGGCAGCAGATCACGGATCTGCTGTTCGGTCGGGCGCGTGTCGGAGCTCTGGGTGACGTCGCCCTCGAGGTCGTCGGTGGCGCGCTCTTCGCCCCAGGTCACGGTGAATTCGTAGATCTTGCGGCCGTCCATGACGTAGGGGACCGTCTTGGTGGCATCGCCAAGGGCGATCGGCAGCATGCCCGAAGCCAGCGGGTCGAGCGTGCCGGCATGGCCGCATTTCTGCGCCTTGAAGAGCCACTTGATCTTGGAGACGGCTTCGGTCGAGCCAAAGTCGACAGGCTTGTCAAGGATAAGCCAGCCCGAAATCGGACGGCCTTTGGGCTTACGTGGTTTGGACATAAGGCTCTTCTGCTATTGTTTGTCGGTATCGCCGCCTTCAAGGTCACGCATGACCTCGGGCGAGCGCAGCAACTCGTCGATCTTCTTGTAGTTGTCGAAGCTCGTATCGTCGCGGAAACGGATTTCCGGCATGTATTTCATCTGCCGGAGATGGGGGCCAAGACGGCCGCGGATGAACTTGGCATGGCGGTTGAGCGCCTTGATGATTGCGTCATGGTCGGGCACGCCGAGTGGCGTGATGAAGGCCGTCGCGACTTTCAGATCGTTCGACATGCGGACTTCCGACACGGAAATCACGGTCTTCTCTAGGAGATCGTCGCGCACTTCGCCGCGCTGAAGAACCAGAGTGATCGCGGCGCGGACCTGCTCGCCGACGCGCAGCATGCGCTGCTGTTGTGCTGAGGTGAGTTTTGTTGCCATTGTTCTTTGCCTCAAAAGGTTCGGGCGCCGGACTGGATAATCCGGCGCCCGTCCACATTTCTAGTCTCGCACGATCAGAGTGTGCGGGTGATATGCTCGACGCGGAAGCATTCGATCGTATCGCCGGCGCGGATGTCTTCGTAGTTCTCGAAGGCCATACCGCATTCCTGACCGACCGGAACTTCCGATACTTCGTCCTTGAAGCGCTTGAGCGTCTTGAGCTTGCCTTCGTGGATGACGACGTTGTCGCGCACCAGGCGGACGCCTGCACCACGTTCGACCTTGCCTTCGACGACGCGGCAACCTGCAACCTTGCCTGTTTTCGTGATGTTGAAGACTTCGAGGATCTCGGCGTTGCCGAGGAAGGTTTCGCGGCGCTCCGGCGAGAGCAGACCCGACATCGCTGCCTTCACGTCATCCACGAGGTCGTAGATGATGTTGTAGTAGCGGATCTCGATGCCTTCACGCTCGGCAAACGAACGAGCCTGCGAATTCGCACGAACGTTGAAGCCGATGATCGCGGCGTTAGATGCCTCGGCCAGCGAGATATCCGATTCCGTGATGCCGCCGGCGCCCGAATGGACGATGCGGGCACGTACTTCGTCGGTGCCGAGCTTGTCGAGCGCACCGGCAATGGCTTCGATCGAGCCCTGCACGTCGCCCTTGATGACCAGCGGGAATTCCTTCACGCCTGCGCTCTGCAGCTGCGTCATCATCTGTTCCAGCGAACCGCGCTGGCCGGACTGACGGGCAGCGGCCTTGTCGCGGGCCAGACGCTGACGATACTCCGAGATCTCGCGGGCGCGGCTCTCGTTTTCGACGACGGCGAACTTGTCACCGGCTGCTGGCGTGCCGGACAGACCGAGAACCTCGACCGGCATGGCCGGACCGGCTTCCTTGACGTGATCGCCCTTGTCGGTGACCAGGGCGCGAACGCGGCCCCAGACGTCGCCGGCAACGATGATCTGGCCCGGGCGCAGCGTGCCGTTCTGGATGAGAACGGTGGCAACAGCACCACGACCGCGGTCGAGCTGGGCTTCGATGACCGTGCCTTCCGCGGTGCGGTTCGGGTTGGCCTTGAGGTCCAGGATTTCAGCCTGCAGCAGGACGGCTTCGAGAAGCTTGTCCAGGTTCAGGCCGGTCTTGGCAGACACTTCGACGTCGAGGACTTCACCGCCCATGGATTCGACGAACACTTCATGCTGCAGCAGCTGGTTGCGAACCTTCTGCGGATCAGCTTCGTGCTTGTCGACCTTGTTGATGGCGACGATGATCGGAACGCCGGCCGCCTTGGCGTGGCTGATCGATTCGATCGTCTGCGGCATGACGCTGTCGTCGGCCGCGACCACCAGGATGGCGATGTCGGTTGCCTGGGCACCACGAGCACGCATGGCCGTGAAGGCGGCGTGACCGGGGGTGTCGATGAAGGTGATCTTATGGCCGTTCTGTTCGACCTGGTAAGCACCGATATGCTGGGTGATGCCGCCGGCTTCACCGGAGACAACGCTGGTCTTGCGGATAGCATCGAGCAGCGAGGTCTTGCCGTGGTCGACGTGACCCATGATCGTAACAACCGGCGGACGCGATACGAGCTCGCCTGCCTCGTCGGCAATGTTGAAGATGCCGAGTTCGACGTCGGATTCAGAGACGCGCTTGACGGTGTGGCCGAATTCGCCGGCGATGAGTTCGGCGAGGTCGGCGTCGATGACGTCGCCCGGCTTCATCATCTGGCCTTCCTTCATCAGGTACTTGATGACGTCGACGGCGCGTTCAGACATACGCTGCGACAGTTCCTGAATGGTGATGGTTTCAGGCAGGATGACTTCGCGAATAACCTTTTCGCGGGTTTCCTGCATCTGGCTGCGGCGGAATTTTTCCTGGCGGCGGCGCATGGCGGCCATCGAACGACCACGGGCGGTGCCGTCGTCGTCAACGCCTGCGGTGCCGATCGTCAGCTTGCCGCGACGACGCTCGTCTTCGGTCTTCGGACGCGTGGTAACCGGCTTTGCCGGTTCCGGACGAACGACGCGGCCACGGACGGGAGTACCGCCGCGCGGAGCCGGACGCTCTTCCTCGTTTTCGCGGCGGCGAACGCCTGGTGCTGCCGGAGCAGCCCCGGCAGCCGGACGGGCGGGAGCCGCGCCATCGGTGCGGCGAACGGCCGGTGCGCCTGCCTGAGCGGCCGGAGCCTCGACAGCAGCCGGAGCAACCGGTGGCGGCGGGTTGGCAGCGGCTTCGGCGGCACGAACCGCTTCTTCTGCTGCAAGACGCTTGGCTTCTTCCGCTTCAGCGGCCTGACGGACGATTTCCTCGGCGGCGCGGCGCTTTTCGTCCTCGGCGCGGCGAACCGCATCCTCGGCGTCACGCACCTGGGCCATGGCCAAGGCGCGGCGGCGGGCGTCCATTTCTTCCGGCGACAGGTGGTTCAGAACCACCGGACGCGGGCGATCCTGCTGACGCGAAGGCTGCGACTGCTGAGGACGGTTGTTGTTCTGCTGGCCGCTCGACTGGTTATAGCGCTGCGGCTGCTGAGGCTGCGGTGCGCGAGCCTGAACAGGGGCCGGCGCGGCCGGGGCCGGTGCAGCAACTGGTGCAGGTGCCTGTTCGGCAGCGCGAACAGGGGCTGCCGGTGCGGCCGCCACAGGCGTGATCGGACGTTCGTCTTCGGGACGCATCGGGCGCCGCTTGCGGGTCTCGACAACGACCGCCTTGGTGCGACCGCGGCCCATATCCTGGCGCACGGTGCCCTGGCTTACGCCCGACGGCTTCAGGGTCAGAGTCTTCTTGCCTGGTCCGTTCAGTGTCTTGTCGTCATTGCTATCGGTCATTCGTTCCCGTTCCTTCGGACAGGGAGCGATGACGTCATCAGGCCCTGTCAATCAAATAGTGTCGATCAATGATCTGGGGACCGGACAAGTCCGGTGACCGCATCATTGTTTTTGCCGGCCAGCGCCGCCCGCTGCCCGGGACTGACCGCCATTGCGGTACTGTTCGAGCATCTTTGCGCGCTTCACTACACCTTCACCCGCCTGCCCTGCAAGCACTGCAGCATGGATAAAAGCGTTCTGACCCATCAGGCCTTCCATTTCGCTCTCCGAGAAGAGGTGGTAGGAAGGTATTTCTTCCTCGGTTTCCATTCCGAGATGCCAGGCCTTGCGGGCCTGGTCGATTTTCCTCACGCCGTCGGCTGCCGCGTCCGTCGCATGAAACACAGCGATGGCAGCGCCACTCCGGATCGCGGCATCCACTTTCGAGGAGCCGCTGATGAACTGTCCGGCCTTGCGAGCCATGTTCATCATCTGCATCAGCTGCTGCATCAGCAGCTTCTCGACGGTCTCGCCGAGATCGGCGGCCGCCTTCACGTCCGTTTTCAAGGCACGGGCGAAGAGCTTCTTCGCCACTGCCTTGTCGACCAGAGCGCGGTCGATCTTCACCCAACAGCCGCGTCCCGGAAGCTGGCGCTTCAGGTCGGCAACCACCGTCCCATCGGGAGCGGCAACGAAGCGGATCAGCTCATCCGGCGATCCGCTTTCGCGCGTCACGATGCACATGCGACCATTCACGTCATAACCTGCAAGATCGTCGTCCTCAGGAGAAACGGTAGGCTCACGCGCAGACATTAAACTTCCTGCTCGGCCTCGGGAGCTTCTTCAGCTTCCGCTTCCTTCGCGAGGTCTTCCTCGGTGATCCAGCCAACCGCGAGGCGGGCCTGGACAACCATCTGTTCGGCTTCGACGCGCGAGACTTCGAGCTTCGAGAACAGGCCCTCGAACTTCTTGGTCTCGCCGTTCTTGCGTTCGCTCCAGCCGACGAGATCGTCAGCGGCGCAGCCGGCAAAGTCTTCCATCGTCTTGATGCCGTCCTCGCCGAGCGCGACCATCATCTGGGCGGTCATGCCGTCGATGCCACGCAGGTCGTCGGAAACGCCGAGCGCCTTGCGCTTCTCGTCCATCTCGGCTTCGAGCTTTTCGAGATATTCGCGGGCGCGGGTCTGGATTTCCTGTGCCGTGTCTTCGTCGAAGCCGTCGATCGAGGCGATTTCCTCGAGATCGACATAGGCCAGCTCCTCGACGGCCGCGAAGCCCTCGGAAGCCAGAACCTGGCCGACCATTTCGTCGACGTCGAGCGAATCCATGAACAGGTTGGTGCGCTCGTTGAATTCCTTCTGACGGCGCTCCGATTCCTCGGCTTCCGTCATGATGTCGATGTCCCAGCCGGTCAGCTGCGAGGCCAGGCGGACGTTCTGGCCGCGGCGGCCGATGGCCAGCGACAGCTGTTCGTCCGGAACCACGACTTCGATGCGCTCTGCGTCTTCGTCAAGAACGACCTTGGCGACTTCAGCCGGCTGCAGGGCGTTGACGACGAAGGTCGCCGGATCCTGCGACCAGGGAATGATGTCGATCTTTTCGCCCTGAAGCTCGCCGACAACGGCCTGAACGCGCGAACCGCGCATACCGACGCAGGCGCCGACCGGATCGATCGAACTGTCGTTCGAGATCACGGCGATCTTGGCGCGCGAACCCGGGTCACGGGCAACCGACTTCACCTGGATGATGCCGTCGTAGATTTCAGGCACTTCCATGGTGAAGAGCTTGACCATGAACTGAGGATGCGTGCGCGACAGGAAGATCTGCGGGCCGCGCTGTTCACGACGAACGTCGTAGACGTATGCACGGACGCGATCGCCATAGCGGACGTTTTCGCGCGGGATCATTTCGTCGCGGCGGATGATGCCTTCGCCACGGCCGAGATCGACAATGACGTTGCCGTATTCGACGCGCTTGACGGTGCCGTTGACGATTTCGCCGACGCGATCCTTGAATTCGTCGAACTGGCGATCACGCTCTGCTTCGCGAACCTTCTGGACGATGACCTGCTTGGCGGACTGGGCAGCGATGCGGCCGAAATCCATCGGCGGCAGCGGATCGGCGATGAAATCGCCCAGGGCTGCGTCCGGGTTGCGGTCGCGGGCCAGTTCGAGCGGGATCTGGGTCGAGTAATCCTCGGCCGCCTCGACAACCTCGAGCAGACGCTGGAGACGAATCTCGCCGGTCTTCGGGTTGATGTCGGCGCGAATGTTGGATTCAGTGCCGTAACGCGAGCGCGCGGCCTTCTGGATCGCGTCTGCCATTGCGGCAAGCACGATCTCGCGGTCGATGACCTTTTCGCGCGCCACTGCATCTGCGATCTGCAGAAGTTCGAGCCGGTTCGCACTGACTGCCATGTCTTTTCTCTCCGTCTAGGCGTTCAGGGTTCCCTTCCCCGGCGCCACAAGTTGATCGGTTTATTCTTCGTCTTCCGCTTCGTTCTGGTTCGCGGCCTCTGCTTTCGCCAGCTTGTCGGCGCGCAGGGCATCACGGATCAGATCGTCGGTCAGAATGAGTTTCGCATCGGCAAGCGCCGCGAACGGAATAACGATGGTCTGTTCTTCGCCTTCGGAAACCTGGTCACGCTCGAGCGTGAAACCATCCGTATCGGTGGCGAGAATCTTGCCACGGAAGCGCTTGCGGTTGCCGACCATGATCGACGTTTCGCACTTCACGAGGTGGCCCGTCCAGCGCACGAAATCCGACTTGCGCACCATCGGACGGTCGATGCCTGGTGAAGACACTTCCAGATGATACTCTTTATCGATCGGATCTTCCACATCGAGGACCGGAGAAACGGCGACCGAGACCTCTTCGCAGCCTTCGACGTCCATCGTTCCATCGTTGCGCTCGGCCATGATCTGCATGGTGGCGCCGTTCTGGTTGAGCATGCGGACACGCACCAGGCGGTAACCGATATCGATCAGCACGGGCTCGATGATATCGGCAAGACGCTGGTCCAGACCGGTCTCGGTGATCAGCCGCGGCTCACGTTCATTGTCTGCGTTCGTCGTATCCGACAAGCGATGCGCTCCTAGCAATTTCATGCATTTTGGATGATCGCGGTAATAAAAAAGAGCGGGTCCTTGCGGCCCACTCTTCATCAAGACGATCAAGATTTGAGAGCCATATAGGCCCGTTTCCAAGAAATTGCAAGCTCCGTCGGCATGCCGGCAACGGGAGGCACGCGGCGTGTGGCCAGAGCGCCCGCTTTGCTTATATAGCATTGCGGAGCGCGAAGCATGGGGGTGGGACGAATGGTGGCGTATACTTCTTCGACATTGGCGCCGCTGCGGCACGAGACCTACCGAAGGATATGGTTCGCCAGCATCGCATCCAACTTCGGCGGGCTGATCCAGGCGGTGGGCGCGGCGTGGATGATGACCGTCATCACCACGTCGGGCGACATGGTGGCGCTGGTGCAGACTTCGACCGCGCTGCCGATCATGCTGTTTTCGCTGGTGTCCGGCGCGCTGGCCGACAGTTTCGACCGGCGCCGCGTGATGCTGACGGCGCAGTGTTTCATGTTCGTGGTTTCGGCGCTGCTCAGCGCCTTCGCGTTTTTCGGCCTGCTGTCGCCGTGGCTGCTGTTGTTCTTCACCTTCCTGCTCGGCTGCGGCACGGCGCTGAACAACCCGTCCTGGCAGGCCTCCGTCGGCGACATGGTGCCGCGCGCCGACCTCCCCGGCGCGGTGACGCTCAACAGCGTCGGCTTCAACATCACCCGCAGCGTCGGCCCGGCGATCGGCGGCATCATTGTCGCGGCAGCCGGTGCGGCGGCGGCATTCGCGGTCAACACGCTCAGCTATTTCGCCCTGATCTTCGCGCTTTTGCGCTGGAAGCCTGCCTTTCCGGTCTCGACGCTGCCGCGCGAGGCGCTGGGCAGCGCCATCTTCGCCGGGCTTCGCTACATCTCGATGTCGCCCAACCTGCAGAAAGTGATGCTGCGCGGCCTACTCTTCGGGATCAGCGCCAGCTCGATCCTCGCGCTTCTGCCGATCGTGGCGCTGGAACTGGTGATCGGCGGCCCGCTGACTTACGGCCTGATGCTCGGCTCCTTCGGCATCGGCGCCATCGGCGGGGCGGTGCTGAATGCGCGGTTGCGCCAGCGGCTGTCCAGCGAGATGATCGTCCGGCTCTCCTTCGCCGGATTCGCCATCAGCGCCGCCATCGCCGCCTTCAGCCCCTATTCGGCTCTGACCTGCGCCGGGCTCGTCATCTCCGGCGCCTGCTGGGTGCTGGCGCTGTCGCTGTTCAACACGATCGTGCAGTTGTCGACGCCGCGCTGGGTGGTCGGGCGGGCACTGTCGCTCTACCAGACTGTCACTTTCGGCGGCATTGCCGGCGGCAGCTGGGTCTGGGGGATCGCCGCAGACACGTACGGGGTCGCCAACGCGCTGCTGCTGTCATCCGCCGTGATGCTCGCCGGCATCGTCATCGGCCTGAAGCTGCCGATGCCGGCGTTCGAGACGCTCAACCTCGATCCGCTCAACCGCTTCACCGAACCGTCGCTCAGCCTCGACATCACGCCGCGCAGCGGCCCCGTGGTGATCCAGGTCGATTACGAGATCGACGACATCGACGTGCCGGAATTCATGGCGCTGATGGGCGAGCGGCGGCGCATCCGCATTCGCGACGGGGCCCGCAACTGGGCGCTGATGCGCGACCTCGAAAAGCCCGGACGGTGGATCGAGACCTATCATACCCCGACTTGGGTGGAATATATCAGGCACAATCAGCGGCGGACGCAGGTGGACGGCGAGAATACCGATCGGCTTCGGGCGCTACACCGCGGTGAAACAGGGCCGCAGGTGCATCGGATGATCGAGCGGCAGGCGATCCCTCCCAATGACGACGTGTTCTTCAAGGCGCCGATCGACCTGCACCACTGATGCGTGTCCCGTTCGTCGCGTGGTGAGGGCCTACTTAAGCTTGCCGATCATGTGCGCCTCGGGATAGCAGGTCGGCTTCATGCCGTTCTTTTCCTGCCATTGGCCGATGGAGCGGCGCGTCTTGTAGCCGGGCAGGCCATCCGAGCCGCCGACGTCGTAGCCCTTTTTCTCCAGCGCCTTCTGCATGGTCGCCACATCCGAGCGCAGCATCTTGCCGACATCGCCCCAGGTGCTCTGGAAGGCGCCGGAGCCATAGGCGATGCGGTCGGCGAGATTGCCGATGTAGAGCGCGTAAAGATCGGAGTTGTTGTATTCCTTGATGATGTAGAAATTCGGCGTCACCAGGAATTCCGGACCGTCACGGCCGGCGGGGACCATCATCATGCCAGTGGCGTCGTTTTCGCCTGACGCGAAGGCCTTGCCGGAGATGCGGTCAATGCCGAGCGAGGCCCATTGGCCGATCGGCTTGCCGAGATCGGGGCCTTCCTGGGCGCAGGAGACGCTGTCGGGGATGGTGACCTCATAGCCCCAGCCGCGATCACGCTGCCAGCCCTTCTTGACGAGAAAATTGGCGATAGAGGCCAGCGTGTCGGGGACCGAGGTCCAAATGTTGCGGTGGCCGTCACCGTCGAAATCGACGGCATATTTGAGGTAGCTTGTGGGCATGAACTGCGGCTGGCCGAGCGCACCGGCCGACGAGCCCTTGAAATCGGTCGCCGTGACGTCGCCGCCGTCGATGATGTGCAGGCCGGCGATCAGTTCGGTGCGGAACATCTCCTTGCGCGTCGACATGAAGGCCTTTGTGGCCAGCACCTCGATACCGGAATTGGGGATCTTGGCGGCGCCGAAACCGGTCTCGCGGCCCCAGATGGCCAGCACGATCGAACCCGGCACGCCGTAGGTCTTCTCGATCTTCTTCAGCGTCGAGGCATATTGCGTCTGGAAGCCGCGGCCGGTGACGGCGAGGCGCTTCAGGCGATCATCGTTGAAATAGGGCGCCGGTGAGGAAAACTCGGCCTGCGTCTGCTTCTGCTCCTTCGGCTTCGGGAAGCCGGGAGGGGCGAGATCGTTGAGCGACCAGTCGAGCTCGACGCCTGAAAAGGCGGATTTGAAGGTCTTCTCGGAGATGCCGCTCTTTTGCGCTTCCGGCCAGAGATCGGTCTGCACCCAGCGTTCGAACTGCGCTTCGACGTCGGCCTTCGATGGGGCGGCGTGGGCGAGCGAGGTGGTGGCGAGGAGGGTGAGGAGGATTGCGAGGGGGCGACGTGTGATACCCCCCTCTGTCCTGCTGGACATCTCCCCCACAGGTGGGGAGATTGGCTGGGTGCACCCGCTCGCACCACGTTTATTGTTTGGCCGGGAGATCGCAACGATTCGATCTCCCCCCTTGTGGGGGAGATGGCCGGTAGGGCAGAGGGGGGTAATCCGTGGCATGACTTCTCCCCTCATATCGCCGTCCGCGCTCGCAGTGCCGCCGTCAGCGTGCCCTCGTCAAGATAATCCAGCTCGCCGCCGACAGGCACGCCATGCGCCAGCCGCGTGATCTTCACATCCAGCCCGGCCAGTTGGTCGGTTATATAGTGTGCTGTGGTCTGCCCCTCGACGGTGGCGTTGACGGCGATGATCAGTTCCTTGATGCCGCCGGCGCTGACGCGCTCGATCAGGCCCTTGATGTTGAGATCATCGGGGCCGACGCCATCGAGCGGCGACAGCGTGCCGCCGAGCACGTGGTAGGCGGCGTTGAGGGCGGCTGCGCGCTCCAGCGCCCAGAGATCGGAGACGTCCTCGACGACGATGATCAGCGACTGGTCGCGACGGTCGTCGGTGCAGACGGTGCAGGGATCGGAGGTATCGACATTCCCGCAGCGCGAGCAGATCTTGACCTTGTCATAGGCCTCGCCCATCGCATTCGACAGGGGGCCAAGCAGCTGGTCCTTCTTCTTGATCAGGTGCAATGCCGCCCGGCGCGCCGAACGCGGCCCAAGGCCCGGCACCTTCGCCAGAAGCTGGATCAGTTTTTCGATTTCGGGACCGGTGACTCGCTTTGCCATATCGGGTTCTTAGCCCATATATCGTCAAAACGGAAACAGCCAGGAACCGCTCCACGCATGAAAATCCTCGCCGTCTGCGTCGGCCACGCCGAGAAGTTGCCGGGCAAGAGCTATAAGACCGGCATCAACAAGCATCCGCTCGCCGGCAGCGTCATGGTCGATGCCGAAGGTCTGGTCGGCGACGCGATCTGCAACCGCAAGCACCATGGCGGCGTCGATCAGGCCGTCTATGTCGAGGGATCGCTGACGCTCGACTGGTGGTCGGCTGAACTCGCGCGAACGATCGCGCCGGGCGCCTTCGGCGAGAATATCGTCATCGATGGGCTGGACAATCGGCTGGTGGCGGTGGGCGACCGGTTCATAGCCGGCGATCTTGTTCTCGAAGTCACCTCTGCGCGCATCCCCTGCGCCACCTTTTCCGCCAGGATGGGCGATCCGACATTCGTCAAGCGCTACACCAAGGCCGGACGGCCGGGCATCTATTGCCGGGTGATCAGAGGCGGCACGGCGACGGCTGGCGAAGCGATCGAATGGCTGCCGTTTGCGGGCGAGAGGGTGACGATGCCTGAGATGATGGCGACTTTCGGCCGGCGGCTGTCACCTGACGATCGGGCACGCTATCTGGCGGCGCCGATCCACTACAAGCTGCGCGATGCGCTGCAGGCGCAGGGCTGACGACGTCCGGGGCTTGGAAGGCGCCGGTGGAAAAATCACGTCCATCATCACTTGCTGATAGACGCGATTTCCCTAGTTTCTGCCGGACGGATTGCCAATCGAAGGAGGCTCGTATGTCCGTCTTCAAACTCAGCTCTGCTGCTCTGGCCGTTGCCGCGGCCACCGCCATCTCTTCCGCTCAACCGGCTGCGGCGGCCAGCGTTCACGCGGGTTCGCTCACCTGCGACATCTCGGCGGGCATCGGCATGATCATCGGCTCGAAACGTGACGTCGAATGCATGTTCACGCCGTCGTCTCCGGGGCACGTCGAACACTATCGCGGCGCGATCACCAAGATCGGCGTCGATATCGGTGTACTGAAAGGCGGAACGCTGATCTGGTATGTCTATGCGCCGGCCAATCATCCCGATGGCGTGCTGCAGGGCAGCTATTCCGGCGTGGCGGCGAATGCGACGGTCGGGCTGGGCCTCGGCGCCAATGCGCTGGTCGGCGGGCTGGACGGATCGGTGGCGCTACAGCCGCTTTCGGTGGAAGGGACATCCGGGCTCAACGTGGCGGCCGGGATTGCCAACATGAAGCTGACCTTCGTTGCGCCGCCGAAAATGAAGCCGGCCAAGCATCAGACGCAGAAGCATTCGGCGCAGCACGCCAAGTAAGGCCTCGCACGACCGGCGAGGCCGAAAGCTGACAGGCGCCGACCAATAGGACGGCGCCGTCGTGTTCCATTCGCGCGTTATGCGATCAGAAAGGCATCTTGAAGCCGGGCGGCAGCGGCAGGCCTGCCGTCAGTGCCTTGGTCTTTTCGGCAGCGACGGCCTCAGCCTTGTCCTTGGCGTCCTTGTGGGCGGCGACGATCAGGTCCTCGAGGATCTCGACGTCGTCTTCCTTGAACAGCGACGGATCGATCTTCAGGCTGCGCATCTCGCCCTTGCCGTTGAGGACAACGGTCACCAGACCGCCACCCGACGTGCCTTCGGCCGTGAGCTCGGCGATTTCCGCCTGCATCTGCTCCATCTTGGCCTGCATTTCCTTGACTTTGCCCATCATGCCCATGATGTCGCGCATCGTCTTCTCCTTCTGGTCTGTAAAGCCTGGTCTCTCAGAATTCTATGTCGTCGCCGGGCAGGATATCGCCCTCTTCGGATTCGGCAGTCGCCGGCGCCTGGATCTCCTCGACCTCGATATCCGGCGCGCGTACGCGGACGTCGATGATCTTGGCGCCCGGGAACTGCGCGAGGATGGCGGCCACATCGGGATCCTGACGGGCGTCGCTGACCTGCTGTGCCTTGTCGCGGGCTTCGGCCTCGACCATGGTCGGTTGTCCGGCCTCACGGCTGAGGCTGACTATCCAGTGGATACGGGTCCAGTCCTTGAGCTTGACCGCAAGCTCGTTGAGCAACGTGCCCGGCGCGCCTTCCGTCAGGTTGACATCGAGGATGCCGGGCTGGACGCGAACGGGGCGGACGAAATTGCGCACCAGCGCCTTGATCTTGGCATCGCGCTTTTCGCCGGCAAGATTGACGATGTCGCTGACCGAATTGACCGAGACCAGCGGCTTCGGCGCATCGGCGGGCTTCGCCTCGGTGCGACCGACCGGCATCGCCTGCGGATCGGATGCCGGGACGACGCGCAACATGGCGGTCGGGCCCGATGTCTGCGGCCGCGGCTGTGCTGCCTCGGTGGCGCGGGCCATCACATTGCCCTGATAGCTGACCGTCGCGCCGCCATTGCCGCCGCCGTTGCCTGAAGGCGATGGCGCGCGGGCGCCGCCGTTGTTTTCGGCAAATTCGGCGAGGCGACGAGCGGCGTCTTCTGGCGCCGGCAAATGGGCGGCATGGGCGAGCCGGATCAGCACCATTTCGGCGGCGCCGGACGGACGCGAGGAGGCTTCGACCTCGGGAATCCCCTTCAAGAGCATCTGCCAGATGCGCGACAGCGCGGTGACGGCAACGCCTTGCGAGAATTCCGCGCCCTTGGTGCGCTCGATTTCGCTCAGCGACGGATCGTTGGCGGCATCGGGCACGTATTTGAGGCGCGTCACCAGATGGGTGAAATCGGCGAGATCGGTGAGCACCGCGACCGGATTGGCGCCGGCCTCGTACTGGCTCTCGAATTCACCAAGAGCTGCCGCGACATCGCCCTTGATGACATGCTGGAACAGGTCGACGATGCGGGCGCGGTCGGCAAGGCCGAGCATCCCCCGCACGGATTCGGCCAGAACCGCGCCGCCGCCATGGGCAATCGCCTGATCGAGCAGCGACAGGCCGTCACGCGCCGAACCTTCGGCGGCACGCGCGATCATCGCCAGCGCATCCGGCTCTGCCTCGATGCCTTCCTTGGCCGCGATCGTCGTGAACAGGCCGACCAGATCCGAGGCGCTGATGCGGCGCAGGTCGAAGCGCTGGCAGCGCGACAGAACGGTGATCGGCACCTTGCGGATTTCGGTGGTGGCGAAAATGAATTTGACGTGCTCCGGCGGCTCCTCGAGCGTCTTCAGCAGGCCGTTGAAGGCCTGGGTCGAGAGCATGTGCACTTCGTCGATGATGTAAACTTTATAGCGCGCCGAGACCGGGCGGTAGCGCACCTGCTCGATGATCTCTCTGATGTCATCGATACCGGTGTGCGAGGCGGCGTCCATCTCGATGACGTCGACATGGCGGCCTTCCATGATCGCCTGGCAATTGTCGCCGGGGATGCGGAGGTCGATGGTCGGCTTGTCGATCTCTGATGTCTTGTAGTTCAGCGCGCGGGCCAGGATGCGGGCGGTCGTGGTCTTGCCGACCCCGCGGACGCCGGTCAGCATGTAGGCTTGCGCGATACGGCCGGTCTCGAAGGCGTTGGTCAGGGTCTGGACCATCGGCTCCTGGCCGACCATCAGATCCGTGAAATCCTTGGGGCGGTATTTGCGTGCCAGCACCCGGTATCCGGTGCCCGTCGAGGCGGCATCTTGTGATTGTCGCTCGGTGTCGCTCATCGCCCTGCTTAGCGCCCGGACTCCCGGGCAAAGGATGGAGAGAAGGGTGGGAGGCTGGCACGATGACCCGTGCCTGGCTCGTTAGGGCTGCTTCCTTCCGGACCTGACCCGGTTGGCGAGTGGCTCGTCCACCACCAACCTCCCGAAGGCACATATCGGCAATATCGCGATCAAATGCAAGCCAAGCTCGGAAAAAACTGCTAGCCTATGGAAAACTCTGGAGGAATACCCGTTGGACGCATTCAAGCTCGACCACCGGCTGGCCAATGACAGCATCAGCATCATGAAAACGAGCCTTTGCGACTTCCGGCTCGCCAGGGATTGTCGCTGGCCGTGGCTGATCCTGGTGCCGCAGCGGGCCGGCATCACCGAGATTTTCGAGCTGACGCCGCTCGACCAGGTGATGCTGACTTTCGAGACGGAGATGGCGGCATCGGCGTTGAAGACGGCGACCAATGCCACAAAAATCAATATCGCGGCTATTGGCAATATCGTCCGCCAGCTTCATGTTCATGTGATCGCGCGCTTCGAAGGTGACGCCAACTGGCCGGGTCCCGTCTGGGGATTCGGAAAGGCGGAGGCCTACGAGGACGCAAAACGAGATCAATTCATAGAGACGATGCGGGAAGCCCTTTCATCATGAGCCGTTCGCTTTTCGATTCGGATGTACCCCATCCGGAACCCAGCAATCTGACGGCATTTGCCGCCAACGACCTGATCCGCGATTCCGAGCATCGCAACGAAACCTCGGTGGCCGAGGCGCTGGCCAGGGACGGCACGCATATCTTCGCCTTTTCAGGCGACAAGCTGGTGCTGAAGCATGACGGCCAGGTGCTCGACCCGCTGTTTGCCCGCTACGAGCTGACGGATCTGAAGCCGAACTGGGACGAGACGATCCTGCTCGGCTACCGCAAATCCGGCGAACCGCGGCTGGCGGTGCCGGTCGGCGTGCCGGAAGAAGAGCTTTCGAGCCAGCACAAGCCCGCCGACGGCCGCGCGCTCTACCGCGACGCACTGCTCGACGAGGTGCTGCTCGGCGAGTTCGCCCAAGCCGCCAGCCTGATCCGCTGGAACGGCGACAACCGTTTCTGCGGCCGCTGCGGCGCGACGATGGACATCCATATCGGCGGCTACAAGCGGATCTGCACCGCCTGCCAGCACACGATCTTTCCGCGCACCGACCCCGTCGTCATCATGCTTGTCGTCGATGAGGAACGCGATCTCTGCCTGCTCGGGCGCGGGCCGCATTTCGCGCCCGGCATGTATTCCTGTCTAGCCGGTTTCGTGGAGCCTGGCGAGACGATCGAAAACGCCGTGCGGCGGGAAACGCTGGAGGAATCGGGCATTCGCACCGGCCGCATCCGCTACCACGCATCGCAACCCTGGCCGATGCCGCACACGCTGATGATCGGCTGCTATGCCGAGGCGAAATCGCGCGACATCACCCGCGACGAGCAGGAGCTCGAGGACTGCCGCTGGTTTACCCGCGAGGAGACGATCGAGATGCTCGAGCGCCCCGGCACAACGGGCAAGGCGCCGCCGCCCAAGGGTGCCATCGCCCACCGCCTGATGCGCGACTGGGTGGAGTGGAAAAACCGATAGGCCAATCCCATGGCGCGCTCCGAACGGCTGCTGACATTGCTGCAGACCCTGCGCCGCTACCGGCGGCCGGTGAGCGGCGCGGTGCTGGCCGAGGAAACCGGTGTCAGCATCCGCACGCTCTACCGTGACATCGCCAGCCTGCAGGCGCAGGGCGCCGATATCGAGGGCGAGCCGGGGCTCGGCTACATCCTGAAGCCCGGATTCATGCTGCCGCCGATGATGTTTTCGCAGGACGAGATCGAGGCGCTGGTGCTCGGCTCGCGCTGGGTGGCCCGGGCCGCCGATCCGAGGCTCGCGGCGGCCGGCGCCGATGCGCTGGCCAAGATCGCCGATGTTCTACCGCGCGAGATTCGCGACGAGATCGAGACCTCGCCGCTTCTCATCCACATGCGGCCGCCGATCGCAAGCAAGGCCGATCTCGGTGTTATCCGCAAAGCGATCCGCAGCGAGCGGGTGCTGAAGCTCACCTATACCGACGAAAGCGGCGCGGTCTCCATCCGCAACGTCTGGCCGTTTGCCATCAGCTATACCGAGCAGGTCCGGATGATCGTGGCGTGGTGCGAGCTCAGGCAGGATTATCGACACTTCCGCACCGACCGCATCGTCGAAATGGCCACCCAGGAAGTGCGCTATCCCAGGCGCCGCGCGGTGCTGCTGCAAGAGTGGCACGAGCGCGAAGTGGTGCCGCGAGAGCGCCAAACACCACTGCCATAAACTGACAGCATGTGAGGCTAGTATGGCTCCTATCGAAACAGGAGGACCTGCCATGACGAGCCTGAACGCAACCCACATGATGGGCCAGACAATGGGTCAGACGATCGGCAGCAACCGCCATGCCGATGAGGGCGCATGCGAAGCGCCCTACCCGCAATCGCTGATGCTGCGGATGATGCAGAATGCATCGCGGACCATGGGCCGTGGCAGTGCGCCGCGCCTCGACGCCGAATCGCTCTCCGAGAATCTGCGTCGCGATATCGGCTTCGTCGACTGGACCCGCCGCGACCGCGAGACGTAACCCAAACCCTTCAGACATTTCATCCGGATCTTCGCAATGCTGCCGGCAACCCCGGCGGCGTTTGCCCCACTGCGTCTGCTTCACACCAAGAGGGATACCACCATGAACAGCCCGAACCTTATCATTCTCTATGTCAGGGACCCGGCCGAGAGCGCATCGTTCTACAAGTCGCTGCTCAACCGCGAACCGGTCGCGGCGGCTCCCAACTTCGTCGCCTTCGCGCTCGACGGCGGCTTCACGCTCGGGCTGTGGCGGCTGAGCAGCGTCGTGCCGCAGCCCTCGGCGATCGGCAGCCGCGCCGAGATTGCCTTCATGGTGCCGGGAGAGAATGGCGTCTCGAAGCTTTACCAGGATTGGCGTGGCCGGCATCTGCCGATCGCCCAGGACCTCACCGACCTCGACTTCGGCCCGACTTTCGTGGCGCTTGATCCGGATGGGCATCGTCTCAGGGTTTGTGAGCCGGATAAATGAGTGGTGTTTCTATCGTAGACCGAGTGCGGATTACTCTCTCCACCCTCATCTCTGTGCTTGTCACAGAGATCCAGCCAGCCCAAGTCTTTGGGCTGGAAAGACTCCTTCGCGTCGCAGACGCGACGCTGCTGGATCCCGGCACAAGGCCGGGATGAGGGAGAACTGGGGCAAGCGCTATCGCCTCATACACATAGGGAAAAGAGCGCCTTGGCGCCCTCTTAGTGCTTCTGCAACTGCCCCCGCATCGGGTGACCCTTGTAGACGCCCAGTATCCGCACCTTTTCGGAGAAGAACTGCAACTCCTCGAGCGCCCGGCGGACGTTTGCGTCTTCGGGGTGGCCTTCGATGTCGGCGTAGAACTGCGTCGCCACGAACTTGCCGCCGAGCTGGTAGCTCTCGAGCTTGGTCATGTTGATGCCGTTGGTGGCAAAGCCGCCGAGCGCCTTGTAGAGGGCTGCGGGGATGTTGCGGACGTTGAAGACGAAGGTGGTCACCAGCTTTTCCTCGGACGAACCGCGCGTTGCCCAATTCTCGTCTCGCGAGAGGATGACGAAGCGGGTGACATTGTCCTCGGTGTCCTCGACGTTTTCGGCGATGATGTCGAGCTTGTAAAGATCGGCGGCGAGACGCGGCGCCAACGCCGCCATCGAGCGGTCGCCGGTTTCCTGCACCAGCTTGGCGGCACCGGCGGTATCGCCGGCGACCACGGCCTTCCAGCCGTTGGCGCGGACGATCTTGCGGCACTGGCCGAGCGCGTGGATGTGGCTGTGGACGGTGCGGACCTCATCCTTGGTGACGCCGGGGAGCACCATCAGCTGGAAGCGGATCGGCATGAAGTACTCGCCGATGATGTGCAGGCGCGATTCCGGCAGCAGGTGATGGATGTCGGCGACACGGCCGGCGATGGTGTTTTCAATCGGGATCATCGCCAGATCGGCATCGCCATTCTCCAGCGCCACGAAGGCATCCTCGAAGGTCTGGCACGGCAGTGGCTCCATATCAGGAAACATGTCGCGGCAGGCCATGTCGGAATTGGCGCCAAAGTCGCCCTGGAAGGCGATTTTGTTGGTCTTGATGCTCATGAGAGATCCGTCATTTCTATTGTGCGGAGAGAATTCGCCGCGCCTTTTCAAGGTCGGCGGGAGTATCGACACCGAGCGGAACGGTGTCAACGATCTCGACATCGATGCGCATGCCGGCTTCCAACGCCCGCAGCTGCTCCAGCGATTCGCGCTTTTCCAGCGTCGACGGACCAAGCGCGACGAAACGCTCCAGCGCCGAGCGGCGGTAGGTGTAGAGGCCGATGTGATGGTAGAGCGGGCCTTCGCCATAGGGCGCGGTCGCCCTTGTGAAATAGAGCGCCCTCATCCGGGTTTCCGACAATGGCGAGCCGACCACCTTGACGATATGCGGGGCGGTCTTGTCGGCCTCGTCGTCGATGGCGATCGTCAGCGTGGCGATATCGACGGCTGGATCCTGCAGCGGGCGCAGCGAGGCGCGCACCGTTTCCGGCTCGATGGTCGGCAGGTCGCCCTGAACGTTGACGATGTATTCGATCTTGCCATCGGGATCGACCTTGGCCAGCGCTTCGAAAATGCGGTCCGAGCCAGACTGATGATCCTTACTGGTCATGACGACCTCGAAGCCGGCGCCAGCGACCACATCGAAGACCTCCTGCTCGTCGACGGCGACGACGACGCGGCCGATGGCTGCTTCCGTTGCCCTCAGCGCCACCTGGATGACCATCGGTTTGCCTGCGATATCGGCGAGCGGCTTTCCTGGCAGCCGGGTCGACGCCATGCGGGCCGGAATGAGGACGAGGACGTTGTCTAAATTTGGACTGGTCATGGCTCGGGCCTTCATTTACGGGCAGAAAGGTGTCAAAAGGTCTCATGCGGCCGAGGTGTTCGGCTGTTGCAAGAATTTGCCAAAAGACATAGGTTTTGCTCGATTTCAAGAGACAGACCGGTTTTATGTCTGCTGGCTGTGGGGGGAGCATCACAGATGAATTCATACGTGAATACAGCGGTGGGAGCACTACTCGGGACGGTTTTCGTCCTGATGTCGGTTTCTATCGCTTCGGAAAGCATCTTTCATTCCGAGAACCCGGAGAAAGAGGGCTTTGCCATCGTTGCCGAAGAGGCATCGGCTGCGGACGCCGGTGGAGCTGCACCGGCCGCCGCCGTGCCGATCGCGCAACTGCTTGGGAAGGCCGACGCCAAGGCCGGCGAAACGGTCTTCAAGAAGTGTCAGGCCTGTCATGACGGCACTAAAGGGGGACCGAACAAGGTCGGGCCGAACCTCTTTGGTGTCGTAGATCGTCCGATCGCCTCGCATGAGGGGTTCGCCTATTCTTCGGCCATGAAGGACTATTCCAAGGGCTCATCCGAGAAGTGGACGTTCGATCATCTGAACCACTTCCTGGCCGCGCCGAAGAAGTATATCGCCGGAACGGCGATGGGCTTTGCCGGCCTGCAGAAGGACACCGATCGCGCCAATCTGATCCTCTACCTGCACACGCTGGCCGATTCGCCGGTGCCGCTGCCGGATCCGAACGCGCCCGACGCCGCGACGCAGTAAGGTTTTTCGTCTTCGAAACGATCAAAGCCCGGTCTCAGACCGGGCTTTTCCTGTTGGTTCACGGACCGAGCAGGTAGGCCCAGAAGGACACGGTGATGGCGCCGAGGGCCGTCGTGAACGTGATGGTCGACGCGGCCAGGCCATGGCCGACGCCGAAGCGATTGGCGATCAGCCAAGCGTTGACACCGGTCGGCACCGCCGAGATGAGCACCAGCGCCGCCGTCCAGTCAGCCTCCAGACCGAGCAGATGGCTGCTGGTCCAGACGCAGGCGGGCAGCAGCAACAGCTTGAAGGCGGAGGTCACGCTCGATAGGCCGACATTGCCCGAGATGCCGTATTGCTGCAGCGCCATGCCAAGCGAAATCAGCGCCACGGGGCCAGCGACCCCGGCGATCTGATCGACGATCAATTCGACCGGCGCCGGCATCGTCCAGCCAAGAATGTGCATCAGCGCGCCGCCGGCGAGACCTATGACCAGCGGATTGCGGATGAGATTGCTGCCGATCTGGCGCAGCAACTGGAGGACGCCGCGGCCCGGACCGCCGGCGATCTTGCGTTCGGCGCGCTCCATCAGGATGGTGCCGACGATCATCATGACCGGCAGATGCACGGCAATCAGGATCGAGAGCGGCACGAGGCCCTTGTCGCCGACGGTGCGCTGCACCAGCGGCAGGCCGATGAAAATGGTGTTGGCGAAGGCCGACGACACGCCGGCCAACACGCCGATGCGATCATCGCGGCCGAAGAATTTCGTGGCGGCGATATGAGCGGCGGTCCAGGTGACGGCGACGCCGGAGAAATAGGCGAGCCACAGCCTGAATGGCGAGGCGCCCTGGAAATCGGCTTCGGCGATGGTGCGAAAGAGCAGCAGCGGCACAGCAATCTTAAAGACGAAATCGCTCAGCGCATCGCCAATCTCGGCCTTCATCAGCCCCACCTTGACCATCAGCCAGCCGATCAGGATCATCACGAAGACGGGAAGAACGTCGAGAACGATGGCGGACATAAGGGAGGGCTGCCTATTGCTGAACAGCCAAAGGTCTAGCAGCAAAAGGCCGGCGCTGACAAACGTCGATCCGGCCAACGGCTTGCGCGGAAAGCAAAAAAAGCGGGGCACAGCCCGCTTTTCCGCATCCGGTCCTGCCGGATTGCCGGTCGGCCATGCTGCCAGTACATCCGTGGTCAGCGTCGCTCCGGTATCGTCGAAGGGTATCATTCCCCTCTTGATCGGCAGCGGTTTCGAGGCCGCACATGCCGATCTTGTTGATGAGAGATATAGCCAGCGAAAGTGACAGGCAAATGACGTCGGCGCGGCATTTTGATGAAAGCAATGGCCGCAGATCCGGCATTTCTGCTTCCCATGCGCCGAAAATTCGCTATGACCGACTACCGGCTATCACCACAACCGGGATCTCCCAATTCATGACCAAATTCGATGTTCTGACTGTCGGCAATGCGATCGTCGATATCATTGCGCGTTGCGACGAGCAGTTCCTCATTGATCACAAGATCACCAAGGCGGCGATGAACCTGATCGACGCCGAGCGCGCCGAACTGCTTTACGCCCACATGGGACCGGCGCTCGAGGCATCCGGTGGCAGCGCCGGCAACACGGCAGCCGGCATCGCCAGCTTCGGCGGCAAGGCCGCCTATTTCGGCAAGGTCGCCGAGGACCAGCTGGGCGAGATCTTCGCGCATGACATCCGGGCGCAGGGCGTGCACTACCAGACGCAGCCGAAGGGCAAGTTTCCGCCGACCGCTCGCTCGATGATCTTCGTCACCGAGGACGGCGAACGCTCGATGAACACCTATCTCGGCGCCTGCGTCGAGCTCGGACCGGAGGATGTCGAGCCCGAAGTCGTGGCACAGTCGAAGGTCACCTATTTCGAAGGCTACCTCTGGGATCCGCCGCGCGCCAAGGAAGCGATCCGCGATTGCGCCCGCATCGCCCATGAGAACGGCCGCGAAGTGTCGATGACGCTGTCTGACAGCTTCTGCGTCGGCCGCTATCGCGACGAGTTCCTCGACCTGATGCGCTCCGGCACCGTCGACATCGTCTTCGCCAACAAACAGGAAGCGCTGGCGCTCTATGAAACCGACGACTTCGAGGTGGCGCTGACGAAGATCGCGCAGGATTGCAAGATCGCCGCAGTGACGATGAGCGAGGACGGCGCCGTGATCCTGAAGGGCAGCGAGCGCTATCAGGTCGATGCCATCGCGATCAAGGAACTGGTCGACACGACAGGCGCCGGCGATCTGTTCGCCGCCGGCTTCCTCTACGGTTACACGCAGGGACGGACGCTCGAGGATTGCGGCAAGCTCGGCTGCCTGGCGGCCGGCATCGTCATCCAGCAGATCGGGCCACGGCCGATGAAGTCTCTGGCCGAAGCCGGAAAACAGGCGAGCCTTGTCTAAGGCATCGCTTACCTGAAGGCTTTTCCGGGGTTGCCTTACTTGAAGGCCTCTCCGGATCGGCCTTACTTGAAAGCTTCGCCGGGATAGGCACCCCAGATTTCCGACTGCGCCACCCAACCTTCGGCGCCGTCGGTTTTCGCAAAGCACCAGTCGCCGTTGCATTCGCCGATATTCATGGTGACGCCCGGTTCGAGCTTGGCGACGACGGATGAGGACGGCTGCGATTCGCGGCGCATGTTGACGAAGACGCTCTTGCCCTTGCCCTTCATCCATGGAGCGGCGATGGCGGCGCGCGAGCCCGACAGCAGAGACTGGTTGACCCAGCCCTCGGTGCCATCGGCATCGCGCACCTGGCGCCAGTTGTCGTATTCCTGGATGATCTCGACCGGCAGGCCGGCCTTGAGGTACATCCACGAGGCGGCATAATCGGTGCCAGGGCCGATGCGCAGGTTGACGCGCTTCGACTTCAGCGTGACGAAACGCGGCAGCGGCAGGCCGCTCGGGCCCTTGGCCGCCTGGGCGTAGCCCAGCTCGGCGGTTCCGGCCGAAAGCACAAAGCCCATCGCAAGGGCGAGGCATGATTTCAGGACTGTGCTGCGCATGACGATTTCCGTTCGTTCCAACCCAGGCAGTTCTGCTGCCTGATCTCCGGGCCTCGACATTCCACGCACGCTCAGCGAGTTTTGTTTGTCTTCGCGTGCGGGTCTGGTAGAAATTCCCCGGAACGGGAAAATTATCCCTCGTCTTGGTTAAAGACCTCTGAACAAGGCAGCCGCTGCGGACATGACGACGAAGAAAAAACCGAAGGTCTACATCACCCGCAAGCTGCCCGACGCCGTCGAGACGCGGATGCGCGAACTGTTCGACGCCGAACTCAACATCGACGACGCGCCACGCAGCGTAACACAGCTGGCGGCGGCGATGAAAAGCGCCGAGGTTCTGGTCCCGACAGTGACAGACCGGATCGATGCGGCGCTGCTCGAAGAGGCCGGGCCGCAGCTCAAACTGATCGCGAGCTTTTCCAACGGCACCGACCACATCGACGTCGAGGCCGCCGCCCGCAAGGGCATTACCGTCACCAACACGCCGAACGTGCTGACCGAAGACACCGCCGACATGACCATGGCGCTGATTCTGGCCGTGCCGCGCCGGATCGGCGAAGGTGCGCGGGTGCTGACCGATCATCCCGGCGAATGGGCCGGCTGGTCGCCGACCTGGATGCTCGGGCGGCGCATTCACGGTAAGCGGATCGGCATCGTCGGCATGGGCCGGATCGGCACCGCCGTCGCCCGCCGCGCCAAGGCATTCGGGCTGTCCATCCACTACCACAACCGCAAGCCGGTGACGGCCACGACCGAGGACGAGTTGGAGGCGACCTACTGGGAAAGCCTCGACCAGATGCTCGCCCGCGTCGACATCGTCTCGGTCAATTGCCCATCGACGCCAGCGACTTTCCATCTGCTCTCGGCACGGCGGCTGGCGCTGCTGCAGCCGACGGCCTATCTCGTCAACACCGCGCGCGGCGACATCGTCGACGAGGCGGCGCTGATCAAGAGCCTGCGCGAGGGCAAGCTTGCCGGCGCCGGGCTCGACGTGTTCGAGAACGAGCCGTCGGTAAATCCGAAGCTGATCAAGCTCGCCAACGAGGGCAAGGTGGTGCTTCTGCCGCATATGAGCTCGGCCACCATCGAGGGCCGTATCGACATGGGCGACAAGGTGATCATCAACATCCGCGCCTTCATGGACGGCCACCGGCCGCCGAACCGGGTGCTGCCCGGTCGCTAAGATGCGACCGGTTTGCGCATCTCGATCGAGGTGGTGCGCGCGAAGCCGGGATGGGTGTTTTCGGCGGTCTTTTCGAAGCCCCAACGGCCGAAGACGGCGTGGTTTTCGATAAGCTCGATGCGTGTTTCCAGCCTTAGCGCCGGCAGGCCGAGAGCGCTGGCCGTTTCTTCGGCAAGCGTCAGCAGTTGCCGACCGATGCCGCGGCCCTGCGCCTCCGGGGCGATCGCCAGCTTGCCGACATAGAGGCAATCCGTCTCCGGCCGCAGGAAAATGCAACCGAGAAGCATATCGCCATCCATCGCGGCATAGGCGATTTCCGCCTCGGCCTTGGCGGCGAGCGACGCGGCAGTCAACGCCAGCGCCGAGGACGGTGGGTCGATGCGGTCGTTCATATAGGCGAAGGATGACAGGATCAGTGTCAGCAGGTCGTCCCAGCGGCTGAAGCCGGGATCGAGGCGGAGGATGTTTGTCATGACGCCTGGGTCTGGTCTGTCTTGTCCGCTCTCGGGCGGCGGCGCTTGTAGCGGATGGTGTCGAAGCGGGCGGACATGGCGTCGTAGAGAAGCAGGCGGCCGACCAGCGGTTCGCCGGTCTGGGTGATCAGCTTGATTGCTTCCATCGCCATCAGCGTGCCGATGACGCCGGTGAGCGCGCCGATGACGCCGGTTTCGGCGCAAACGGGGATGAGGCCGGCCGGCGGCTTTTCCGGGAAGAGATCGCGGTAGCCGGGGTTCTGTGTACCGCCGGCATCCGTCTCGTAGGGTTTCAGCACTGTGACCGAGCCATCGAAGCGGCCGACGGCGCCTGTCACCAGCGGCAGTTGCGCGGCTTCGGCGGCATCGGCGGCGGTATAGCGGGTGTCGAAATTGTCGGAGCCGTCGATGACGAGATCGAAGCCGGAGAGATGCCGGCGGGCCGAATCCGGCGAGAAGCGTTCCTCGAAGCGGATGACGCGGACATGCGGATTGAGGCGGGCGATGGCGAAGGCGGCACTTTCCGTCTTAAGCTCGCCGATCGTGCCGGAATCATGGATCACCTGGCGCTGCAGGTTGGAGAGCGACACGCGGTCGTCATCGGCAATCCCAAGCGTGCCGACACCGGCGGCGGCAAGATATTGCAGGATCGGGGCGCCAAGGCCGCCGGCGCCGATCACAAGCACCCGCGCCGCCTTCAGCCGCTGCTGGCCGGCGCCGCCGATCTCCGGCAGCAGGATGTGGCGCTGATAGCGGGCGATTTCATCGGGGCTCAACGGTTCCATGGAAGCGATGCTAGCATGCGTTTCGGCGGCGGGGAAAGTGTCGGTCATTCGAAAACCCTTCCGTCGGCAACGGTGAAAAACTGCGCCCGGTCGCCGAGTGCTGCAAACATCGACCGGTCGGTGCCGGTCATGAAGGCCTGACCGCCGAGCGCATCGATGAGATCGAACAGCGCGGCGCGCCTGGATTCATCGAGATGGGCGGCGATCTCGTCGAGCAACAGGATCGGCGCGTGGTCGGTGAGATTGGCGACGAGGCGGGCATGCGCCATGATCAGCCCGACCAGCAGCGCCTTCTGCTCGCCGGTGGAGCAGCGGGCCGCGTCCATGCGCTTGTCGCGGTGGCGCACCAGAAGATCGGCGCGGTGCGGCCCCTCCAGCGTCCGGCCGGCGGCGGCGTCGCGGTAGCGGCTTTCGGCGAGCTGTGCGGCGTATTCGTCCTCGAGATCGACGGCGGGGCGATCGAACTGGCCATCCATGAAGCCGGCGAGATCGAGCGAGGCGGAGGGAAAGGGCGAGGTCTCGCGGGTTTCCTCGATCAGGCGCACGAGCAGGCCGAGCATTTCCTGACGCGCCATGGCCATGGCGATGCCTAGCGTCGCCATCTGCTCCTCGATGCCGGAGAGCCAGGATGGGTCGAAGCGGCGCTCGTCGAGCAGCTTGTTGCGGCTGCGCATGGCACGCTCGAAATCGCTGGCGCGGCGGCCGTGGGCGGGATCGAGCGACAGCACCAGACGATCGAGAAAGCGACGACGCTCGGACGAGCCGCCGGTGAACAGCCCGTCCATCGACGGCGTCAGCCAGAGGAGGCGCAGATGGTCGGTCAATTCGTCGGCGGTCTTGGCCGGCGTGCCGTTGATGCGCAGGCGACGTGACGTGCTCTCGTCTGTCGTGTCGACCCCGGTGCCGATCTCGACCTCGCCCTCCATGCCGTCGAGCGCCGCGAAGATCGAAAAGCCGCCATGGGCGCCGACACGGGTGACGTCGCCATAGGTGGCGCGGCGCAGGCCACGGCCCGGCGACAGGAAGGACACCGCCTCCATCAGATTGGTCTTGCCGGCACCATTATCGCCGGTCAGCACCACATGCCGGCCATCGAGCTCCAGACCGGCTGTCGCGTAGTTGCGAAAGTCGGTGAGCTTGAGGCGGGACAGGGAGACCTTGTGCGGCATGGGTTATCCGGATTCGTGAGGGCTGAGAGCTAAGCGCTATGGGGGCGGATGGCAAGGGTGGGGGTGGTAGGGGGGAGAGAGGCTTCGGTGTATTCGCGCGTGTGGATGGGCGGGCGTTGTGCCGTGCGGCACCCCCCTCTGCCCTGCCGGGCATCTCCCCCACAAGGAGGGAGATCGACTCGTTGCCGGATCTTCGCAGAACGCTAAGCTTGGAACTAGCGGGAGCGCCCAGCCGATCTCCACCCTTGTGGGGGAGATGCCCGGCAGGGCAGAGGGGGGTATCACACGGTATAGTCCTAGAGATGTTCACCCAAACGACCCGACACACCAAATCCCCACGCTGCCTTCCGGCCCGTGTCTCCACCATGCACTGCACTCGGACGGGGCGCTGCAAAACACCGCGATAGAGTAAAACAATATGGCGCTTTCCAGCGCCCCGTTCGGCGGTTTATGCCCGAACTCCGGTCTCTCTGCGGTCCGTCTTCCAATCTTCGCGACGGCCTTGTGTGCCTCACAGGCACGTCCGGGGCACTCCAGCGGTGACACGCGCAAGACGTGACGGTTCGCCAGCCCCGGAGGGAGACCATTTTCTCGAACCCGGTGCGTGAGGTTTTGCGTCTCACCCTCACACCCCGCGCCGATCCCGCCTCGCCGGCACGCCTGCCGGTGCATCCGATGACGGGACGGGGTTAGTTTAGGGAAGGGCGGGGTGACGGGGAAAATCGAAGCGGAAATTTCTCGTAAGCCATTGATCTCGAACGAAAGCCACATCCGCAACATCCCTCATTCCTGTCCTTGTGACAGGAATCCAGCATGCCCAAGTCCCTGGGCATGGAAGACTCTCTGCTGACTCAAGAAGAAATCAGTCATTCACGGCGCCGACGCGCCGTGGCTGGATCCCCACCGCAAGGGTGAGGATGAGGGTGGTTGAGGTGGGCACTGCGGGTTCAACTGGCCACGACTCGGGTGACTTACGGCATAGCGCGGCGGAGCGAAGTCGCCAGCGCGGACATCTGGCCGCAGCGGCTTTCGCGGGCGCGGCTGAACGCCTATATGTTCGTGGTCGCTCGCATTTAGCGACAGGTGGAACGGGCGATGGACAGCGAGATACAGGGACGGGCGGCACATTCGACAGCGATACGCGCGCGCGCCGAGGCCGAGATGAAGGCGATGGGCGTCGATGAGGCGTTTGTCGATCTTTTGGTCGAGACGTTCTATGGCCGTGTGCTTGCGCATCCCGAACTCGGGCCGGTGTTCGACGCCAGGCTTTCCGGGCGGTGGCCGGAGCATATGGCGAAGATGAAGAGCTTCTGGTCGTCGGTCGCCTTTCGCAGCGGGGCCTATGGCGGCAAGCCGGTGCAGGCGCATGTCGGCGTCGCAAACCTGACGCCGGACCTCTTTCCGCAATGGCTGGCGCTGTTTTCGGCAACGCTCGACGATATCGCGCCAAGTCCCGAGGCGAAGGCGTGGTTTCTCGCCACCGCCGAGCGGATTGCCAGAAGCCTGACGCTTTCATTGTTCTACAATCCGGCGCTCGACGATCCCAGGCTGAAAAAGGCCTGAGCGGATCAGGCAGGACGGATATTCTTCAGGCAATGCGCTTGTAGAAGAAGGTCGAGGCGCAGAAGCCGCCCTCAGGCCACAAGGCATAATCCGGAATGACGCCGACCCGCTCCCAGCCGAGGCGCGGATAGATCGCCTCGGCATCACTGCCGGTGGCGGTATCGAGGACCAGGATGGTTTTGCCGCGAGCAGCGGCCTCTGTCTCGGCGGCCTGCATCAACAGGCGTGCGAGGCCCTTGCCGCGGGCGTCGCGATGGACCAGCAGCTTCTTCAGGTCGGCACGGTGCGGCTGGTTCGGCATCTGGGCGGCGCCGATCTGGACGGTGCCGAGGATCTTTCCATCGACTTCGGCGACGAAGAGCAGGTTGGCATCGGATTCGACGGCATCCGCGACGCCCTGCCAGTAGGGTTCGGCATCTGATGTTTCGTAGGGCTGCATGAAGCCGACCGAGGCGCCGCCAGCGACGCAATCGACGAGGATGGCCGAGAGGTCCGGGATCGCGTTGCGGGCTTCTTCTGCGTTGAGCAGGCGGATCGTCGTCATAGGCTCTCCAGACATAAATTAGCGCCCGCGCCGATCGAGCACGACGCAGTAGCGGGCCGGCACTGGGCCGGGATTGTGGAAGATGTGGCCTTCGGACACCGGCATAAACAGGCAATCACCGGGCCCGAGGTGGTGGACCGTGTCCGACGTCGTCATCTCCAGCTCTCCATCGAACAGCCAGATATGCTGGGTCATGCCGCTGCCGGCGGCATGCGGCGGGAAACTGACGCGGGCGCCGGCGGGAAACTCGACATCGACGATATCGACATCGGACGCAGTGCCGGATGGCGAGACGGAGCGCCTGATATAGCCGGTCTCCGGGTCGCGCCAGACCTGCTGATCGGCGCGGCGCGACAGCGGCGATGCCTCGCCCTCCTCTGCGAAGAAGGCCGACAGCGACAGGCCGAGTGCTGCGCAAACGCGGGCGAGCAACGAGGCCGTGGGGCTCGCCTCGCCGCGCTCGATGCGCGAGATCATCGCACGGCTGACACCAGAGGCGGTGGCGAGATCTTCCAGCGTCATGTTTCTGGCGATCCTGAGATGACGGACGCGTATGGCGATGGCAGTTTCGAGCAGCTGTTCCATTATCCGATCCGAATTTCTACTATAATAGAAATAGCTGGTTCAATCATGGAATCAAGTGGATTTTTTGCGGTCCTGCATCGCCACTTATCGTAAACGAAACCCTGCTTTTCCGCTTTGCGGCAAGGGGATGCGCTGCTATATGGCGCGCATGAGCACCAATCCGAACCGCACGCCCCTCGACCATATCCGCAACTTCTCGATCGTGGCGCATATCGACCACGGCAAGTCGACGCTGGCCGACCGTCTGATCCAGACGACCGGCGGCCTTGCCGAGCGCGACATGTCTGAGCAGGTGCTGGATTCGATGGATATCGAGCGCGAGCGCGGCATCACCATCAAGGCGCAGACCGTTCGCCTGCACTACAAGGCCAACAATGGCGAGACCTATATTCTCAACCTGATCGACACGCCCGGCCACGTCGACTTCGCCTACGAGGTGTCGCGCTCGCTGTCGGCCTGCGAGGGTTCGCTGCTGGTGGTTGACGCGTCGCAGGGCGTGGAAGCGCAGACGCTTGCCAACGTCTACCAGGCGATCGACAACAACCACGAGATCGTCACCGTTCTCAACAAGATCGACCTGCCGGCGGCCGAGCCCGACCGAATCAGGGAACAGATCGAGGAAGTGATCGGCATCGACGCCAGCCAGGCCGTGCTGATCTCGGCCAAAACAGGCCTCGGCATTCCCGACGTTCTGGAAGCGATCGTGCACCAGCTGCCGGCGCCGAAGAGCGAGGCCGGCGAAACCGGACCGCTGAAGGCACTGCTCGTCGACAGCTGGTACGACACCTATCTCGGCGTCATGGTTCTGGTGCGCATTCTCGACGGCGTGCTGACCAAGGGTCAGACCATCCGGATGATGGGCACCGATGCCAAGTACCAGGTGGAGCGCGTCGGCGTGCTGACGCCGAAGATGCTGGCCGTCGAAAGCCTCGGCCCGGGCGAGATCGGCTTCTTCACCGGCTCGATCAAGGAAGTGGCCGACACCCGCGTCGGCGATACCATCACCGAGGACAAGAAGCCGACCGCCAACGCGCTGCCGGGCTTCAAGCCGGCGCAGCCGGTGGTGTTCTGCGGTCTCTTCCCCGTCGATGCCGCCGATTTCGAGGATCTGCGTGCCGCCATGGGCAAGCTGCGCCTCAACGATGCGTCGTTCTCGTTCGAAATGGAATCATCGGCAGCGCTCGGCTTCGGTTTCCGCTGCGGCTTCCTCGGCCTGCTGCATCTCGAAATCATCCAGGAGCGCCTCGAGCGCGAGTTCGATCTCGACCTGATCGCGACGGCGCCTTCGGTTGTCTACAAGCTGACGATGACGGACGGTTCGGAGCGCGAGCTGCACAATCCGGCCGACATGCCCGACGTGGTGAAGATTTCCGAGATCCAGGAACCCTGGATCAAGGCCACCATCCTGACGCCGGACGATTATCTCGGCGGTATCCTCAAGCTCTGTCAGGATCGCCGCGGCATCCAGACGGAACTCACCTATGTCGGCAAGCGTGCCATGCTCACCTACGAGCTGCCGCTCAACGAAGTGGTGTTCGATTTCTACGACCGCCTGAAGTCGATTTCCAAGGGCTATGCCTCGTTCGACTATCACCTCGCCGACTACCGCGAGGGCAACCTCGTGAAGATGTCGATCATGGTCAATGGCGAGCCGGTCGATGCGCTCTCCATGCTGGTGCACCGCTCGGCGGCGGACAAGCGTGGCCGCGACATGTGCGAGAAGCTGAAGGATCTCATTCCGCGGCACATGTTCAAGATCCCGATCCAGGCGGCGATCGGCGGCAACGTGATTGCCCGCGAAACCATCTCGGCGATGCGCAAGGACGTGACCGCCAAGTGCTACGGCGGCGACGCGTCGCGCAAGCGCAAGCTGCTCGACAAGCAGAAGGAAGGCAAGAAGCGCATGCGCCAGTTCGGCAAGGTCGACATTCCGCAGGAAGCGTTCATCGCCGCGCTGAAGATGAAGGACGACTGAGGCTCTTTGCTTCTTTTCGATATGCGCTATCATTGGCGCATATCTGGAGATCGCCATGTCTCAATCGAAGTCTAAATCGCCGCTGGAAGCCAATCGCAAGACATCGGACCTGCTACTCGACAGCGATCTGGTATCGCAGGCGCGCGAGCTAAAGATCGACGTCTCCAGCGCTGCTGAAGAGGGCATCAAGCGCGCTATCAAGAGCGAGCGCGAGCGGCTGTGGCTGATCGAGAATGCCGAGGCGATCGCAGCCTCCAATGCTTACGTCGAGAAACACGGATTGCCTTTGGCTAAATACCGCCAATTCTGATGGCGCAGTTTCATGTCTATCGTCTCAGGCATGAACAAACATTGGTCCTCGACCTGCAATCGAACTTACTTGATGACCTGACGACGCGTATGGTGGCGCCACTGCTGTTGCCAGGCGAGCTCACTGCCACCTTTCGCCAACTCAATCCACAGTTCACGATCGACAACATCCATTATGTGATGGCCACCCAATTCGTCAGCGTGGTCGCTCTGAGCGACCTTGGGCATGCTGTCGCCGATCTTACGCGGGATAGCCACCGCGTCACCGCCGCACTCGATTTCCTATTCCAGGGCTTCTAGGCCTGGCTGCCCATATACTCCTTGATCAGACCCTCATAGGCCGCCATGTCAGGCAGCGCCTCGTAGCTGTGTCGCGCGCCGGTTTCGGCGAAGGGCAGTTTCTCCCGCGTCCAGGTCTCGATGAAAGGCGTGAACCAGCTGGCGTCGTCTAGCATGGTCGGGCGAAGGTTGACGAAGAACTCCATGCCCTCGGTGCGCGTGAACATCCATGTCATGCAGTGCGGGCAGAAATAGTGATGCGACATGCTGCCGTGCAGGCCGCCGATGACAGGTTCGCCGCGGGTGACCTCGAAGCCGTCGGAAGGGATGGCAACGCTCAGCGAATAGGCGCTCGAGGACATCGACTGGCAGCCGGTGCAATGGCAGGCCATGGTCAGCAGCGGCTTGGCGCTGATCTTCAATCGTACCTTTCCACAACGGCAACCGCCTTCAGCTGGTAAATTCAACGCACTCATGATGACCTCCTCTATTTCCGAGGGATCATAGCGCGGGTTCGGCTGAGGAGAAGAGGGCGAAGGCTTTGTGGCGCGGAACAGGGGAAAACACACAACCGCCAGCCGCCGCGTCGGTCGGCGAGCCACAGGCGTGTCGCATTGAAATGCCGTTGTAATTGTTGCTGCGTGCTCTAGTTCCCGGGTGCAGAAGGACAAGGCAGAGAAAACCCCATTGTCAACTCCTAATTGATTTTCCATCTTGTTGACGCCTTTTGGAGACCGGGCAAGATGGCCGATCCACATGGCTGATTACCGCAATTATCCGGCTAAATTGGAGTTTTTGAACAGGATTTCAGGCGTGTCGTGGCCCTTTCGTTTTGGGGGTTGCAACGACGGATCGTTACGATAGGTTGCGCATTGACTTGCACGTAACAGGTCAATTCAGGGAACGACGACGAATAAAAGGCGATAAACGCCTAGAAAGGTGGGCCCCCACATGAACCTCCTGACCAAGAAATTTCTGGCCTCCGCAGTGCTTGGCTCGCTGCTGGCCTTCTCCGCGCAGGCGGCGACGATCAACATCCACAACGGCGGCGATCCGCAGTCGCTGGATCCGCAGAAGCTGTCGGGCGACTGGGAGAACCGCATCGCCGGCGACATCTTCGAGGGCCTCGTGACCGAGGACGCCAAGGACAATCCTGTTGCCGGCCAGGCCGAGAGCTGGACGATTTCCGACGACCAGAAGGTCTATACCTTCAAGCTGCGCGACGGCATCAAGTGGTCCGACGGCCATCCTGTCACGGCCGGCGATTTCGTCTTCGCCTTCCAGCGCCTCGTCGATCCGAAGAATGCCGCCGACTACGCCTATCTGCAGTTCACCATCAAGAACGCCGAGAAGATCAACAAGGGTGAGATCACCGATTTCAGCCAGCTTGGCGTCAAGGCGATCGACGACAAGACGCTCGAGATCACGCTTGAAAATCCCACCCCCTATTTCCTCAACGCGCTGATGCACTACACGGCCTATCCGCTGCCGAAGCATGTGATCGACGCCAAGGGCGCCGACTGGGTCAAGATCGGCAATATCGTCACCAACGGCCCCTACACGCCGACCGAGTGGGTGCCCGGCTCGCACGTGACGACCAAGAAGAACGACAAGTACTGGGATGCCGCGAACGTCAAGATCGACGGCGCCAAGTTCTTCGTGCTCGAAGACCAGGAAGCCGCGCTGAAGCGCTACCGCGCCGGCGAATTCGACATCCTCACCGACTTCCCGACCGACCAGTATGAGTGGATGAAGAAGAACCTGCCGGGCCAGGCGCATGTCGCCCCCTTCTCCGGCCTCTACTACTACGTCATCAACTCGCAGAAGGGCCCGACCGCCGACAAGCGCGTGCGCCAGGCGCTCTCCATGGCGATCAACCGCGAGGTCATAGGACCGCAGATCCTCGGCACCGGCGAACTGCCGGCGTATTCCTGGGTTCCGCCGGGCACCGCCAATTACGGCGAGCCGGCCTATGTCTCCTGGAAGGACGAGCCGTACAAGCAGAAGGTGGAGGAAGCCAAGAAGCTGCTGACCGAAGCCGGATTCGGCCCGGACAAGCCGCTGACGCTGGAGCTGAAATACAACACCAACGACAACCACAAGCGCATCGCCGTTGCGATCGCCGCCATGTGGAAGCCGCTCGGCGTCAATGTCCAGCTCGTCAATGCCGAAACCAAGGTGCACTATGACCAGCTGCAGCGCGGCGACGTGCAGGTTGGCCGTGCCGGCTGGCTTGCCGACTACAATGATCCGGACAACTTCCTCAGTCTACTGATGACCGGCGTTCCGAACAATTACGGCCGCTGGTCGAACCCTGATTACGACAAGCTGATCAGGGACGGCAATGCCGAGACCGATCTGACGAAGCGTGCCGAGATGTTCAAGAAGGCCGAACAGATTGCGCTCGACGACAGCGCCGCGCTGCCGATCTACTACTACGTTTCCAAGAACGTGGTGTCGCCGAAGATCGAAGGCTTCGTCGATAACATCCAGGACATCCATCGTACCCGCTGGCTGTCGATCAAGGAATAAAGAGAGAGGCTGCGTCTAGTCCTGGCCAAGGGCCATTGCCCTTGAAAAGCCCCTCTCTGGCCTGCCGGCCATCTCCCCCACAAGGGGGGAGAAGACCTGCCGCACCAACCTTGCCTCAATCACGCTTCGGCGGATCGGCTGGGTTAAGCCCTCCCCCTTGTGGGGAGGGTTGGGAGGGCCCTTTCAAAAACCATTGCCTTCGCATCGACCCGAACCAGTTTCGATTGGTCGCGATGATGCGAAACACCCGGCGCGGGAAAGACCGTCACACCATGATCAAATATGCATTCCGTCGATTGCTGTCGACGATCCCCGTGATGTGGATCGCCGTGACAGCCTGTTTCTTCGTCCTGAGGCTGGCCCCTGGTGGCCCGTTCGACGGCGAAAGGCCGCTGCCGCCCGTTATCCTCCAGAACCTGGCAGCCCACTACAATCTGGATAAGCCGCTGATCCTGCAATATCTCTATTACGTCGGCGACCTCCTGAAGGGCGATCTTGGCCCCTCCTTCGCCTCGGAAGACTTTACCGTCGCGCAGCAGATCATGATCGGCCTGCCCTATACGTTCATCATCGGCACCTCGGCCTTCCTGCTGGCGATCGTCATCGGCGTCGCGGTCGGCTGTCTCGGGGCGCTCTACCAGAACAAGGCGCCGGACTATATTCTCGGCGCGCTGATCCTGGTGGGCGTCGTGCTGCCGAACTTCCTGATCGCGCCGATCCTGCAGCTGGTCTTCGGCATCCATCTGCAATGGCTGCCGGTGGGCGGCTGGGGCAACGGATCGCTGAAATACCTGGTTCTGCCTGTCGTCGTGCTGGCATTGCCGCATGCGGGCCGCATCTCGCGCATCACCCGCGGCTCGATGATCGAGGTGATGGGACAGAACTTCATCCGCACCGCCAAGGCCAAGGGGATAGGCCCGCGACTGACGATCATGCGCCACGCGCTGCGGCCGGCGCTGATGCCCGTCGTTTCCTATCTCGGGCCTGCCGCAAGCTACCTGCTGACCGGCTCGCTTGTCGTCGAAAGCGTCTTCGGCCTGCCCGGTATCGGCCGCTATTTCGTCAATGCCGCATTGAACCGCGACTACGGCATGGTTCTCGGCACGGTCATCTTCTACATGGTGCTGATCGTGTTCTTGAACCTTCTCGTCGACATCGCCTATGCCTGGCTCGATCCGAAAGTGAGAAACCGATGATCCTCAATCCCGCAAAGAGAGAGTTGCTCGCGGCGGAACTGCTGGAGGCGGAAGGTCTCAGCCCCATCAGCCGGTCGCTGACCCGCGACGCGATGCGCCGTCTCTGTCGCAACAAGGCGGCGGTCGCCTCGATCGTCGTGCTTGTCGTGCTGGTGCTTGCCGCCTTTATCGGCCCGTACCTCATTCCATTCGGTTACGAGGATCCCGACTGGGCGGCCTTCCGCTCGCCACCGTCGCTTGCCGACGGGCACTATTTCGGAACCGATCCGAACGGCCGCGACCTGCTGGCCCGCGTGCTTTATGGCACACGTGTCTCGCTTGCCGTGGCCATGACGGCGACGCTGGTGTCCGTCGTCATCGGCGTCCTCTATGGTGCCATCTCCGGCTACATGGGCGGCCGTATCGACGCCGTGATGATGCGTTTTGTCGATATCATGTATGCGTTTCCCTATATCCTGTTCGTCATCCTGCTGATGGTGATCTTCGGCCGCAACGTCTACCTGCTGTTTGCCGCGATCGGCGCGCTGGAATGGCTGACCATGGCCCGTATCGTGCGCGGCCAGACGCTGTCCTTGAAACAGCGCGAATTCATCGAGGCGGCCCGGGCCTCCGGCCAGAAGCCGCTGAAGATCATTACCCGGCACATCATTCCCAACCTCGTCGGCCCCGTGGTGATCTTTGCGGCCCTCACCGTTCCCGAGATCATCGCGACGGAAAGCTTTCTCTCCTATCTCGGCTTCGGCGTGCAGGAACCGCTCACCTCGCTCGGCACGCTGATCTCCGAAGGCACCGACGCGATGGAGAGCATGCCGTGGCTGCTGGTCTTTCCGGCCGGCTTCCTTGTCGCGCTTCTACTCAGCCTGCTGTTCATCGGCGACGGCCTGCGCGACGCGTTCGACCCCAGGGACCGATGAAGGGATGGCTGACATGCAAAAAGACAACAAGAACGACATCCTTCTCGAACTGAAGGATTACTCGATCAGCTTCCGCACGCCCGAGGGCGAGGTGAAGGCTGTGTCCAACATGAACCTGACCGTGAGGCGCGGCGAACGCATCGCCATCGTCGGCGAGAGCGGCTCCGGCAAGAGCCAGACCTTTCTCGGCATCATGGGCCTGCTCGCCAAGAACGGCCGCACAAGCGGCCAGGCGCTGCTTGACGGACGCGACGTGCTGGCGCTGAAGCCGCGCGAGCTCGACCATGTGCGCGGCAAGGAGATGGCCATGGTGTTCCAGGACCCGATGACCGCGCTCAACCCGTCGCTTAAGATTTCACGCCAGCTGACAGAGCAGCTCGAGGTGCATCGCGGCTTCACCGCGCGCGCGGCCTCCGCCGAGGCGCTCGACATGCTGAAGCGCGTCGGCATTCCCGACCCGGACCGGCGCTTCAACCTTTATCCGCACGAACTCTCGGGCGGCATGCGCCAACGTATCGTCATCGCCATGGCGCTTCTCACCAAGCCGAAGCTGCTGATCGCCGACGAGCCGACGACGGCGCTCGACGTGACGATCCAGGCGCAGATCCTCGATCTCTTCAACGACCTGACGTCGGAGATGAACACGGCGCTCGTGATGATCACCCACGACCTCGGCGTGGTTGCCGGCCTCGCCGATCGCGTCGCCGTCATGTATGCCGGGCGGATCGTCGAGGAGGCGCCTGTCGACGAGTTGTTCGACAATCCGGCGCACCCCTATACCGCCGCCCTGCACGCCGCGATTCCGCGGCCCGACCAGGATGTTGACGAACTCGTGGTCATTCCCGGACGGCCGCCGAACCTGCAGCACCTGCCGCGCGGATGCAGCTTTTCGCCGCGCTGTCTGAAGGCCGAGGATGACTGCATCGACCAGCCGCCGCGCCTGGCACTGATGGCGTCGCAGCATTGCGCCGCCTGTTTTCATCCATTTCCCCGTATCGAGGAGCTTCTGACCCATGGCTGACCGATCGCTTCTCAGGGTCGAGAACCTGACCACGCAGTTCGAAATCCCGGCGAAGGGCTTCCTCAAGAAGCCGCTGATGCTGACCGCCGTCAACAATGTCAGCTTTGATCTCCGCGAAGGCCGCACGCTCGGCATCGTCGGGGAATCGGGCTGCGGCAAGTCCACCCTCGGCCGCTCGATCCTGCGGCTGCTCAGGGCGCAGAAAGGCCGCATCCTGTGGCAAGGCCGCAACCTGCTCGACCTCTCCGACGAGGAGATGCGGGCAGCGCGGCGCGACATGCAGATCATCTTTCAGGATCCGATCGCCTCGCTCGATCCGCGCATGACCGTCGGCGACATCATCGCCGAGCCGCTGACGGTGTTCGAGCCGAAGCTCAACAGGGCGCAACGCGCCGAGCGCGTGCAGGAGATCATGGCCGCCGTCGGCCTGGTGCCGGAGATGATCAACCGTTATCCGCACGAGTTTTCCGGCGGCCAGGCGCAACGCATCGGCATCGCCCGCGCCGTCATCACCCGTCCGAAGCTGATCATCTGCGACGAGCCGGTATCGGCGCTCGACGTGTCGATCCAGGGACAGGTGATCACGCTGCTACGCAAGCTGCGCAAGGAATTCGGCCTGACGCTGATCTTCATCAGCCACGATCTTTCCGTGGTGCGGCTGATCTCCGACGACGTGTTGGTGCTCTATCTCGGCAAGGTGGTCGAGGCCGGCGATTGCGCGACGGTGTTCGACAAGCCGGCGCATCCCTATACGCAGGCACTGTTTTCGGCAGCACCGATCCCGGATCCGAAACTGGCGCGCGCGCGCCAGCGCATTCGTCTGCAGGGCGATCCGCCCTCGCCGCTCAACCCGCCGCCAGGATGCGTATTCTCGCCGCGCTGCTGGAAGGCGACCGATATCTGTCGCACCGAGATGCCGCCGACGGAGCAGGTGCGCGCCGGGCAAAGCGCGGCCTGCTATCACACCGAGCCGTGAGTATTCAGGCGATCGTCTCAGTCAGCAGCGCCGACGATCGCCAATCATCTTTCGATATCCCGAACGCGTTGCAGTGGCCGAAAATTCAGCCGATGCAACATTAGCATGCAATTATGGGCTTCCCTCCTGATAGCGTTGGTCTATGGTGCGCTCATTGGATCGGGGGCTTCATGCAAAGACGATTTCTCCTTGCCGTGCTGCTCATTCTGACCGGTTGCGGTCACCCGAGCGGCGTGATGACGCCGGTAACGCTGACGGCTGCAACGCCGAAGACCACGCGGGTCGACATGCTCGTGGCGACCACCCGTGAGCCTTCGGGCGATCCATCGACGCTGTTTACCGGCGAGCGCAGCCCGAAGCCCTATCTGACCTATGTCGGTGTATCCATTCCGCCGAAGCGAGAGCCAGGCACCGTGCAATGGCCGAAGCGCCTGCCGCCGAACCCGGCGACCGACTTCGCCGTCACCCATGTAGAGCAGATCGACAAGGTGGCGGAAGGGCGCACATGGCTGCGCCAGCACATCAAGGACGGACATGCGCTGGTTTTCGTGCACGGCTTCAACAACAAGTACGAGGATTCGGTCTTCCGTCTGGCGCAGATCGTCAACGACAGTGGCATGGATGCGACGCCGATCCTGTTCACATGGCCGTCGCGCGCCCAGCTGACCGCCTATGAGTACGACAAGGAAAGCACCAACTACTCGCGCACGGCGCTGGAGCAGACGCTGCGGACGCTGGTCGACGATCCTGCCGTCAAGGACATCACCGTGCTGGCGCACTCGATGGGCACCTGGCTGACGATGGAATCGTTGCGGCAGATGGGCATCCGGGATGGGCATCTCAACAGCAAGATCCGAGACGTGATCCTCGCCTCGCCCGACATCGATATCCAGGTCTTCGCCAAGCAATATGCCGAGATGGGCGTGCCGCGGCCGAAGTTCACGATCTTCGTGTCGCAGGACGACCGGGCACTGGCCTTCTCCAGTTTCATCACCGGCCGCGTGTCGCGGCTCGGCTCGATCAATCCGACGATCGAGCCCTATCGCACGAAGCTCGAGGAAGCCGGCATCACCGCGATCGACCTCACCAAGGTCAGCAGCAACGATCGGCTGAACCACGGCAAATTCGCCGAAAGCCCCGAGATCGTGCAGCTGATCGGTCAACGGCTGATGACCGGCCAGCCACTGACCGACGCCAACGTCACGCTCGGGCAGACGATCACCGCCGTGGTGGGGGGCACCGTGACCAATATCGGAGCCGTGGCCGCCACCGCCGTCGCCGCGCCGGCAACCATCATCGAGCAGCCCATGACCAACAGGAAGAAGCCGCTGCCGGCCGATGCGACCCTTCAGGGCGATCTCAAGCAGCAGCCGCTGACGCAGTGAGCGGGTTTTCTGGTTCTGGCGGACCTCACGCAACCGCTTCGCGGCCAGATGCCGGTAGGATCGTGAGCGGCAGCGTGTCGCCAGGTTCCGAAGCGTGGAGCTGCGATCCGACCTAAGTCGTCGGCGTTTTCACGGGGGGGCGAGCGCGAAATCCCCCAAACCGGCGTTAACTTCGGCGGGGCCGCGCATGCCGTCAACATCCCCCGCATGATGGATATGATGCCGGACGGAACCCAAGTGTTCCTTGCGGCTGGACCCGGCCCGACAACCGTATTGGCGGTGACCTGCGGCTGTGTATTGCTCAAACGCCAAACGCCCGCCTGGGCGGGTTATTTTGGTTGAGCGGATTGCGTGTTTGAGAAGATGTTGGTTGCGTGGGCAGGATTTGAACCTGCGGCCTTCAGGTTATGGTCCGCAGGACGAGGAGCTACCATCGCCAGCGAAGATGAAGTCTTCGCGCCAGCGATAATACTAACCGGCATTGATCATGACCCATGAGCCCAGTCCCGCATACCGATTGAGATGATCTTCCAGGGTTGGTCGATGAGCTTGTTCCAGGCGTGGCAGCAGTTATCGACGATGTCGTCGTAGGACGTGAAGACCCGGTTTGACAGCCAGTTGTCGCGCATGAACTGCCAGATGTTTTCCACGGGGTTGAGTTCGGGGGAACGCGGCGGCAGGAACAGCAAGGTGATGTTGTCCGGCACGATCAGCTTGGCCGATGAATGCCACCCCGCCTGGTCGAGGATCAGAACCGCGTGTGCGTCGGCATCGACCTCGCGGCTGATTTCCATAAGATGCTCGTTCATGGCTTGCGTGTCGCACCATGGCATGACGATGCCTGCACCTTTGCCCTTCTTCGGGCATATCGCGCCGAATATGTAAGCCCACAAGGTCCGCTGATCATGCGGTGCGGAAGGACGTGTCCCTCGTTGCGCCCAGCGCCGGGTGATCTTGTTTTTCTGTCCGACGCGAGCTTCATCCTGCCACCACAGCTCTATATCTGTACCGGGAGCGAGCTTTTTGCGGATCGCTTCGATGTCTTCGGGAAAGCTTTTTTAAAATCCTCAACAGCCAGTTCGTTCTGGGCATAGTGGCGAGGGCGAGCAGACAGCTTGGCAAAACCCATGGCCTTCAACGCGCGGCCAACCGTGCTTTCGTCCAGAGATATCCGGTGCTCCTGGAAAATCCAACGCGCCAAATCCTTCAATCTCCAGCGCACAACGCCATGGATCGCCGGGATCGGCCCCTTCTCCACAAGACGACGAAGCTCTTGGCGCTGATCGTCGTTGAGCTTTGGGCGCTTGCCCGGAGCCTTTACGTTTAAAAGCCCCTCAGGGCCTTGCGCGTTAAAGCGCTCGACCCAGTCCCGCACAATTTGAACGGTCACGCCGCCAACTTTGGCAGCATGACCGCGAGAACCACCGTCGTAAATCTCAGCAAGAGCCAAAAGGCGGCGTGTCTGGTTCGCGTCCTTCGACATCCGCGCCGCTTTGCGCAGATCATCCCCGACAAAATCCGTTCGAAGCTGAAGTGCTGAGCCCATGCCAAACCTCCTGTTTGCACCATGGATTCAGATTCATCGCACTTTGTGAACCCTCAAGAGTCAGCGGCAACGCTGATTGGTATAAGGCATTTTTATGTTTGAGATGTTGGTTGCGGGGGCAGGATTTGAACCTGCGGCCTTCAGGTTATGAGCCTGACGAGCTACCGGGCTGCTCCACCCCGCGCCAGCGTAAAACCCTGGGGTTTTATCGCGCTTGAGTAAACCGCG
>Ga0247742_10000296_pt1 | contig 42122 bp, 50 predicted proteins | sample UWRJL208509C2_FD_180944 | JGI IMG/M metagenome (GOLD analysis project Ga0247742, IMG submission 180944) | Plant litter microbial communities from Arlington Agricultural Research Station in Wisconsin, United States - UWRJ-L208-509C-2 | ecosystem: Environmental > Terrestrial > Plant litter >...
GGTACCTGTCCTGGGCGGACGGGTTGCGCGCCGACTTCGGTCGACTCGCCGCGGCATTTCCCGGCGACGGGGCTGCACTGCTGCCCGGGCTGTCCATCGGCGACACCTCGGCGGTCGGCGAACAGCTTGACGCCGACATGAAGGCGTCATCCCTGACCCACCTCACCGCCGTGTCCGGAGACATAGCCAGGAATAAAGATGGGTCGGAAGGGGTGAGCAACCCCGAGCATTTGGATCAGGCCGCTGAACCATCCCGCTCCAGCTACAGCTTGAGCTGGAGCTCACGTAAAACTCGTGCACCCTTTGTAGGCTCACTCTAGGTTGCTGGGATGGAGAAGCCGTGAAGGAAAGTCAGACAGGCCACGACCTTGGAGCGGCGCCACGCTCGAAGGTATGGAGCGACGCACCGAGAGAGCAGAGCGATATCGCTGGCCGGTCCGAGTTCGCCCGGGCTGTAGCCACTCGAATTGAACTCTGTGAGGATGGCCACGATTCCACTGTCTTTGGTCTGGTGGCCCCGTGGGGCGCTGGGAAGACCACGCTTCTTCAGGATGTGGTTGCGCGCTTGCCGAATTGGGAAATCGTTTGGTTTAGCCCGTGGTCCGCGGCAGACGTCGGGTCACTAACATCCGAATTCGTGGCCGCGTTGTCAGAGGCGTTCCCGAAGACGTCGGACGTTCGTGCCCGGCTGGCTTCTTATGCCCGATTCGGTGCACCGGCACTCAAGCTGATTCCACTAGTCGGGGATGTCGCAGCCGCGGTTGCCGAGCAAACGATTAGTCAACTCGAGAAGAAGCCAGCTTGGCACGCGGAGTACGGGCGACTTAGTGAAGCAATACGAATGGAACACAGAAGAGTCCTTATCGTCGTTGATGACGTCGATCGCTTGGACGCAGAAGAGCTTCGCGCGCTTTTGCGCACAGTGCGCCTTCTCGGTCGCTTTTCAAACGTGCATTACTTGATGGCTTACGACCAGGCGACGATCGATGGAGTTCTTCACGAAGCGGGCATGAACGGCGAACCGTCCGAATTCATGGAGAAGATTGTCCAGTATCCGTTCGAAGTCCCTCCTGTCTCGATGGTCGTGCGACGGCGGTGGAGTAGATCGATCGTCGACGAGGTGAGTTCGATACCTCCTTCCCGGAACGCGCCTATGGAGGAAGCTCAGGAGGAACTGGTTCGCACATTGGCAGCGGGTCTAACCACCCCAAGGGCAGCCGAGCGATTGCGAGAACAGCTGGTCAGTCTCTCAGAAATGGTGGCGGTCGCTGAGGTGGACGTGCTCGATTTCACTGTCCTAACTTGGCTTCGAATCGCCCATCACCGTGTATGGGAGGACATACGACTGCGCCCGGACGCGTACTTGTCATGGCGGGAGGCCGACACACCCGATGCAAGAGACGCGAGAACTCGCCAAATCGCCAACCTGGTGGATCGTGGCCATCCGGAGCCGGTAATCGGCGCAGTGAATTACCTCTTCGAGCCGGCCACATTGCAGGAAGCGTTTGACGGGCGACGATGGCGCATGCACCATGAACGCTATTTCGACCGTTACTTCCAAGTCGGCGTTGATGATGACGATGTCAGCGAAATCAGAGTCGAAGATGCGCTCGATCAGCTGGCGGATGGCATTCTCCTCAGCCCGGGCATCGAGTATTTTCAGTCCATAGTCCTTGGGAGCGACGACGAGCGTTCGGCTCTAGCGCTGGACATTGCGCAAAAGTATCGACGAACTCGCACTGAGACTTCAGACGCGTTGCTCGAATTTGCCAAAGCAGCCTCAAGCGAACTCGAATCGAGAAACGATGTGCATCCCTCACGCCCTGCCGGAGCTTTCAGATGGATGTCGGTGGAGATCTTTCTGGCACTCAACTCCGGGCTTTTACCTCAAGAATCAATGGTCGCGAGATTCGGCTACTCGGAACTGATACACAGTGCTTACGTGATTAACCGAGCTCGCGAACAAGGCGAAGAAACGATAAAGAACCTCTACTCCGGGATCGTAGATAGCTGGATTGTCGGTCAAAAGGACCAAACGTTAGAGGGGATATTAAACAAGCCGGAACTGGTCGAGATAACGAGTTTTTGCATCTGGGTCGGAATGCACAAAGACTTCCTAGCCCCGCATGTTTCCTCGGCTTCCGATCTCCTCGACGTGGCAACCAAGTTCGTTCGCTACACCGAATGGGTCGGTTCGGGTACCGAATACGACGTGGTGTTTCGAGAAGACGAGTTCATGTTCGCCGCCGGAGCCGCTGTGACAAAAGAGAGACTCTCCGAGCTACCTGAGATTGTTGATGTCGCAAGTTACGAGCTCGCAGATCGGTCACAGCCTGATCTCACGCCCGATGAAATCAGAGACTTCGCCGGACGACGTCTACGGGAAATCCAGATTGAATCGCGACAGACAGGGTCCGCCGGTGGCACTGACGTTTGAGCCGATCCTTCGGGATGCGGGGGTCGACCTTCGAGAACTGATGGTGCTTCGTCATTCATTCGTACCCGTCCACCGAGACAGCGGATTGATTGGCATCAACGCGCACTCGACGGACTCGGACATCCTCGAGTACACACGCACGCAAGGAGCGACGATAACCACTACGTTCCCTCTGATCCCACCTCGATTGTGGGCGGTCTTTATCGGCGAAGGAGGCGATCGTGCCCGATTTTGGACGGTCCTGGAGAACCGCGGCGAAGTAGAGAACGACGGCGTGCTGCGAAAGTTTGATCTGGTCGAGACAGATGACATGGCAGACCTCAGACGACGACTTGTGATCGAGTGGCGGTCGCCGCGCGCGTGGCGGATCAACGGCTCCACAGCTGCTGGGTATCAGGTCATCGAAATCGCCGATTCTCAGCCAGTACCGTTTCCTGGATTCGACGAACTCGTGCTGGACTACCCGAAGCTTCAAAGGGTGATGACCGAACAGCGGTATCACTCGTGGCAGGTTGCCCTGTCGTCGGTGATAGGGATCTATCTGATTACCGACACCAGCGACGGTCGCCACTATGTTGGCAAAGCCGACGGAGTGGAAAACATTCGCCAGCGATGGGGAAGTTACGCGAGCAACGGCCACGGCGGCAACATGGAGTTGATCCCGCTCGATCCGAAGAACTTTCGGTACTCGCTGCTCCGAGTATTCGACCCTGGCACGCCGAAGAGCAAGATCGATGCGGCGGAGAGTCACTACAAGCGTGCTCTCGATTCTCGCGCGCACGGCCTCAATCGCAATTAGACGGCGCTAGGTATGCGGCGCAAGGCTGTGGGGCCTCGAGGCCCGTGACTTTCATCACGCGTGATGTGTCAAGAGAGTCCATGCATTAGTGGACCGGACCGAGTCGCTGCCGCGCCCGTTGGTGCCGGTTATGTCTCATGGGCTTAGCTCCCTTGGATTGCCCATTCCCTTGCGGACTTTGCAAAGAAGTCCTCACGAGTGCGCGCCTCGACACCGAGCTCTAAGGCCTTCGCGCGAACCGCTTTATCGTTGGTCACGACGATCCAGGTGGGGCCCCAAAGGAGAGTGGCGGCCTCCTCCATTCCGTCAAGTGCGCAAGCGATGAGCATCGGGTCAGCGGCACCCTTGTTCGCGTAGAGGTCGACCAGTTTGGTGTCATCGATCGGGATGGTCGCCATGACCGCGCCGAGATGTTTAAGGACTCTAGCCGTGGTCGGGTACTCGACCTGTCTGAGCGCTGCTGAATCTCGAAACCCCCTAGCTTCGTGAATTATCTCGGAGGGGAGATAACAACGATCGTGAAAATAAGCGCTGTCAAGTTGCGCATTGGTGAGGTGGGAGAGGACGTTGTTGTCAAGGAGATACATCTCCTCGTTCATCGGAGCGCGGCCTTCAATTCGCTGAGGTCAGAGGGGGCGATGCGATTGAGGCAAACGACCCGGCAGAATTCCCCCTCCGAGAGTCGCTGCTCCTCCACAGCGCGCATCATTCGTGTCGTCAGTGCTCGTCCGCTGTACTTACGGATCGCGTTGACAGGTTTCGGCTGGCTCCGCGGGCCTGGTTTGGGTCTTGCTTGAAACTCCGCTTTCAGCGTGTCTAGATACGTCATGGTTCGCTCAATAGTGATCGTCCCCACCCGCATCGCGCGAACAGCAACTGCGCTCGGTGTCACCTTGAAAATGTCCGATGCTTTTTTTATGGCCTCGAGTGAGTCGAGCCTGAGTTGCTGGAACTCACTAGACGGCATGAGGATCTCGCCAACAATGTCGTACTCGCGCCCCGCGTCGGGTGCATTGCTACTAGCGTCGTAGGTCACCGGCGAAAAGATTCCGCGTGCCACTAGCACCGCCATGAGCATTAGCGTGAAAATTTGTCTTCCTGGAGGCTCTTGGAAATCACCGTGGTCGCCACCCGCCAGGAAGACGTACGGAATCTTCGTATCCCGTACGGTCATGCCGCTGAAGTGCACGCCGTCGAGAATTTGGGGCATGAACCCCCGCACACTCCTAGACACGAGCACCTGGTTAGCCTCTAGCCGATTGACAAGTATCTCGAGCGCAGCTTCCTTGGTTCGCGTCTGGCGGATCTGGTCCAGATTGAGATTAAGCGCCGCCACCAGCTTCTGGGCGTCCTCGCGAACGGTCGCACTCGGATCGCGAAGAAGTCCAACGATTTTGTTCCTGATCAATGACGGGTCGTGTTTCTTCGCGAATGCCTGTTTCCGAAGCAGATCTTTGATGATGAGCTCCACGTCGCGCAGACTGACAGTGGTTCGCGTGTTCACGGTGAACGTGTCCGGAGCGACACCCTGCAGGAGTTTCTCCGTCTTCACGCGTATTTGCGTCCGCACCAGGGAGAGCGGGCTGAAAAACAGGGCGTGAGGAACCTCAGCTTTCCTCGAGAGCTCGACCAGCTCGCTGTAGGTGATTTCGTCGCGCTCGAGTGCGCGACTGAAGGGAGCGCGACCATTCACGACGGAGTTTCCTAGAAGCTCCACGAATACCTCGCGGTCGATCGGAAGACGTTCTCCATTGACGAGTACTTCCAAAGAGGCCGCCTTACCTAAATTGTTCCGGCGATGCTTATCGCTGGGACACAGTTGTCGTGACTAGTTGATCGGAATGTACTTGATCCGCCGTCAGTTTCGACCAATCCACGCCGAGTCCCTGTCTTGGTCGGGTAAATCAGGAAACGAACAAGTCACCTTGACCGAGTTGAGCGCCGCCAGGTAAGCGGTAGCCGACCAATAGGGCCCCGCCGGGATTCCTTAGCTCGTTATGTGGGAGAGAAGGTGGAGGTCATGCATTTATGCCTGCGCCGGTTCTCCGTAGGCGGCTTTCGCCTGTTAGCGAAGGCGGGTCAGAACCGCCGCACCACGCTGGTCAACCCAGACGGCCGTCGCGTCGAAGCAGTTCAAGACGTTGGTCAGACAACGGTGTGTTTCGGTGTGCTCCGCAGCGACTACCGAACTAGTCCGCGCTCCACCATCTCGTCCAGCGCCTGATCCATCGCAAGCAGCACTCTGGCAATACCCTCGGTGAGGCCCCTCTGACTGGCAGGAGTCATTTCGTCCCACCGAGGTCGCTCGCCGTGTGTGGCCGCGGATTGCTGGTCAGCCAGGCAACGAGCCGTCCGGCATATCAGTTCTTGGCGGAAATTCGACGGTCCCTCCAGCTGCGGTGATGAGTTCATTCCTCTGGCTCCGTAGTGGGTATTTGGTAGGGCGATGAGCAATTCATGGAGTCATCTCCACTGATGAGCCCAGATCAGTTCAGTGACCGTGTCAATGTCACCGCCGTTCTGAACCCATTGGATCGGGCTTTGGTGACCAGTCGCAACCAGCCGCTGCTGCGGAGTGTTCATGAATGCGGCGACGCTGATCCAGTGCCACTCCGAGCCGAACGTTCGAAGAAGGTCACCAAGCCCACGGATCAGCTTCTCGGGGGAGCCGACTGTGAACTGCCACGTGGGGAAGCGGAGCCTCCCCGAGACGTCTATGGCGTGAAGGCGTCCGTCTGATGCGGCCTTCTGTACCTCGTCTGCGCCCCACTCCAGAAAATCGGCAACATCTTGCAGAGACATTGTCGCGCTCAGTTGCGACAGCCATGCCTGCGCGGCGCCGAGCTGAAGCGACCCTCGGTCCACCTCCGCAGTTGTTGCAGCTAGAGATTCAGCCGTGAAGGCTCCTGACTCGACCAGGAATTGCTTCTGCGCCGCAGTCAGTCGATCGGCCGAGATCGGCGCCATCGCAAGAAGGTAGTCGGTCAGAGCATCTAAGAACCATTCGGGATCGTTGTTTAGTCGAGCGACAGCCGCAGCCAGTCGTTTTATCGACGTGGGCGAGGGGCGGTCGCTGCCGTCCGTGGTGATAGCCGGATCCGAATTCTTTTGGGTCACGCGGGAAGGCTATTGCGACAGAACAGCCGCCCGCAATCCGGCTCAAAGACGTTCGCTTAGGAACGGCACAGCGTAAGAATGCTCTTTTTCCTCGTTTACGGGCAAAACCACGAGGGATATCAGGAACGTTGACTGAGATTGATTCTCAGCCAGTTTGGAGATTCGGCTCGCCGTGCTGCGGAGGTCGGGAGGCCGAGGATTCAGCCCGGAAAGAAGTCTGCGTCATCTTCCGACTTCAGTGTCATCGCATGGTGGACCTCCGCAACTTTCCACGTCTGCGATGCCAAGCCCATGATGGCCGCCGACCTCAGGTCAGTGGGTATGTGCGGCGCGCGACCTCCGCCGCACGGATCGGCCCGCCCCGAACGCGGGATACAGGAATGGGTGGCGCCGAGATAACCTCTACGTTGCACATAAACCCGAGGAGCATTCATGCCTGAATCAAACGTCCGCCGCGTGATCGTCATAGCGACCATCGCCATCCTCGGGAGCGGACTCGCCGCCTGCTCGACGACCTCATCCTCAGACGCTGGCAAGGCTAAGCCCGCGCAGTCAGAGGCGGCAGCGCCGGTTGCGCCGAAGCCAGCCGACCTGACGGGCGAATGGGAGCAGTCGAATAAGAAGGACCCGGACAGCTACCAGGCGGCAACCATCACCGCCGACTCGATCGAGGTCAACTGGGTGTCGGACGGCGGCGACACGACGTCGCTTTATTGGGCGGGCACCTTCACCCCGCCGACGAAGGCAGGCTCGTACTCCTTCGACTCGACCAACGACACCACCAAAACCGAATCCGCGATGCTCGCCTCAGGTGACCCAACAAAGACCTTCAGCTACGACGGCTCGAAGATCAGTTACAAGGTGTCGGCAATGGGCACCACCACCACGGTCGAGCTCGCGAAAAAGTAGCGGCTCGCGCGTCGCTTTCAGCGTCGCGCGAAAGGTGGGGCGCAGTGAGTTGCCGCGGGCTGCGATGCCGCGACTGCGCGGAAACGAGATGATTCTCGCCGCTCCATGTGATCTTCTCAGCCCTCGACAGTCGGGCCAGGGTCACCGATCCCGCTTGCATTTCCTGTGCGGTCACCGTTTGTGAGGGGGCTCACCATGGGTCCATTGATTGCCTTCTCTGGGGCTCGCCACGGGAGGCCGCGGGACGGGATATTTCACGAGGTTGTCGGCCCCGCCGAGAGTCGCGCTGCGACCGATGAGCAGACGATTCTCCGGCTCCAGGTCCCAGGTGACAGCTCTGAAGTATTCGCGACCATCCGCTGTGCGCTGACGGGCGATGATCGCGGCGGGAAGGCAGGGATCCATCCGGAGAACGACCCAGGTGTCGAGGTCGTATCTGATTGGTTTCGGGCGGTCTGAGTTCGGCCAAGCCAACGGTTGCTCCTTTGATCGAGCAGGCCGGCCTTCTGCAGTGACGAGGCTAGACGAGACCGACGACGCGCGTCACCCACAACGCAGCGCCGCGAAATGACGCAACGTGGCCCTCCAACCTTCATAACGCAGACACAAAGGGCTCAGAAGCAGCACCCACCAGCCGTTCGTCCATTCGGCCGTCACTTCGTACTTCGTCACGAAGCGGCCGATCGTGAATCGCGGAGGATCGCTCCAGCCTCTTGCCAGGCTGCATTCCGATGTTGCGCCCGTCTCTCCCGCTCCTCTGGATCCGGGTGGAAGGGGGCCTGCCTTCCGGGGTGATAGGTCGCGATTGTTTTCACAGTTGCTAGTGCTGGTGCTGCCTTGAGCGCGAGAAACCATGCATGCTTTGATTCCGACCCTTGGAGAAAGACGATCTGCAGTTGGGGGAGTAGCCCCACCAGCTCTATCAATGGCGCGGTGCCTTGCCGCAGCTCCGCAGCGTTTGGTTTGCGGTTGAAGTACCAGGGGTAGGCGTTCCATGGAAGGTAGTCCGAGGGGTCGATTCCGGCCGCATCGGCTAGTTCAGCCTGGAGCTCTGCGGTCGGATCGTCGTTTTCCACGCAGAGCATGCCGGATCCGTCTCCGTCCGTGGTCTTCGGTCCGGGGTCTCGAAGAATCGAGAGCATCCGCGAGTCCACGCCACCATGTAGAGGCGCGACATACGGTGCCCACCGATCCCCACGGATGCTGTCCACGAACTCAGTGATGGGGTTGGTTCGCGCGTCGAGAAGACGACCGTGTTGGTCTAGTCGGAAACCAGGATCGGCCATGAGGCGATGAGACATGGGTCGACCGTATCGCGAGCATCGGTCAATCACTGCTTGAGGTTCACGTTTGCTCCGGCGCGAAGGTGGACATCTGCGCGGTGCGCGACTCGGGACAAGCAAGAGACGAACTCAGCTACGGACCCGGACTACTTCGAGTTCGACTGACTCGGACGCGCACTACTCGCGCAATAATTTACCAACTAGTAAAAAGCATGAGTGCGGTGATCAAGTGACAGCATCAGTCCTCGCTCGCGCCGCGAGAGCAGCAAGCGGCCTCAACCAAAGCGAATTCGCAGTGCGTTCAGGCATTGCAGGCTCGTCCTGTCGCTCATTGAACACGGCAAGCGGGAGCCGACGACGGCCACTCTCGGCGCGATCCTGAACGCGGCTCGGCGCTCGACCGTCACGATCCCGACCCTTCGCGCGGACGCCGCCGGAATCGCATCACAGATCGCCGAAGCACTAGCGCGCCCCGACAAAGACGGTGTAGCGAACACATCCCGCGCGTTCCGCCGCTTCCTCCAGCTCGCGGACAACCTCGCTGCCGAGAGGGGTGCGACGCGGGTGGGTCTCACGCTCACCGAGCCAGCTCCGACCGGCTCCCGCCAGTGGGATGCCGCGATCGCCGCGCTCTGCGAGTACAGACTGAACGCCGACTCGCTCCCGGTGCCTGACTGGGTGAGCGCGCGCGCCGGCGCACCCGAGGCGCCGTGGCAGCCGAAGACCACCATCTACGACATCCCGGCAGATGCGTCGCGGGTGCCGAAGGAGTTCCTCGCCCGTGGGGTACTCATTGAGGCCTCGACCCTGGCGAGCGTCTGATGGCTGGCGAAAAGTTCGACCGTGACCGCGAGATCGGCAGGATTCGGAGTAGCCTCGCCTAAGTGCGAAGGGAGCGATCATGCCCGTCACTTCAATAGTCATCGACTCTGAACTGCTGCAAGACGCCAAGGAGCTGCTGGACGCCTCCTCGGACAAAGAGGTCGTCGAGCGAGCCCTTCGCTACATGATCACCATGCAGCGCCAGCGTCTCGCATTCGAGCGGATCTCCGAGCGGGAGTTCACGGCTTCGCAGATCAACGCTAAGACGATCAACTACCCGGTGTAGTGGCGCAGCCTTACAAGGGCCACCCCTCCAATGTTGCACGCATTCAATGTTGGCCTCTGAAGAGCCCCGTCGAGTACTGCTACTCGGCGCGCACCCCAACGGAGTACGCGGATCATCGCCAGGAAGTGGACCTCTAGTCGCCGGCTCCGATCACTCCGACACAGACCGCCGTCCTCCACGTTTAGCAGCTGCTCTCGGAGGGCGGCAGATGTGGACTGCCAGACGCGGGTGAGCGACGCAACGCCTACGGGGCCTTCCAGAACTCCGCTGCGCTACGCGGACGCACTGCGCCGATACGGATTCGGTTGAGCGGCACGTCAAGGACGAGGGCGGCGCAGTCCTGCGCCATCGGGCGGATCTGCTCTCTGCGATAAGCCTGCGTTATCGCGCCAACTGCGGGTATTTCAATGACGAAGAACTTGCCCTCACGGTGAACGTAGACGTGCAGCATGGGCACGAAAGCCGGCTGGTAGGGTCACGTCCCGCTGAGTGGTGGAGATTGTCGACGCCGTACCGTCAGTTGGTTCAGCTCACGCGGCGGCGAATTCGGGGAGTATGACCGCCTCAGGCGATAAACGCCAACGTCGGTGAATTGCTTTGCCCGAGGCTGGCGGGCCGGAGTACTCACCCGTCCGCCATATTGCGGACTTGATCATTCCTCTCGTTCAACATATTGTCGAAAAAAGATCGTTTTCAGTCGAGGCGGTCTGGGCTTGTGGAGGGGAAAAAGAGATGAACGCAATTGTCACGAAGACCACTCGCAGGGATCCGAGCGTCAGCGTGCTCGAGGAAATCAGCGATCAGGACCTCAGCGCCGTCACTGGTGGGACGAACACGTCTACCATCGTGACGACGCTCCTGTGTCTGGGTGCCAGTTACGCGCTTGGCAATCACGGCTACGTGTGCACTGCAACGGTGGAGTGCCAGAGCAACTGCCGGTAGTCCAAGGAGCAGCCGACGTTGCATGCTAGGGCGTCGGCTGCTCGACCGGTATTCATCATGACAAGCCCAACATCAGAAATGCCACACGAACGCGTAGCGCGGTGGACCAGCTTCTTCCCTGAACTTGACTCACGACGAGCGATCGACGAATTGACACTAACGGTGTCCGGTCGAACGCTCGAGCAGTTCACATCGAGAGACACGGCTGAAGTGAACGCAACAATTTCAGGTGATCGCGTCGAGGCAGAGGACCCCTTCTCGGGCTTCCTTCTCTCGACCGTTCTCGTTGACGTCTCCGGGATGTTCGATGACCTGGCACGGAGTGCGGTCATTGCGGATCCAAACACTCTCATCGCCGAGCTGAAGCGCGATCTCGGGCAGCGACTGCAGATGCTCGCAATTCGTACGTTGGTGCGTGAACTACACGAACTTCGTGACGGCGGTCAACTCGTAGGCGCGACGAGCAGCGAGAGATTCGATTCCTTTTGCGAACAGCTCTGGGATCCGGCATGGTCCGCGGGCTTTTGGATTCGATATCCGACGTTGCTCCGGCGGTTGCAGATGCAGGCTCGCCTCCTGGTCAACTTCGTGAGTGAGATCGTCAGCCATTTCGAGACAGATGCCGCACTGATCTCGACACTCACTGGCGAGCGCGCGGGTGGTCGACTCGTCAGTATCACTGTCGGCAGTGGGGATACCCATCGCGGGGGCCGATCGGTTTCAATCGTTCAACTCGAATCGGGGGCGCGCGTCGTGTATAAACCACGATCCCTCAAGGTAGAGGCCGCATTCAACCAGCTGGTCGCGCGGGCCAACGATCGTTGGGGTATAGATCTTCTCACCGGGCGCGTCTTGGACGTCGGCGACCACGGTTGGATGGAGTTTCTCGAGACCGCCCGACCGACGACAGCCGCACAGTTCGACCGCTACTACGAGGATATTGGGCGGCTAACGGCGCTCCTCTATTTCCTCGCGGGAAGCGATATGCACTACGAGAACGTGCTCGCCGCATCAACTCGCCCGGTGCTGATTGATCTCGAAACTCTACTGACGGGGCGGATCCCGGAAGCTAATGCATATGCCGAGGGGGCCGCAGCCCGTGTGGCCGACGCGATCCTCGAGAACTCAGCTATGACCATTGGCATCCTTCCGAGTGTCTTGTCGGCCGGCGCTGGTCAGAACGACGCAGACATGGGAGGTGTGGGATTTCAGCCGGGCGGGTTGTCGCCGCTTCGATCATTCGTGTTGCTAGAACAGGGCACCGACCAGATGCACATTAGCTTTGAGCGCCTCGAGCTCTCGCTCGAGACCAACGTCCCAATCCTTGAAGATTGGTCAGCTGTTAACGCCCGCGACGCTATCGTGGCGGGCTTTAGTGAAATGTATTCGGCGGCGGAAGAGTCGGGCGAACTAGCCTCTTGGGTGATCGATTTATTCTCGGGTGTCCATGTCCGGTATGTCCATAGTCCGACCTTCTTTTATGCGCAACTCCTCCGGATGGCAACTCACCCTGATTTCATGTCGAATCCAGTTGACCGTGAAGTGTTGTTTCATCGGGTAGCGATGCTTCACGCTAACTCGCACCCCGCGGTTGCACGCGCCGAGATTCGCGAGATGCTCCTCGGCGACGTCCCGTACTTCACTCGACCGGCTACTTCACGCGAGTTGTTGGATTCGGACGGGCGGACGCTCGGTGAGCTCTTCCCGATCTCACCGCTCGACACTGCGCTCGCCAGAATTCGGTCCCTCGACGAAACTGATCGTCGACGGCAACTCAATCTGATTGAGGCGTCGTTCACCCATCGCCTCCCGCCAGACAGCGATCGCTCGAATTTCCACTTCTCAACATCTCCGGCGAAGGGCAGCTCGGGTACCAAAACGGGCATCCAAGCGGCGATCGCATACGGTGATCAACTCCTCGATTCAACGATTCATGGCGAAGATGAGTCGTACCCTCCTGCGTGGATCGGCACGCTGGTGACAAGTTCGGACTCGAAGTTGTGGAGGCCGGGAAACCTCACCTACGATCTCTACGGAGGAATCTCCGGGATCGCCCTGTTTTTGTCCAGCCTCGGTAAAGTCTCCGGCCTGTCACGTTTTACGGATGTGGCGGCGAGCGTGCTTCGCCCCCTCAGCGGTCTGCTGCGCGAGGACGTGCTCAGCCAACCTGGCTATTCCGTAGGGGGCTACGGCGGCGCCTCCGGAATTTTATACGCAGTGGTCCGTCATGCACAGGACGTCGGTGACTCGCATCTACTCGCGGAAACTTTCACACGCCTCGCTACTCTCCGCGGGATGATAGCGGCTGACGAGCAACTAGACATCATCGGGGGTAGCGCTGGGGTGTTAGCCCTGGCGACGCGCATGATGTCGCTCGCAGACACACCCGAACAACACCAGATTGCGACGATCACCGCCGAGACGGCTCGGGACCGGCTTTTCGCACGCCACCCGACTCTGGCGGCCGATGCAGAAGCCGAGCCAGATGTGCACAGTGGTTATGGGCACGGCATCGCTGGACTGCTTCCTGGCCTTGCTCGGCTGGGCGACGACGCGGCTCTGACCGCCGCCCTCGCGGGTATTCATGCCATGTTCGATAGCGACGTACGCGACTGGAGTCGCAGTCGCTCCGACGGTCGGCAGTCGTTCGGCTGGTGCCATGGATCGCCAGGCATCCTCGGCGCGCTACTCCAGGTGGTTGACGCTCGACCCGATCTGCGCGAGCAAGTCCGGCCTGGTATCGAAGCGGCCATTGTTTCAACGGTGGAGCACGGCTTTGGGAACAACATCACCTACTGCCACGGTGATCTGGGCAACCTCGAGTCGCTCGAGTACGCCCTCGCACGGGGGTTTCGCGCCGACTTGGCCGATCGCGTAACTGAGTCTCGGCACCGCCTCTCCCGCAACGTTCCGGAATTTCTCACGACCCGCTCGAGCAAATATTCCTACTCCGACAGCCTCCTCGTTGGTCGCGGCGGCGCGGCCTACTCGCTGTTGGGGTCTGAAACTTCATCCAAGCCACCCTCGTTCCTTTGGTTCGAGTTGGACGGATGAATCCAAAAGAAAGTCACGAAGCAAAGGAGAAGATATGCGCAAGATGGAGCTGCTGACCGCCTCCGGATTTATCGAGGAAGTGGAACTCGAGAGCCTGGCAGACAAGGAACTCGCTGGCGGCACGCCTACACCGGCAACGCCGGTCATTTCAGCAATAACAGCGATTACCGCACTGACTGGTCTCGGTTTCTGTCCGACCAGTGCTTGCACCAAGAGCTGCTAATTGATGAATCGTCGCACGGCACTCGAATGAGAGTGCCGTGCGGCGCACTCCCGAAAGGACCGGCATGTCAGACACCGCACGCGAAGATCTCCTAGACCGAGTCATTGCTGGGCGACAGCAATACTTCGGAGAGTTCTACCGTGGTGAGTTGCGGCATTTTGCGCGGCAACTTGACCTCGTGCTCAGGCAGACAGAAGACATCCCGATCGATCGCGACGAGGTCTTGGCAGCGGCTCTGACCGAGTTGCTCGATGAATTCATCGCGATCGGGTCTCGCGCAGTTATTTTCAACTTTCAGAGCGGTGACGCTCCGCAATTTGACGCCTTCGTGCGTGACCTTGCCGACGGCCGGACAGCACTGATTCTCGAACAGTATCCCGTCCTTGCCCGACTGCTGCGGGACGGTCGTGAGGCTCGGGTGCGTCTCATTCAAACGGCTCTCGGCCGACTGCGTGCTGACATGCCGCTTCTGCTCGCTGTTCGGCTCTGGGGAACGGCTCCGCTCACCTCGGTCGGAGGTTCGGGCGGCGACCTTCACAACGGCGGCAAGAAGGTTCTAATTCTTCGCGCAGCGGACGGCGGTGCCGTCGCTTACAAGCCGCGGCCGCTTGCAGCTGACGTGTTCGTCGCCTCTTTGATCGAGCAGATTGGTGCTTTTTTGGCACCGGATGATCGCCTGGTCCCGCCGATCTCGCTGGAGCGGGACGGTTACGGTTGGCAAGAAATTGTGCGACGACTTGATTGCGCGACGGTCGATGAGGTCCAGGCGTTCCACCGTCGGTTGGGCGTCGCTGCTGCTCTCTTCGCCGCACTCGGGTCCACAGATCTTCACTTCGAAAACATAATTGCGTCCGGATCGATGCCAAAGTTTTTTGACCTCGAGACGCTCGCGCAGTTCCGAACGAACGTCACGTCTGACGGCCTGCTCCAGTCTGCACTTTCCCTGGAATTTAGTTCGTCCGTGCTGTCCACCATGCTCTTCCCCGCGCGCTTGGAAGGATCGGCGCTCGACATGAACATGGCCGGTCTCGGCGACCCGTCGAATGCCGCATCATCGTCCTGGCGAACCTTCGCGGTGGTCGACGCGGGAACCGAAGACATTAGATTCGAGCAGCAACCGACGCTGCTTGAACACGGAGACAACTTAGTGCGGCGCGACGGTATTGCCATCGACTCCGCGCAATTCGGCGATGAAATGCGCGCTGGTTACCGGGCCGGTATGGACGCCATCCTGGCGGCGCGCGTTGGGATTCTGCACGCCATCGCGTCGGCGCGCGTGGGTGGGATGCCAGTGCGGCAAGTCCTCCGGCCGACGGCTGTTTACGCACGATTCCTCGAGGCAGCTACCCATCCCCTCTACCTCGAGGCAGAAGAGGATCGTGATCGCCTCCTCGCCAAGCTGGGCGATCCACGACGACTCCCTGAGGGTGTGGCGTCTCGCGTTGCCGCTGCCGAGCAAGTGGCTCTACGGCGCGGGGACGTTCCTTACTTCTGGGCTGCTTTCGGAGAGACTTCCCTTGAGTCGATCGAGGATGTTCCCGTACCCGACGTAGTTCCGCAGTCGCTCGCCCAGCAGGTGCGTGATGACCTCACAGCTCGGTTGGACGAAGTGGACCGCAATGAGTACTACATTCAAGCGTCTCTCGTGACAACCGCAACCGACCCGTGGCTGCGGTCCGGTCGGCCCTCGCTATACCTCCTTGAGCAGGCGCCAGTCGAGAATCTCCATTCATATGCCAAATTCGTCGGCGACACTCTGACCAATCTTGCCGTTTGGAATGAGCGCAAGACTGAATGTGCGTGGTTGACCCCGATGATCAGCGCTGAAGGTCCGCTCCGATGGGGCATGTCTGATCTCTCTCTCTACCAGGGCGGTGGCATTCCGCTATTCCTTGCCGATCTTGGTGCGGTCACTGGCAACGAGAACTATTTGAACCTTGCTGTCGCGGCGATGCGCGGCATCGCATCTGCGCGCCGCGGCTCGCTTGCGATTCAGACGGATCCTTCCGCGTTTTCTGGGGCAGCCGGTCACCTTTTCGTGGCCAGGCGGGTGGCGCAACTAAGCGCGGACGCGGCATTGCGTGATTTTGCTTCTGAGCTCGAACAGGATCTCCTGGTAATGAATCCCTTCGAGTGGCCGTCGGATGACTATGTCGGGGGCCTTGCAGGTACCGCTGTGATCGCAGCTCAGCTTTCACGGCTTGGCGTGGCGAGCGATTGGGAACTGCTCCTTGCTGGCATCGGTGATCGGCTGGAGTCCGCAATTCGCGCAGGCGGAAACGCAGACGATCTAGCTCACGGTCGAGCCGGCATTGCGACCGGCCTAGCTCATGTTGCTGCGGTGCAGGGTGACGGTCGGCGGATGGATCTCGCCGTGTCGACGGCGCGAGGTCTTTTGACAACATCGGATGACTCGTGGTGCAAGGGGAGGACCGGGGTGATCGCAGCGCAACTCGACATCCTTTCCGTTGCCGGACACGGCGACGAGGCCCTTGAAATTGCGGCGAACTGGACGCCGCCGCTGCCTGACTCGGCAGATCTCTGCCTCTGTCACGGGTCAGCGGGAATCGCGATGACAATTCGTGAGGTCGACATTGCCTTGGGTCGGGGTCCTGGGCGGGCAGAGGAGCACTTGCTGACGACACTCCAGCTCGCAGTGAGGAACGGGTATGGTGCGGGGCTGGCTAACGGAGCTGGGCTTTTGACGTATTTCCTTGGACACACGGGCGTCGCGCACGCTGCGCTAATAACAGGGCATCCTGAATTGGCGTCCCCCATGCGACTCTCCATAAAAACGGGAATCCGGGAGACGGTCGCGTGAGCGTGCGAGTGCGCCCGGTCATCCAGCTCACGCAGACAGAGTGTGCACTGGCATGTGCGCTTATGGTACTGCGCACGCTAGGCGTTAATGAGTCGATGGCAAATTTGCGGAAAGATTTCGACGTGGGTCGTGATGGGATGTCGATGCCGCAGATTGTCAGAGTGCTGAAATCCCGCGGTCTCGGTGTCAAGATGTATCGCGCAAACGCCGACGGGCTTCGCAGTCTTCACGGCCCGGTCATTGCCTACTGGGAGGACTACCATTTCGTCGTGGTCGAGCGATTCGTCGGTTCTCGTGTCGTCATCTGCGATCCGGCGCAGGGTCGGAGGACTATCAGAGTCGAAGAGTTTGAGAGTTCGTTTTCAGGAGTAGCTCTTGCAGTGACGCCCGGCGGTGGCGAGAGATTTCAACCGCCACCTCAGTTCTCGGCCTGGCGATATTTTGTCCGCCCGTTACTTGAAACGAAGTCCGCAATCGTGGGGCTATTCGTTCTCTCGCTCATTACGTATGCTGCAACGTTGGCAGTGCCACGGCTCACTCAGGGCCTCATCGACGGCACGACACCGGGCTGGCTGGACATTCGCAATGCATGGCTGTGGGGCGGAATCTTACTAGTCGCCCTAGCCTATTTTGCCATGCTGTCACTTAGGGTCGTGGCGACAAACATTGTGACCCTCGCGATCGGCAGCCGCTCAATGGAGTCGATTTATCACCACCTCCTTCGCCTTCCCTATAAGTACTTCGGCTCACGATCTCCTGGAGAACTCGCGTTTCGCCTTAACAGCGTTAGCGCCATACGTGACATGATCACGGGTCAGCTGGTGTCCGGGGTGGTTGACTCCGGTCTCGTCGTCGCGCTCTTGATCTACATGGCAGTCACCTCCTGGCAATTAACGGTCGTTGCAGCAGTCCTGGTACTGATCGTTGCGAGCCTGCTAGTGATATCGCGGCAGCGGGTTGCCGACTCAATCGATCAATCCATGACTGAGACAGCGAAATCCCAGGCGCTCGAGATGGAGTCAATTGCGTCGATCGCGGCTCTTAAGATTGCGGGCATCGAGATGGAGTTCTTCGGGCGTTGGCGCATCGTCTTTCGTCGCAGCCTCGCTCGGCTCAATCGGAGTCTTCTCCTTCAAGGTCTTGTCTCGAACGCGGTCACCGTAGCCCAAATCGCTGCTCCGGTTCTTGTCCTGCTGGTGGGTCTCGGCTTGGTGCGGGGAGGAGTTCTAACTCTCGGAGCGGTGATCGGGTTCCAGCTTGTTGCGTCGACACTCTTTTCGCTGAGTTCGACACTGTTCGGCGCTTTCTCTCAATACCAGGTCGCGCGGTCATACATCGAACGCATCGCTGACATCACCGAATGGGTGCCGGAAGACCTTGATCGAGGCGGAATCAGCGAATTTACGCGCGGCGATATCCACGTAGAGAATGTGACGTTCGCTTACTCAGATCAATCCGAACCCGTACTGACGGGCGTCTCCCTAGATGTGCATAAGGGTGAAAAGGTCGCGATCGTCGGGCGATCTGGCTCAGGAAAGAGTACTCTCGGCAAGCTTCTTGCTGGGCTCTATGAGGCATCATCCGGTTCGGTGCGATACGACAATAACCTGATCTCCGCGTATGACCGTGAGCGGTTCTATCGTCATATCGCGATGGTGCCTCAGGATATTGCGCTCCAGAATAGGTCAATCGAGGACAACATCCGAATGGGTGACGAAGACCTGCCCTTCGAACGCGTCGTTGATGCGGCGATTGCCGCGCGAATCCACGACCAAATCACGGACATGCCGATGGGGTACAAGACGCTGGTCTCCGAGCTTGGCGCTAACCTGTCCGGCGGACAGCGGCAGCGAGTCGCTCTCGCCCGAGCTCTCGCGAAAGAGCCAAAGGTACTGATCCTGGACGAGGCGACAAGCTCCCTCGACATGGAGAGCGAGGAGGCCATCTTCGCGCATCTAGACCGGCAGTCATACACGCGGATTGTTATTGCGCACAGACTTTCCACGATTTCTGACGCGGACGTGATTATCGTCATGGATTCGGGTCAGATCGTGCAGAGAGGAACTCACGATCAGCTTCTCAATCTTGAGGGCGTATATCGGAACCTGTATCGATCGCAAGTCCTGCAGGGTGACTTAAGTGCCACTTCATAGAGAAAGGAAACTGGAGATGAACAAAGCAAACCGGTGGAAGGCATGGTTAGTTGTGTCTGTACTTTGGCTAGGAGTCGGGATCGCCTACCTGGTCGCAGGAAATCTACTAGTTGCCATAATTGCTGTCATTCTCGCGGTCGCATTCGGGGCTCTGGGCGGTGGGCTGCGCGCAACGGCTCACGGGCGCTCGCGGAACTAGACGGCGAGGATCGCGGCAAGGTCGGAGCGAGCGGCATCCCAGCCGAACGCTCCGGCCACGCCGCCGCTGTGAAGCGCCACCTCGTCAGCCCCGGCAGAGAAGAGCTCGTCGATCTTGCGCCGGATCTGAGCCGGCGTGCCGTAGGCGAAGATCCCCTCTCGGACGAGGGTCCTCACGCCCTCTTCGGGATCTGTCGGGTCGACTTTCACCCCCGCAGTCCTGAGCATATCGGTGTAGTGGGCCGTTGCGAGATGCGGGAGAAATGCCTCGCGGGCGATTGCTGCGGGGTCAACTCCTGGCCGACGAATCGCGACCGGCAGCATCGCCACGACGCGCGGTAGGCGGCCCGACATGGCCAGCTGCGGAACGAGCTGCGATGACAAGAAGGACGCAGGGGCCAGCCACGTTACCGCGAGGTCGCCGACTCGGCCGACCGCTCGCGCCATGGCGGGGCGAAGAACACCAGCGCCAATTTCGATCGTTGGGAGCGTGCGTTGCGCCAGCTCGGACACCGCGCTATAAAAGCGTCCGTGGTAGTCGGACCTCCCGTCGACGACTAGGTCGCGGACGATCGAGATGTACTCCTCGACGTGGCGTGCTGGCCCTTCCCAAGGTTGACCGTAGAGCGACTCGACGAACGCAGGTGACGATGCGCCGTAGGCGATTGAGACCGGCGCGCCGGAAAGGGCGGCGAGAGAGCGAGCTTGCACTGCTGCGTCGAAAGGGTGCCGCAACGGCGCCAGGGCAGTCGCGATACCGACAGGGATCGACACGCCGTGTCCAGCCAAGTACGCAAGGGCGGCATGGCTCTCGATGTCGAGCGACTGGCCAAGCCAGAGACGAGTCGCAGTGCCACCTGTGACGAATTTGGCGAAACGAATAAGTTCGTCGATATCTGCAACTTGACGCGGAAAGACAACCGAGACAATGTTGTTACTTTTGTGCTGCATCAGACGTCACGTATTCGCGTGGCGAGACCACCTGCGACTGAAAGTACGACGACGTATCCAGCCAATACGGTGGCGCCCGCCCATTGTGGCCAGGTCCCACTACCGGCAGCGGCGCTGATTAGGCTGCCTCCGCTAAGCGCGTCGCTTGCCGCCGCAGGGAGGAGGTGGGTTAGCAGGTCGGAAGATGAGCTGATAGTGCCGACCACAATCCTGACGATGGGTTCTACGAACTGGGTAAATCCCACCAGTACGACGACTGCTACAAGTTGATTACGCACGAGCGCCCCAAACCCGACGCCGATTCCCCCCCAACACCCCATGGCAACCACGCCACCAGCAAGCGACCACCATGTCGACGCGTCACTGAGATAGACGGCTCCATGCTGAGCGAAGATCGGTGCGGCCACGATAACGCAGCACGCCGACCCGATGGCGCCATAAGCGAGGCCTGTTAGGACAGCGACAATCGACTTCGCGAAGATGACGGCAATCCGCCAAGGCTGGGTCGCAAATGTCACGACAGCTAGCCCCGTTGAGTACTCCGATGTGGCTATCACGGCGCCGATTACGAGAGGAAACACGTAACCGAGACCGGGGACTAGGTTGTAGATGAGCAGTTGGCCAGCGGCAGAATGTGCATCAAGGGGTGTCCGTGTCGAAGTTGACACGACGGACGTCAAGAAGGCGGCAACAGGCGTCGTGTAGAGCACGAGAACGACGAGAAGGATCCACCACAGCTTTACACTCACCAACTTCCGAAACTCCGTCACCAAGGCTATCCCGATCACGATCGAGGCCCTTCTGTGCTCGCTGCGGGTTTGACAGCCTCGAGAAAAGCTTCTTCCAAGCTGGCTATTCGGCGCGTCTCGCCCAGGATGGGCACGCCGGCTGCCATCAACCGCGATCGAGTCGCCACGAAATCGGGCGCTGTGAGCGTGACAATTTGTGCCGTGCCATCATCCGTGGGGCGCCAACTCGCATTCTGCTGATCAGTCAGCATCGCCTCGGCGCGAATTCGATCGATGGCGGGAATTTTCAGCTGCACGCGTTCGGACGAGAGCGCAGCCAGCGTAGGCAATGACCCGGCGTGGACGAGGTGCCCTTGGGAGATTACGAGCACATCGTCCACGGTTTGCTCGACTTCAGCCAGGAGGTGACTAGAGATCAGAACGGTCTTCCCCTCGGCGGCGAACCCCCGAAGTAGCGTACGCAGCCACGCGATTCCAGCGGGATCTAGCCCGTTCGTCGGCTCGTCGAGAACGAGCACGCTGGGGTCGCCGAGGAGGCATGCCGCCAAGGACAGGCGTTGCCGCATCCCGAGCGAAAATCCCCCTACCTTCATTCGTTTCACGTCCCCAAGTTCAACCAAACGGAGAAGGTCATCGACCTTTGAATCGTTCGCCCTTGATGCGGGGGCAAGTACGCGAAGATGATTGCGAGCACTGCGGCCGGATGCGAAACGGGCCATTTCGAGCGCCGACCCGACAGTCTGCGCTGGTCGGCGCAGCGATGAATAGCCGACGCCACCTACAGTCGCTCGTCCCGACGTTGGCTTCGTCAGGCCGAGCAGCATCCTGAGAATCGTCGTCTTGCCGGCGCCGTTCGGGCCGAGGAAGCCTGTAACTCGACCCGGGAGCACCTCCGCGCTCAATCCGGCAACGGCCGTCACGGACCCGTATTTCTTTGTCAACTGATCGAAGGCAAGAATGGGAGCAGTCGGCGGTATAAACGACATACCTTCACCATAGCGAACCGACGGTAGAGCGTGAAGTAAAAATTGTGGGTCCCTCCGACTCGGGCTCTCGCTTGCGTTGAACCCCGGAACGGGTTTAAGAATGCGCGCCGGCCGGAGGATGGCGCTCTCCTATGCGAGCCGAACTCACCGCCGCTATCGTCGTCACGGTGAGATCCCTCAACGACCTGACTTCCAGCCTTCAACTCCTCGAAGAGCAGCGCCTGCGTAGAGCCGAGCTGCTCGCGGAGATGGACAGTCTGGTCAAGGCCACTGCCGCTGAAGCCGCTGCTGCTCTCGAGCAGTATGGCCACGATCTCGACGCCGTCGGCGAGAGTCCCGACCTTGCCCTCGTTCGCCACATTTACTGGGACCACCCAGAGATCAAAGTCACCGATCTGCAGACACTCCTGAAGCTTCGGGGCGCCAACCAGGTCTTTGAGGTGGTGGGTCCGAACGACCGTGACTACGCGTGCCGCGGCGGATGCGGCAAGACCCTCAGGCTGCAGGCGAAGAGTCGCACCGACCCGAGCCTTCGGTCCTATGACGCCCGATTCTGTGGCGAGTGCACCGCGAGCCGGATCCAGCGGCACGAAGCGATCATGAGCCGGCCGCAAGACTCGCACCTCTCCGAAATGGAGGCGCAGGTCGCGGAGCTGCGACGCCGAGGCGTTGCGCCGGCCCGCGTCTACGAGGAATACGCCGGGGTGGGCGGAACATGGCCGGCAGAGCGGTGACGCGGTGAATCACGTCGTCATATCGACGACGTAGACGCTTTTTTCAGAAGTCCCGCACGTCGCCCTCGAGCTTCCGCAGCTCGGCCAGTCTTGCCATCCCAGCAGCCACCTCTGGGTCGTCGTCGGCAAGGTCATCGGTGTCCGCCGGTGCAGCAATCACCTGCAGCACGATGTCGATGTCGCCCGTCGGCTCTCCCGTGACGAAGGCGATCGCTTCGCGGATCTGATCGGCCTGTTCCAGGTCGCGTACCTGGCTGATCGCGCCCGGCGCCTCGACGGCCTGCAGCACCCACCATCCGTTCGACCACTCGGCCGAGACGGTGTAGGAGGTCACGAGACTGGTATCTCTGTGATGAGCGAACTGCGTTCGTTGAACTGCTCGCAAAGCGCTGAGTTCTGGTGTCCAGTCATATATCGAACCTATCTCGGTGCCGTACTACCGCCGCGCCGCGCCGCGACGGCTTGGTTACGGTGCAGCTACGCGCTACAGAGATACCTACTATTGACAGCTATACACGTCAGATTGGAGCGCCCCGTGGTCAGCAGGCAGTCGCCCAACCGCGCGAGGATGCTCCGAGAGCTCGGGACGAACATCGAACGCTGGAGAAAGCTCCAGGGACTCAGTGCCGCACGGCTCGCTGAGCGCGCGCACGTGACCCGCGACACACTCCGTGCCCTCGAGACCGGCACCGGCTCGCCGCGCCTGGACTCAGTATTTGCGGTGCTCACCGCGCTCGGCATCGTCAATACCGTCATCGCCAGCACCGATCCGTGGAATTCGAACGCGGGACGCGCGCTCATGGATGAAGCCGTCGGGGTCAAATCCCAATCCCACTAGAGGAACTAGACAAGGTCGATCGGTCGCTAGAACCCAGCGACAAAACGCTCTAGGAAGCCGATCTCGTGTAACATAAAAGGTACACACAACCGCAAGGAGGATTCATGCCTGGGGCTTTCTGGGAAGACGTCGCCGCCGACGTCCGGGATCCTGATTTCGCGCGCGCCTACGCCGCCGAAGCCATCCGAATTCGTACTGTCGACGCTCTGGTCAATGCACTCAACGATGCGGCCTCATCCGAAGGTGTGAGTCGCGCCGAGATCGCGCGTGCTGCAGGGATGCAGCCGGCAGCTGTTCGCCGCCTGCTGACGGCAACGACAGTGAACCCGACTGTTTCGACTCTCGTTGAGGTCGCCGCGGCGCTGGGATTCCGTGTCACCCTCGAGAAGATGTCTACGACTGAGCGTCAAGAGATCACTGAGCCGATGCGGATCGCGGCCGCCTAAGCCGCCGCGAAACCGTTACACAACGGACCGGCGGCCATTTTTCGTGCGGTACTCGGCTCCGAGCGCATTGATCTTCGAGTATTCGGCGTCTGAAAGTGTCGTGCGGAACGCCTTGCGACGGCCGTCGACGATAACCAGGAACGGCTTGGCTACCGGCTCGTCGTTCTCGTCGACGGCGTCGTAGTCGAGCAGGCAGAACAGGCGGAAGTGCTCGCGCTTCGGGCCGTCGATGCGAATCTCGAACCAGCCGGACATGTCGCCGTGCATGGCCTCCCAATATCCACCGCCCGCAAAGCTCTTAGGCGGCGCCCCGGCGACGGCGGCAAGGACAGCGTACGCTTTCGCCTTAACGCTGGCCGGCCAGCTGCTCAGGGCCTCGCGGCCGGGCGTCGACATCGTGGGATCGTCAGCCGCTCGTCGCTGGAAGTAGACGATCTCGTGGGGGTCTGAGGGCGACGGCTTTGTCTTCGGTCGGGGCTGGCTACCTCTTCGTGCGGGCCGATTCGCTTTCGCTATCACGTTTGCAATCTATCGGCGACTCCCCGAAATTCGCGGATACCCCTTATTTCACTCCACTCCGTCTCACTTCAACGGTATGGTTTTTCGTACCCGATAATCACACTTATCCCGACTATCCGGCGAGAGCTGTCTCGAGCATTTGAGGTGGCATGCCGGTCGTGGTCAACAGTGACGATCGCTCGTAGCTGGCGCCCAACGGCTTGGTGTTCGCCTCTGTTGCAGCAGAATTCTGGCGTCTCGGCTATCGCTGAGGAGCAATGGCTCAGATCCTCCCTAATTGGAGCGGTTGCACTCACTCAGACACCCACCTCTAAGTGAGCTACCCCTGCCCCGCGCAGCGATGGCTCATTCGTTAGATCTCGCGCTCACCAAGTTGCATCTCCCGGCTGTCATCTCCACACCCGGTTGCACTCCGCGAAGCTAGAGATTAATTGGTCTGTAGTTCACCGGCAGAGCCGCTAGACAAAAACGCAACCACACCTTCGGAGGGCACAGCCATGCCGAAAATCGACGGGTTAGTCGCCCTCGCAGTAGACCTTGCCCGTGCGTGGATCATTGACACATCCGTATGAGGTGTCTTCCTTCGGCGCAGACGCACTCACATACGCACCAATGAAGATGAAGATGCCGACGATAACAACGATCACGGCGATCAGGATGTTGATCCGTCTGCGGATGGTGCGGGCGTCTGGTGGCTCGGCGGTCATGAGACTTCCTCTCGGGTAAAGCCCAAGCTAGCTGAGCGATACGAACTCGTTTTTCTGTGGTGCCTCCGGAAGTTCCTTGTAAATGGCGAGATTGCTCGCCAGCCGCGCCGACACTTTGGAAGTCGGGCTGACTAAGCGGACGAACATGTCGAAACCAACGTTTGCGATCTGCGTGGACAGTAGCGCCACCGCAAGAGTCGAGAACAGGATGATCCATGTTCCGCTGTAATCGACATTCGCTGGTGCAGGAGAGGGTGTTGCCATCAAGAGCATGGCGCGAGTTTATTGGTCCTCAGTGCCCGTGGGGGGGGCGTGTGCGGGGTGGCAGACGACGTCGCTCGGGCAAGTGGGAACATTCTTCTCAAATAGTTACCAAATCATGTGGAGGAGCCGGAAAAGAGTTGTAAATTATCTCAAACCCCACCGAACGAGGCGGGGGAGTAAAAGTTACGAAGTTCGTCAACGGGCGTTCTGTCCGAACCCAATTTGGCTTCTCATCGAGGAATCAAATCGAAGCAATCTGCTTCTTCCGTAGTCAACTCAATGTCAATTTGTACATACGCTTGCGGCTCCACTTTGTCTCAACTGGTCTGATATAAGGACCGATTGTCGAGCGGAGATTCAAGCTCCTCAGTTGTAGCTGTTTCCATCCCTCGACGCCTAAAAGCGCGAACCTGGCGCGATGAAGTCATGCGTGGAGGAACTATGCCTATTTCGATAATGCTTCTTCTGATCTCTTCCATTGCTATCGCTGCCATCTGCGCACTCGCAGTAGTCGTTCTACTACGCACGGGAAGCCTCCGCGATTTGCGCTACGTCGCGAAGGTGATTCGAGCATTCAGGCGCAAAGCCCCGAAGAAAGCCGCCAAGCGAAGCAAGAGAAAGGGGACGGAGAAGATGTCAAGGTCACTCCGCCGTCACAAGACTTCGCACAATCTGCAAATCCCGCTCCCACTCCCGAACAATTCGATGCCTCTTCAACACGAATGCCGCTGCCGGGATAACCACCAGCCTCAATCCGTGCTGGGGGATTAGCTCCACACGCCGCTCGTCATAAATACGCCTCTGCTCGCCTCGGCTCACGCCTGAGACCGTCTGCCGCTGATCGAAGAGCTTCACCGGCGCGTTGTGCTGGCGCTCGGCGAACTCGACGACCAGATTGAGCGGCTCGTAGAACCCGTCGACCGGCAAATAAGATTGTGTGCCACTTTTCGGTGAAAGATCGCCGCGCAGCCATTCGAAGCGGTGCTGGCGAGAGGCACGCACTCCGAGGATGTCGTCGCAGAGGTTCAGCACATAGTGTTCGTCGGATTCGGATCGGGCTGCCATGAGGGGAGCCTAGCGACGGTCCCCGTCACTATCGTTTGAGCATGACTCTCGACCCAGAGCTTGCCCCGCCCGTTCCTGGCGCTGGACTGCGATCTTTCGAGATCACCATCGAGGAGTTCGAGCGCATCAAGAAGAAGGCTCCGAGCGGGCGCTCTGCCACCTCGCGCCTTTTCAACCGCCCTGATGAATCCGACCTCTACGCCATCGCTGAGTGGAATACGCGCCCAGTCCCCACTGAGAAAAGGAAGGTTGCCACTCACCTTGCGATGTGGTTCGGCTCCAACTGCAACCTCTGCCACACGCCAGTTGATCTCGAACTCAGACACCCGCATCCAGGGAGTTTCAACGTAGACCACATCGTCCCGAAAGCGCTTGGCGGAACCAATACTTGGGGCGATGTCTGGCTCGCTCACAAAGGCTGCAACAGCCAGAAGAACAGCATCAGCGTTCCCGAGCCGGATGCCCCGCTGTACGCAGAACTTTTGGGAGCGAGTGTCGACGCCTTTGAGCACCCGGAGACGCACGTTCCGAGCAAGATCGAAGCTCTGAGGAAAGAAGCAACCTACATCGCTATGGCACGAGGGATGGAAGCGCGATTCGCTGAAGAGGAGCGGCGTAACCCCGCACTGTTGGAGCGCATCGGTATCAGCATGGAGCGCTGGGACGCACGGCTCGCCGCCGCTGTCGAGCTGGTGATTGCTGAGCAGGAGCGGATCTACGCCGCGCGCTGAGTGCAGGTTACGAAAGCGGCTCTCCTCGGACAAAGGCAGCTTTTCTGAGGCTCGCGGCGACGCGTTCCCGCTCCTTCTCCGCCTCTGCCGCCTTCTTGCGATCAGACCTTTCTATTAGGTAGGACGACGCAGACGTGACCACGGCAATGAAGATCCCGATGCTCGCGCCGACCACCGATGAAGCCCAAGGATTGTCATTCGCATTTATGGATGCGAAGACGATTAGAGCGACGATGAAAGAGAACGCGTACGTTCCCCGGTTGATCGTCCGGATCAGTTTGCGTCGCGCCGTGTTCACCGGGTCGAGCCATTGATTGAGGTTCGCTACTGCCCCATTCAGATGCGATTCGAACGTGGCCTTCTCCACAGAGTCGGGCATCAGCGCATAAGCATTGCCGAGCTTCTGGACTCGAAGGAGCAGTCTGCGTTCGCGAGTTGCTCGCTGCGATAACCAGGACGCCAGAGCCACACCGATGAGCGTTATCGAACCAATCACGGTGCTGAGGATTTCTACCACGGCGAAAGGCTAGCCATTGGCTCAGACATCGACGAGCAGGCTGGGTGCGCTAACTCAATCTCGACGACTTGGCGAGAAGCGGGCTGCTCCAAAGTCGTGCATAGGGCAACGGGTTTGAGGAGGTATTTCGTTTCGCCGCATCTAACTCATCGAGGCGGAAAGAACGACTTGCCACATGCCTCTGTGTGAGAACTAAATCCGGTTCTCACAGCAACGAACAAAGGAACCATCGATGGACCTGCTCACCCTGCACCTTGAAGCACTGATCTCGACCCTGCCCGCCAACTTCATCGGCTTCGGTTTGATGGTGCAGAACCTGCTGCCGCTCGTCTCGGAGAGAGCGAACCGGCGGGCAGTTCGCCTCGTCCGAGCACGGCGCGGGCGCTAGCTCGGGGCAAGATGGGGACTTCGGCGCGCTTTCCGGAGTCCCCTTCCGCCTGCCCGCTATTGACCCATTAGTCGATGAAAGACCCATCCGCTCTCGACGGTCCAGTGATAGATCTCCCCGGACCCACCATCAAGCCAGAGATCGGTTAGCTCGTCGGGCGCGGTAAAAGTTCCCCACGTCATGTAGGAAGGCGACGTTGGGAACAAATCGCCGTCCTTTCCCATTGACGCCATCCACAGGTAGAGATGCCGTCTTGCTGCGCCGAGAACGATGGACTCCCGTTGCAGCTTCTCTCGCTTGCTCGCGATTAGCTTCGAGGAATTGAGGTATGCGCTCAGCCTGTCTAGGAAAGGTTCATCGCCGTTGTCGGGGATGTTGGCGCTCCAACTCGTGACCGCCACGTTTCCAGCATCGTCATCGTCTCCACGCCGCGCCCAAATCCAATCGGCGGATGCCAGCCGACCCTTGTCGCGACCGGCTGAATCGAACGACTCCAATTCGCGGGCGATTAGTTTGGCGAGAGCCGTTAGGTGTTTTCCCTTAGCCGGAGTTGCCCACCCGTATGCGAGATGAAACAGCCAAGAGTTCATTCCGGAGTAGTGGTCGGCGACGGCAGCCGTCAAGCGCTCCATGCGCTTTTGCTCGCGCTGGTGCTCGTTCTGAAGCGATGAACTGACCTCGGCGAGTTCAACGGAGCCATCGGCAGCATGAAGTTCCAAATCCACTGCCTTTTGCAGCCCGTTCCCGTCACGTAGAACCGGCTGGAGCTTGGTGAACGCCTGAAGGTACAAAGCGGCGCGAAGCTCCTCACCCGGAGTATTCACGGCGGCTAGCTCATCCTGTGAACGCTCCAATGCGTCCGTCCCTACAGCCTCAACAGCCTGCGAAAGAGTCTCCCCTTCGGAGCACCAGCCGAGGAGCATGTTGCGCGGTTCTGGGTCTGTCATGCGTTCCTCTATATACACGGCGAGCTATGAAGTGATGGGTGGCGGTCCCGCAGCAGTCCGGCGTCCAATCGCGAACCACAAGATCGCCCCGATCAGCGGCACCAGTGTAGTGATGATGATCCACACAGCAACGGCGGCTCCGGGAAGCCTTGCTCTGCGCTATCTGGATGAGCGCGATTATCCAGAGCACCAGGGGCACGATTACTAGGACCACAAGCAGGATGAGAGCGTGCCATCCCAAGAACCGCTAACCATCGCTGCCGCCCACCTTGTCGTGAGTGATACTCCGAATCATGGCATAGACTGACAGCTACCTCACCAAGAGATCCGCCCCTCCGCGATTGTCTTCGTAGGCGCTTGAGTCATAACTTCGGGCTAGGGTCATCGCATGGTTGATGGCAAGCGCACTATCCCGGCTCAATGGTCGCGAACGAGTAAATCGGGCGTGATAGAAATCGTGCCGGGAACTCTAGTGATCTCTGACCAAAGCCCCACGCACGTCATACATCTGACTCGCGAATTCGCCTCTGATGACAGCCCCGCTCTTGGTTTCCACACGGGGTTCACTGAGGTCGATTTCTTCCCAGTGCTTCATGGGCAAACCGAGGATGGGCTATTCACGGCGATAGACAGTCGAGTCGTTGGCGGGAGCCAGAACTACGGCGGGGGAAAGCTCTCAGACATTGTGCTCCACCCGTACCTCATGATTCGGGGAAGCGTCACCCTCAACGAGCACGAACTCGCCCTAACGAGTGTTCGGCTGCGATTCTGGGATCAAGACGAATGGGCGCAGTGGTACAACCTAAACATTAAGAATGCTTCGAAAGACGACGAAACAGTTGTCATTGAGCAGGTTCCGCCGCCATCAAAATCCTCGACCTTGGATGGAGTTCAAGTTGCGATTCGAGATAACTCATCTACGTCGTACCACCCAATCGGGCACGGCAGGATCTTGATAAACCAAACGTCAGTCTTCCGGCTGGAATTCGATGAAGAAATCCCTCTTCGAGAATTCCTGGAGAAATGGATGGCACCACTGAGCTTCTGGGTGTCGTCAGGGAGTCGGAGGACTTCAGGTATTGAGTTCATGTCGATCCAAAATCGAAACTGGACGAACGACAGGGACGCAACTCCGGTTACGTCGTGGCTATCGGTGATCACTCGCAACCCCAAGAGAAAGTTCACCAGCGAGGACAAGATTCAGTTCCTGCACAGGTTGAACGATTTCGATTTTGAGCGCCAGCTCCCGATTCTGCTGAGCACGTTCACTGCGCATCGAACGGCACTCGATCAATACCTGGACTATTTGCATACAAAGCCCGGTACCCCAATGGTCCAGTTGACGGTGTTGGCGCAGTTGGTCGAAACGTTCGACCGATCGCTTGACCCAGACCCTCTGCTCGACGACGACACGCGAGCAGATGCGCAAGCACTTGCCGATTACGTTGCGTCCAACGCAGCGTTGAAGAAGCATGCGCGAGACGCGAAGCGAGCGGCACTAGAGTCCATCCGTCCGAACCTTGCAAGCCGATTGCGACGCCTCGACGACGCCACAGACAAGATCGTTGGGGAGATGTTGGGAGCGGTCGATTGGAAAAGCTCGGTAGCCAGCATTCGCAACTCAATTGTTCACGGACTTCCGAGTTCGGCGTTCTTCCTCACGAACGTCATTCCTATTCAAATCTCGGTAGACATCCTCGAACTGCTCTTTGAACTTCGACTCTTACTTGCCCTCGGATTTAGCAAGGATGAAGCGCGCAAGATCATGACAGTTGACGACCCGCGTTGGGCAGGCAAGACCTACAACATGAAGACGTACCTCAGTTCATTTGAGGACTTCAAGCAGTACAAACCAGAGGATTCGTGACGCGCTAATCGACAGCGGTGACCGCCGTATCCATCAGTCTCGGTGAAACTGCAAAACCAGCGCGCTCATAGGCGCTGATCGCGTCGGTGCCGGAGTGGACGGTTGCCTTACTCAATCGTGTGCTCGAAGCTGCGCCACGCTCATGACCGTGCCGTTGGTGTGCTCTCGGCGTCGACCAAATTGCTGGACCTCAGCTGCAGACCATTCTCTTGCACTCGTAACGCGACCGTCCGCTTCGTCGATCAGCACAAAGACGCACGCAGCGAACGCAAAGGACCGAATGGGGGAGAACACCGCCGACGGGCTCGTTCCTGGGCGTAGAAGCCGGACCTTTACCTTCACCCGGCGACCGTCAGCTGCGATGAAGTCGTAGGAGTTGGGGGCCAAGAGTCCGTCGTGCACGACCGCGGCGCAAAACTCTGCAAGATCGCCAATTGGTGCGTTGTGAGTGCGGACCAGGCCTCGAGCTCGGGGCTCTGCGAGTACCTGACCGTCGGTGGCGAGCAGCTCTCCGACAATGACACTCGGGAGCGGACCGCTAGGGTCTCTGCAATAGATCGGAGCTCGGACGATGGCGAGAAACGAGCGGCGAGCTGAGCTACCTGGCTCTTGTCAATACCATGGCGAGCCGGCCTCAACCGGGTGTCTCCAGTTCTGCCGACGCATCCATGCGCGCATCCTCTTCGGATCAGCTTTGAGCTGGGCTGCTAGTTCTGGCACGGACGAAACGGTGGTGGTCATGTACGCACCGTATCCGTTGTTGGGGGCAAGTCCCGCAAGACGCGACTAGCTCTGCTGGGCGTTCGAGAGGACCGATCTATCGCGTAGTCGGTGACCAGAATATGGCCAGCAATCGGTCCGAGAACGGTCACGAACGGCCCAGGGGTGGCCAGAGAATGACCAGTCAGCGGTCACGCACGTGGCTAAGCAGCATAAAACTCCGTGTGGGCGCCGACTGGCCGATCTCCGGTCACTACACGACCAACTGCCGCCCACGCCGGGCGGAACTCCGAGGACTCCGACTGACGTGGGCCGGAACGGGTCAACAACGGACCACCCGCTGGCCACTGTCTGGGCAATCGCTGGCCACAAAGTCCCCCGCGCCGCAGTATGACGTTCGTCCGCGAATCGGCGCGGATAAGGAACGCGGGCGACGCTGAGAGCGGTCTCGAAGATGACAATCGCACCTCGATCCAGACCTGGTGCGGATCGCAGCAATCTGCAAATACCTCTCGTCGACGCTCGGACCTATGACCGCTCAGACACAGTGTTTGGAATCCCGAGCGCTTGTCGATTGCTCAGTGTGAGGCGGGTGGGCAAGCTCTCAATTCGACGCCGTACGCCTCCTGCGGCTGTGGCTCGCTCGAAGGTTCTCATCGCATTGCGAAGGTACTTCGTAATGCATTGTCCCAATGGACTAGAGCCAATGAGCACCCGTTTTTTCACGCTCTGGTACCGCGGTGCCACCACCCCTAAGACGTTGGGACCAATCAAATCCCGGAATCCCGGGCGAAAAAGAGGGGCGTTGTCCCAGTCGATCCCTTGGTCCCATCCAAATTGGGCCTAAATCGAAGGCTGTGGGACAACTCGATATGGCTCTCAGAGAGGCCTTCGCTTCGCTTCGACCTGCGCTGCTCTTGCGTGAGGGCAGCCGCGTGTCCGCGGCTGCGTCGGGGACCGACGAGCATGGTGAGAAGAGTGTGAACACGCGCTCCGACGCTTTCGCTCAACCGCTGTCACCCTGGTGCCACTGCGTTCTAAACCAGGGTGACAGCTCAACCCCGACTTCCCGGGGAAAAAGATGTCACTGTCATCACCCATGAGCTGGAACCTTCGGATTCCGGGGTGGTGACGGATGGTGTGGTGACATCTCTTTCCCCCGATCAAGCAGCAGATCTGACTCGATCCTCTGCTATCGCTCCGGATTCGAGGAAAAAGGCAAAAGGGCATAAGAGGGGGTGGCACCGAGCCGCGTTTCCGTCCTCGCTGCGCTCGTCCGAAACTTGCTCAGTGGTCGGCGTAGCCGACGCCCCTTCGGGAAGGCTTTCTGCCTATCGCTGCGCTCCGTCAGGCCGCCTTCCCTCACCCTCGTAGCTGGCGCTCCTCAGGCTCTTACTTCGTCGCTGCGCTCCTCGCCATCAAACGCCTAGTCGGCGTTTTCAGGTGCCCCGGCGATGCCGAACCTCGCGTGCTCGATTCGTCATCGCCGCTGACTTAGCTATAGCGCCTTCGACCGCGGCAAGGTACGCGCCACCGATTGATCCCAGGTTTAACCCCTGAGGCATGAAGCCTGGAAGCATCGATTGACGAACCGGCTCCCCGTGACAGGGCTCGCTGAGCAAATGATTGTCGAAATGATTGCTGAAATGATTTCTCGAATGATTTTCGGCGCGGCGCCAATTTGATGCGGCTGGTTGTCGCCTCCCATCGAACCCTTGGCATCGCGTTCGTATCGAGGTCATGGCGCCTGGCAAGACCTATCTCTGAGAGGCCGCTTGGAGCACCCACGCCACTGAGATATCGCTCACGCGCCACCAAATGATCCCAGTCGCGCAGCGCCTCTAAAAAGACCTGTCCCGGGGAGATTGGCGCAGGCTACAAAGCCAGCACGTGGCGTAAATGTATTGCGGATCCAGGGCGCATGTTAGTCGGCGCGAGCAATAGAGGTTCCACCGGCGCTACCAAAAGATCCCTGATCTATCGGATCGAGAAGAGTTGTGCGAACGCGGGCACGACCAAGTGGAGTCCTTTCGGAGTTCGTCTTCCCTTCCTCCACGCTCACGCCGCGCATCCCTGACAACTCCAGACTTCAGTGGCACATCGCACTGAAGGGCACTCGCTTCGAAGGACGAGTGTCGAAGGAGTTCAGGTCTACGGTCGCGACGGCCTTCCGCGACGCCGTCGGCTTCGAGCGCGCGCAACATCAGCTGGGCCACTCGACCCACGACAACTGAGCAGTCCTACCTTCCACGGGTGGTGCAGATCCCCGACTCAACAGCGATGCTCGAACGGTTCAACGTGCGGGGCGACTCAGGGCCTCATGTTAGCTAGAGGGACGGCGTGTGAATGTCTCGGTCAATCTCGATTTTGGTCGATGCGGGTCGAGCGTCAGACTTCGACTAGGAATTTCAGTAGCTTGGACAAAGGCGGAACGAAGTTGGGAGAAGGTCTCACGAGGAGCTCTTTGCTTGAACGGCTTGAGCAGCTGGGCATACCTGTAGAAATGCGCGAAGGATTTCCCGAACTACCGGACGACATTGAGGGCTTGCTGATCTACGGGAGCAGAGCCCGGGGTGACCATCAAGCCGAGTCGGATCTTGACGTTCTTGCGTTGGCCTCGGAGTCGGGCCCCACCCTGAGCTCAGCGGATGTTAGCGTCGCCATCTATACCCGGAGGCAGCTATCGACCGGCATCGGCACTCTCTTTGGCGCTCACTTAAAACGCGATTCGAAGATTGTCTGGGACCCAAGCGGTGAGTTCGAAGCGATCGTAGCCAGTATGGGAGAGGTGGATTCTTCCAGGCTCCTCGCGAGAGCGCGTGCGATGTCTGTGCTCTTCACAACTCCGGAACGTGACCTCCCCAAGTACTTGCCAGGAATCTCGCGCCAGGCACGCTACTTGTTGCGCAGCTGCTTATACGCTCAGTCGATTGCGGCGGGCAAGCCGTGCTTCTCGGTTCGTGAGTTGGCGACTCGCTATCAGGATCCGGACCTTGCCCGTCTTTTGGCATCCCGCCAGGACGACTCGCCATCTGTTGTCGATCTCGAGAGTTGTCTGCGCCGGCTGAGTTCGATCGTCGGCGCATTCCCCCAGAACCCGCATGGCTCCTTGGAGGCGACCTTGGTCAACGAATGGGGTAAGCCCAGCGACGTACTTTCGATGGCGTACATGGCCTTGGGCCTATCGGGTGGCTCGGACTACGAGGAAGTGGAGAAGATTCTGCTGTGAACGGACATGTCGCGTTCGTTGGTGACGTTCACGGCAACGTGGATGCGCTCCGAGGTTTGTGGGGGCAACCCGAGGTGTCCGACGCGAGCCGAGTGGTCTATATGGGTGACTACTTGAACAAAGGACCTGATTCTGCAGCAGTTATAGAGCAACTCATCGAATACTCGAGGAGCGGGCGGGCCGTGCTGCTGCGGGGAAATCATGAATCCGCGTTGCTCGATGCCCTGCAAACACGAACCCTCACCGCATTCTTGAAGATGGGCGGCGCGGCGACGATTCAGTCATATGTCCGCCGACCCGTAGGCGCTGACGTACTAAGGGACTTCGAGGAGCATCTTCCCGATGCCCATCTGGAGGCTTTGCGATCGATGGCGGACCTCTATGAATCAGAGGATCTGGTTGCGCGACACATTCCAGGTGTCCGCACCGGGCAGAAATTCGAAGTCTCTGCCCACGTGACGGTGGGCCCTCTCCCTCGCATCAGCGCCGCGTCTGCGCAGATCGACACCGGGTGCGCTACCAAAGATGGGCGCCTGACAGCGTTCTTTTGGCCCGCTCGGCAATTCGTGCAGGTCGATAATTCAGGCGTCCGAGTGTGAAACCCCAGCCTCTATTTCTCTACTTGATCGATGATCCACTGGGCACGCTCGACGCCAGTTCGATTGCCCATCGACGCGTTCACTTCGATGCATTCTCGGGCCGCGGCCAGCGCTTCATCTTTCATGCCAGCACTCTTGTAACACTGCGCGAGCAGAAGGAGTGAGATTGCGATTCCATGTCGGTTCCCCACCTGGCGATTAAGCGAAAGCGCCCAATTCGCGTGGGGCACGCCTTCCAGAGGAGCGCCCAAGCGAAGCCGCACCTGCGCTGCGAGAGTCTCAGCGTTGGCGCGAAGGACGCCGGGAGGTGTGCTCGCCAGTAGGTCGAGGACTTCGTCGACGTATTCAGACGCTTGAGTCAAGTTGCCGACCTTGACCTCCAGACGCGACAGGTTGATCAACGATTGTGCAACCTTGACTACGGTTCCTGAGTTACGTCGCGAACGCAACGCGCGTTCAAATGACTGGCGCGCTAGCTCGAGGTGCTCGACCCGCTGATGTGCCAGGCCCAACTCGTCCAAGACCTTGCAGCGAACGCGCTCAGTGTAGGAGTCGCTAGAGTCCTCAGAACCGAGCAGGGTTAGGGCACCATCAAGACGTCCGATTGCATCAAGGTCGCGACCCTGCTGTCGCAATACTCCCGCCTGGGCCGCGAATGCCTCGGCCGCGGCTGGAGAGTAAAGTGCGCGTTCGCCGGTCGAAAAATATTCGATTGCGCGCTGTGTAGCTGCGTAAGCCTCTTCGAGGTCACCATTTCGCGCGAGGAACCGACTGTATGCGAGCTGCTCCTCTGGTCCACCAAGCGCAGCGGCCTCCTTTAGAGCGTCTCTACCCGCTCCGGGCTGGCCAAGCTCTACCAGCTTCTCTCCATGTGAGCGCAAGTTAGCTGCGCGCAAAACATCGCGTCCAGTCGAAGGAAGTAGGTCCACTTGTCGCGCGACCTTGTAAGTAGCAGTAGCCGCCCAGGACTCCAGACGTTCAGCCAATTTGACTTTTAGATCTCGGCGGTCGGAGAGGGCCTCGTACATGAGCGAGTGTCTGGAAGCCATTTGTTCTCTAAGCTGCTCCAGGCGCAGTTCCCTCGAAGGGTCGTCCAGGAAACCAACCCAAACATCTCGCATCGGCTGTTCTGGAACTCCCAGGTCGAGAAGTCCCGCAAAGAGCTCTTCCTCCGTGCCCGAGGTGTATCCCCACGGGCTTCCGGGTTCGCTTCCCCAAGATCTTCTGAAGACCGCAACCAGGAAGTGGCACTCACCGATGAGTTCGTTGATTGCCTCCTGAGGTCGTCGCGCGGTACCACGTACGCGCTCCCAGCCCACAACCTCAAACCTTGCGACATCGTCGTCAGCATGGCGGCGGTTGTGCTCCTCGACGCACGTACGCACGGTCTCTCGTTCATCAGCCACATCGGACGGGCTAGCGAGGAATATGCGAAGCGGCAGAGCGTCAGTCATGAGCCGACATTAGCTAAGAAGGACAATTCCCTCGCGTAGCTCACCGTTTTACTCAGCTTTGGGCGTGATCCACGGCGTGTCGTTGAGATCGCACGAGTACGCCAATAGCGGGGAAAGCCCCGATCAACGGGGCTTACAAGACCGAATGTGATTCTCTAGATATTTAGAGAGGTAGAAGCTGATGTTCCCGACGCAGACGGTTGTCTGCACTTCGCCAAGCTTCTTATCCTGCGAAATGAGGGAAAGAACCGAGAGTTCGATGTGTTCCGGCTTAGAGCGAATGAGCCGAAAGCCTGACTCGGCGATGTCAGGGTGCAGATCTGTCATGTAGGCGCCCAGCGGAGTGCCGACGATCGCTGCGGCCAAGAAGGCGTCGTTGTGCTTCGACAACGGACTGTGGAAGTTGGACCAGTCTGGAGTGTTTTGAGCTGTTTCGACTGCTCGATCGGACCCCAGGTTGAGAGACACAAATATCGCTCGACCGTTGATTGCACCGCGAGCTTGATCTAGCGGAAACTCCATTTCACCGGTGAGGTCGCCTGCCGGGTCGGTTGCCCAGATCGCCCACGAAGCCTCTCGGCGAAAGTCGTGCTTTGTTTCAAGCAGGTCCAGTTGGCTCCTCTATTCCACTAAGGCGATGCTATCGGTGAGAGGTTGGGCCACGACGGTTGCCGAGAATGGACGTCGGAAATAGGCGAGGCAGCGATCACGCTTGTTCATGCGGTTGTTGGTCGCGAGGAAAGCCGCCAGCCGTCGTCGACGCGACAACGGCTGGCGGTTGCCTTTCTATAAGCGTTTAGTCGTCGTCTTCTTGCGAACTGGTGCCCGCGGTTTGAGCCACGCTCTGTCGGCGAAGGAGGCCTTTGTAGTTTGCCTTGAGTGTGAATCCAGAGGATCGCTGCAACGGGTTTGAACCTGAGTAGTGCGGGTTGAACCAGTCGGTCAGCTCGTACTCCGCTATCAACGTTTCGGTCGCATTCATCATTTGTTTTGGCCGCACGTCGATCGAGCCCTTGTGCTCCCATTGGCTTGAGTCCGCGAGATGCTCGCGCAGAAATATGACCAAAGCATTCAAACTTTCCGGCTGGCCACTCGGGTTGACCTTTCGCAGCCACTCTTTGTACAGGGCGTGAAGGAAACGGAATGGCACTAGATCCCATACGAGCTGAGATTCAAATTCCTGCCAGAAACTCAGCAGGAAGTTGTTGCTGCCCCTGTACTCGTCGAGGACCTGCTGGCAGGCGGCCGGATTGGAGAGTTCTGTGTGTGGCATCTCGAGAGCGCGCTTGAGGACATAACGAAGAACCTCGGGCCGGTTGAGATAGTCGGTTTTAATGTACTTGCGTTCCGAACCGCCGAACCATTTTCTGAATGGCACGATGAGCAAGCGCCGATAGAACGATTCGGATCGATCCTTAGTCCGGGTGTTGAACGAGTTCAGGCACTGAATCTCAAATCCGCGCCATCGAATCATCACCGGGGTCTTGTGTTTCCGGTTCATCGTGAACGGATCACCAGTCGTCGCGGCTTTCCAGTCGTCAATATTTTCCGCAAATGTGCCTACCCCGTTCTCGTCGACGAGATTCACGCGTGCGCGTAGCAGCGGCTCCATTTTGAAGTCATGCCCGAAATCAGCAAACTTCACCGCTGAGCACGCCTTCTCGCCGAGCAGATACCGCAAGAGCTGGATTAGAGTGCCTTTGCCGTTGTTTCCCCGTTCTGCGACGAACCAGACTGACTTGTGCCAGGGCACATGCGATCTGACGGCGGCGCTGATCACCTCCCACAGAAGCTCCGGCACCCCTTCATCGTCGCTGAGGCTGTGGATCCACGATTCGACTTCCCATTCCGCCGCGTCGGGCATCACGATGATCGGGCTTGTTGCGTTCGGGTCGTACTCGACCGGAATCTTCGACAAGAAGACCCACTTGGATGAGAACTCACGTAGCTCCTGCCGAGCATGGTCGAAAACGCCGTTCGCGACCGGAATTAGGTGGGGCTCGATTGTTCGCCTGACTACGGGCGCGTGGACTCTAAGGAGCGACCAAAACGACGACATCGACGCGCCCGTCATGGACGGGTTCAGTTCGCTCGCTAAGGCTTTGATCCGGGGTTCGGACGTCGAGTAGGTACCCTCATCCTCTCCAAAATCGACGTACGAAGCGATAAGCGTCATGTCGTCCGCATTGCCATCTGCAAGGTCGACCGCAACTATGCGATGCCGGGCCAATAGCACCCTGACCGTAGTCAGTTCATCGAGAGCGTTCCTCTTGCGAATCGCGGGTGAGGCAGATCCTTTGCGGTTCAAGTTCTCCAGCTCGAATGCTCCATTGAGGCGTTGAAGAAGCGCGTCCCGGATATCGTCTAGCGAGACATCCGGCCTGTCCACGATGCTGGTGAGGTATTTGCTCACTTCCTTCGTCGTTATGGTGTCGGGCGACGTGGGAACGAACTTGTTTGAGCCCGAAAGTTCCTGTGACTCTTCCCGCGCAGGTGAAGCGCTCGTGAGGTTAAGATCAAAGGCAGAGCTGCCAAACTCTTCAGAGGCCGTCCCGTCATCGACTGGACGGTTTTCTGTTGCCGTCATCCGGCTACTCGCCCTTTAGCGACGATGCAAACGCGGACATGATGACATTTCGCTGCTCAGGTCGAAATGCGGGAGCCTTTTCGGCCATTCGTACTGCCCAGTCGTGCAGGCTCGCATCTGTTACCCGCACCGGCTGGGGGGCGACGAATGCGTCCAGATCGGCGGGCCTCACAAAGACGCGGCCTTTGACTTTTACTGCCGCGAGGTGGCCGGCAGAGATGTGTCGGCGCAGTGTTGACATACCGTAGCCGCTGCGCTCAACGGCGGCGGGAAGATCGATGAACTTGGCTGTATTCAGTGACATTGAATGCTCCTGGGGAGAAGGAGCACAACGTGAGATCGTTTCTGGACGGGGCTTGAATTCCTCGGATCACGGGTCAGCCATTCGCTGTGATCCGCCCCCGCCTTTGGGTGCCTTCTTTGTTTACGGAGCTCGGTTATCTGGGACACGTACTAGCCAAGACTCGTACCCCGCACCTCTTTCAAGGTCGCACTATCTGTTCGCCACGACGTCTGCCGACGCTCGCGGTCTCGATGTTCTGTTGTGCGCTCGGCTTTTACCGAACTCGTTCAGGCTATCGATCAATCGGCGCTATTTGTGAGCAATAATCGACCCCAGTTCGAGTGTCCCCCGTCAAGGGGTGCTGTTCACGCGAGAGAGCCGATCTGTCCCGCCGGTGTATTCGATCTTCGACGTGTAGCGAAGCTGTAGCGCGGCAGAATGGCCTGCGCTACCCGCCAGGCAAGCAATCAGCGGGGTTCACGACCGGTGTAGCGCTGTAGCGGGCAAAAGCAAGCGGCATTGGTCATCAAGGCTGAGGCCCTACGACGATGTACTTGTCGGTGTCTTTTGTGCTACATCGCTACATCGCTACATCGAACTTAACACGCTGATGATTGTGAGGTTTTGTGACGTGGTGCGTAGCGCGCGGATAAACCCGCTCGCTACGGGGCGCTACGCTTCCAAACCCTGATACGGATCCGCCCATCACCGGCTGCGTGCAATTCGGAATGGTGTTTGCGAACGTCTCGAGATGTCGATCGATCTGCAGCGGTGCCGCTTTCGAGCCGGCGCCCGAAAGCTCTGAGCGTCAGCTACCGCCAGCCGGGATCCACTCTCTCGTAGTTAGGACCGCGCACTCCCTTCCAACCTTTGCCGATCCGGGAGACGCGAGGGGCCATCACGGCGCGCACCAGACGACGCCTGTCCGCAAGGCTCATCACTTCCCACGCCGCCCGCACCGAGCCGCTCGACAGAATATTGAGAACGAAAGGATCGGCTTCGGCGAGCCTCTCGAGTTTGGACCGTGCGGCGTCGATCAGGGGTTGGACTCGGGACTCTTGGTCCATGATGAGGTCGAAACGCAGTTTCGCCGCAGCATCCGCCCTCACTGACTCAAGGTAGGTCTGATACCCGGTGATTTCATCGAGGAGCGCTCGCCTCTCGAGGTCGGAGTCGTCGCCGCGGTCGCCGAACGTGGCAAGGAAATCCGGTCGCTCGATGCGTGTGAGGAGGACATCCGTGACAATCTCGTCAAGCAATTCCTCGCGCATGCCGACGTGGAATCCCGTTTTACCCTCGGGCCCGGGGCGTCCCGGCAATCCGGCGCAGACGTAGGTGATGTACGTCTTCCGTGGCTGAGCGTTACCCTCGGCGTCGAGCTTCTTGCGGCCGGCATTCTGTCTGCCGGTGCGCAAGGGCCCTCCGCAAACAGCGCAGAGCGCGATCCCTGAGAGTAGATGCGTTGCTGGCCAATCGTTGGTTCTCTTTCGATCGGGCGGCGACATGATCGCCTGTAACTTCTGCCACGTGAGAAAGTCAATGAGCGGCGGCCAAATCGCGTCGCCAATAATCACACCTTGGTGCTCTCTCTTGCCTGCATACGCGGCCATCGAGAGCATCTGTTTTACTGCCGGAGGCGTCCATCCATAATTCGCGCGATGGTCTTTTCTGGTCGGGCGGCGCGATGGGATTCCGCGCTCATTGAAGTCTTTCGCGAGTGCGTAGAACGTTTCGCCATTCAAGACTCGTCGCGCGGCTTCCTTGACGACGGGAGCCTGTTCAGGGTGCTCTTCTATGCGAATCAAATCTCTCGTTTGGACGTCGTAAATGCGCCGGTAGCCGTACACATTTTTGCCGTGGGGCTTACCTAACTCTGCCGCGGCCCGGACGTCGCGTCGGATCCGCTCGGAGGTCTTGTCGGACTCGTATTCTGCATCGACAGCGTCTTCGAGGAGACTGCGTCGATCCCGCGCGTTTGCCGGGTCATATAACCGCCCGTGGGTGGTCACCCAGATTCGGACTCCGCGTTCTTTGCAGAGGTCAATGAGGTCGACCCACTCGCCAACTCGCCGTGAACCACGGCTCGATTCCCAGATGGCGAGAACTTCTGCGGCGAATGAATCATTCTCGAGGTCGTCAATGAGACGCTTGAAGTCTTCGCGGGTCTTCTTTGCGTACCTACTGGCACTGCGATCCGTGTCTCGGTAAGGAGGATCTGGCGTGAGAAACCAGCCTTGCCGCTCAATCGATCTCAGATTTTCATCATGCTGCTGATCTGGACTTTTGCCAGTCTGTTTCCTGTCTTTGGACACTCGCAGATACTCACGAACGCTCAGTTTCGACACACGCACCCCCTTTCGCAACAGTATCAGGCGCGAACTGCGCGGTGATCATCGGACTGGTGATGCTCGCCAGCGCGCGGTTGGGGCTGGGGCGCGGCTGGCGCATCGGCACGTCGCTGGTCGTCCTGCTCGGGTTCGTCGTGCTGGTGACCCCG
>Ga0247742_10000297_pt1 | contig 41974 bp, 44 predicted proteins | sample UWRJL208509C2_FD_180944 | JGI IMG/M metagenome (GOLD analysis project Ga0247742, IMG submission 180944) | Plant litter microbial communities from Arlington Agricultural Research Station in Wisconsin, United States - UWRJ-L208-509C-2 | ecosystem: Environmental > Terrestrial > Plant litter >...
GTGAAGGCGGCCGGCTACGCGTCGATCGACCAGGAGGTCGAGGTCGGCCTACGGTCGATCGCGGTGCCGCTGGCGGGCGCCCGTGGGCAGACGCTGGCGGCGCTGAACGTCGGCCTAGCGGCAACGGAGGAGCGCATGCAGGCGATGGTATCGCGCTATCTCCCCGCGCTGCTGCGTATAAAGGCCGAGTTGAGTGGCATTCTGGTCTAGGGTTCAGTTGTCCTGCTTCAGCAGGCCACGTGCCAAGGCATGCTCGACACCGCCTTCGATGTGCGCGGCAAGGATTTTCTTTGCCGCGTCGGCATCGCGGTCAAGGGCGGCGTCGAGAAGCGCCTGATGCTCGCGTGCCGCCACGTCGCCTCGGTAGGATAGCGCGACCATCTGATAGCGCAGATACTTGTCGAAGACGACCGAGTGTGTTTCTATCAGAAGCTTGGAGCCACAGGCCGAAATCAGCGCCTGGTGAAATTCCCAGTCGTATCGTTTCCAATCCTCAGCCCGGCTGGCGTCACCTGTCGCCATCAGCCGCTCGAGGCTGGCAAGCTTGTAGTGGGCCGATACGAGGCGCGCCTCCCACTCCATGTCGCCTTGTGCAAAGGACTGTCCCAGCGCATGCGTCTCCAGGAGTAGCCGCAAGGCGGCGATCTCCTTGAGATCGGTGACCGAGACGGGGCAAACCTGGAACCCCCGCTGGCCCTCCGCAAGCACCAGTCCCTCCGAGGAAAGACGGTTCAAGATTTCACGCAACGTGCTGATCGAAGTCTCGTAGGCCTCCTTCAGCGCATCCAGCTTCAATTTCTGTCCAGGTGCAAGCCGGCCGAAGATGATGTCGGCACGAATCCGGCGATAGCCGATCTCGGCGATGGTCTCGTCTATTGTCTGCTGCAACATCAAGATGCTCTGCTATTTCGATGCGAATGGGTGGCCTGCACGTTATTTCACAAAACGTTACTCCCGGTACGTTACCTCATTGTCACAGCCACTGAAATCCTATCGTCTGCCATATCTAAAAAACACATAGGAAAGGCATTATGCTGTATGATTTTTAAAATCATGACGAGTGGAGTCCGCGTAACGCGATGCTGAGAAGAACGGGGGAGACGGCCAAAACCGTCAGTGAGGTCGTCTTTCGGCAGATCCGTCAGGATATCATTTCCGGCGTTTTGCCGTCCGGATCCAAGATCAAGCTGGAGCAGGCGCGCGAGCGCTATTCGATCAGCGTCTCCCCGCTTCGCGAGATTCTCAGCCGGCTGACCACGGAAAATCTCGTCGTCGCCGAAGGACAAAAAGGTTTCGAGGTCAGCCCGGCGTCGCGTCGCGAACTGCTCGAGCTCGCCGACCTCAGGGTCGTACTCGAAACCCACGCGCTCGATCTGGCCTTCGCCGCAGGCGATCTTGAGTGGGAAGCCTCCATCGTCGCGGCCCATCACAAGCTGGCGGCAGCGGAACGTCGGCTTCTTGCCGGCGATGCCTCGCGCACCATTGACTGGGTGCGCTATGACTGGGAGTTCCATCAGGCGATCGTCTCGGCCTGCAACTCCGTGACACTGATGGCGACGCTGTCTTCGGTCTTCGACCGTTTCCTGCGCTATCACATGTTGGCGGAGAGCTTTCGTGGCAAGCCGGTGGTCGAGGATCACCGGGCGCTGTTTGATTTCGCCCTTCGGCGGGATGCGGAGCAGGCCAAGGCCGTGATCCGCCGGCATGTGCATAGTGGGGTCGAGCACATACTGAAGAGCGGCATCGTTGCCTGATTGCCGACGGCGGCAAGCTCAGCCGCCATCGCGCGGCAGGCCCTCGGGACGCATCTGCTTTTTCAGTGCCGCGATGCGGAAGATAGCATTGGCCGCGCCGTAGCCTCGATAACCCTTCCGCTCGACGATCTCGAAGAAGAAGCCTTCACCGTACGTGCCGCTATAGAGCTGAAAATACTCGCCGAGCTCATCGCGGTCGTAGAGAATATTGTGTTGCCTCAGCCGCTCGGTGAGATCGGGATCCAGCCCGAAACGGGCCTCAACATCCCCATAGTAGTTCGGTGAAATGTGCAGCGACTTGAAGCCGGCCTTTCGCAACGCCTCGGCCGTGGCGAAGATATCGTTGGTGCTGAAGGCGAGGTGCTGGATGCCCGAACCGAATTTTTCCGCGATGAAATGCCCGGCCAGCGTCCGCCTGTTTTCCGCGCCGTTAAGCGTGATCCGCAGCGATCCCTCCTCGTTCTCGACCACTTGGCTGCGCACGACGCCGCCAGGGTCGATGATGTCGACCATCGGTGTCTTCTCAGTCGCGAAGATCGACGTGTAGAAGAGCAGCCAGGTCAGCATCTCGTCATAGGAGACTGTCTGCGCGATGTGGTCGATAGCGAGCAATCCCGCATCGGGGGGCGCTCCCTGTCCATCGACCCGAATGAAATCGACCTCCGCGAAGCGTCCGAGCGGCGATGTCTCGTCGATCAGGTAGACAATGCCGCCGCCGACGCCGCGGATTGCAGGCAACTCGAGTTCCCCTTCGGAAACCTGCTGTGCGAATGGTTCGGCGTCAAGCGCGACCGCGCGCTGATGGGCCTCCCGGGCATCGTCCACGACAAGCGCGAAGGCATAGGCGAGCGTGCCGTGGACGGCGTAAGCCGCATTGGCGAAACCGGCCTCGTCGATATTGACGAGAATGCGGATGTCGCCCTGTTCGTAAAGGCTGACCTCCTTGCTGCGATGTTTGGCCGTCTTTCTGAATCCCAACACCTCGAGGATGCCGATCAGTTCGGCCGCATCGCCGTCATCGGCGGTGAACTCGACGAAGCCCACGCCCTTTACCGTGGCCCGTGGCGGCATGGGTTTTCCGATCGGGTTGTCGCCGCCGAGGCTCCGACGTACCTGATCGCCCAGGTAGATCAGCGAACGGTGGCCGTCAGCCGCAATTTCGCGCGTCAGGCCGCCACGGAACTGGTCGTTGAATATCTCCAGGGAATAGTAGCCGTCATAGCCGGTCGCGGCGATGGCCGATGTAAACGCCGTCACCGGCAGGTCGCCTTCACCAGGCATGTTGCGGAAGTGCCGTGACCAGTAAAGCAGGTCCATGTCGATCTGCGGCGCATCAGCGAGTTGGACGATGAAGATCTTTTCCTTCGGAATGGAGCGGATGGAATTGATGTCGATCTTGCGTGAAAGGCTGTGAAAGCTGTCCAGCACCAGGCCGATATTGTCGTGGTCGGCGCGGCGCACGATTTCCCAGGCATCGCGATGGTCGTTGATGTGGCGGCCCCATGCCAGTGCCTCGTAGCCGACGCGCAATCCGCGCGCTGCGGCGCGTTCGCCCAGTTCGCGAAAGTCGGCGGCGGCGCGGTCGATGCCGCCGAGCGAGGCTGAAGAGACGTTCGAGCAGACCAGAACGAGGTCCGTGCCGAGCTGCTGCATGATATCGAACTTTCGCTCGGCGCGGTCGAAGGTGCGGCTGCGCAACGGCTCCGGCATACCCTCGAAATCACGGAACGGCTGGAACAGCGTGATCTTCAGTCCAAGATCACTGGCCATCCTGCCGACATCCGAGGGGCTTCCGTCAAAGGCCAGGAAGTCGTTCTCGAAAATCTCCACGCCGTCGAAACCTGCCCGCGCGATCGCTTCAAGCTTCTCCGGCAGCTCGCCGCTGATCGAAACCGTCGCTATCGAGGTCCTCATCTCGCTCGTCCTCCCTGGCTGATATCACCGTGACAATCATTATGACGAATGTCCTGAGAAGTGCAATTCAACGTTTGAAATTAGAAGTCTCATACGATTTACAAAAACTATGTTGATTTATTGGTTCGCCTCAGGCAGTTTTGGCCTCACGGTCGGAGGAGAAGGACGGCTGTGCGGTCGCAACGACCATTGAGGAGGAGGAAAAAATGTTGAAATCCATGTTGTCACGTCGCAACGCCATGCTTGGCGCGGCCGCTCTGCTCACCGGCATTGCGCTGGCCCAGCCGGCCGCCGCCGTCACCCCGGAAGAAATCAAGGCCCGCGGCAAGCTGATCGTTGGCATCCAGGGCGACAATCCGCCATGGGGCTTCGTTACCAGCGCCGGCAAGCAGGACGGCTTCGATGCCGACATGGGCGCGCTTTACGCCAAGGAACTTGGCGTTGAGGTCGAGTTCGTGCCGCTTGAAGTCAACAACCGCATTCCCGCGCTGACGTCGGGTCGCGTCGACGTTCTGTTCGCAACAATGGCGATGCTGCCCGACCGCGCCAAGGCGGTTCAGTTCAGTCAGCCTTACAATGCGAATGCCATCGTCCTGATCGGCCCGAAGAACAAGTCGATCAAGACGAATGACGACATGGCCAATATGACCATTTCCGTGGCGAAAGGCGCCGCGCAAGACACGCAGGTTACCAAGAATGCTCCGGCTTCGGCCACCATTCGCCGCTTCGATGGCGACGCTGCCAGCGTCCAGGCGCTTGTATCGGGGCAGGCCGAGGCGCTTGGCGGCAATATCTTCTACATGGACCGCGTCGAGAAGGCGCGTCCCGGCGAGTTCGAGAACAAGCTCGAGTTCCAGAAGCTCTACAACGGCGCCTGCACACGCCTCGGCGAGAAGGAGCTCAATGCCTCGATCAATACCTTCATCGACAAGATCAAGGGAAATGGCGAGCTGAAGAAAATCTACGACAAGTGGATGAAGGTTCCCGTTCCCGAGTTCCCAGCAAACCTCGAAGGCATTCCCTTCGCGGCAAAGTAAGCCCTTCACTGACAGGGCGGTGCGACGGCGGCGTCTCGCAAACGGCCGCCGCCGTTTTGCCGCGGCGATCAATGTCTTGTGGTGAATGCGGGAGCGATGATGAGCAAGACGATCTTTGTACTCAATGGGCCGAACCTCAATCTTCTCGGCCAGAGGGAGCCGCACATCTACGGTTCGACGACGCTGGCTGAGATCGAGCAGCGCTGCACGGCCAAGGCGCGCGACCTCGGCTTCGAGGTGGATTTTCGCCAGACGAATTTCGAGGGTGCGCTCATAGAAAGCGTTCATGAGGCGCGCGAGGAGGCCTGCGGAATCATCATCAACCCGGCGGCCTTTACCTTCACGTCGATCGCACTTCTCGATGCTCTGAAGACTTTCGATCCACCGAAGATCGAGCTGCATATCTCCAATGTGCATGCCCGCGAAAGCATCTACCATAATTCCCTGATCTCGCGGATCGCGACGGCGATCATGATCGGCTTCGGCGCGGATGGGTACGAGCTCGCGATCCAGGCCATGACGCAGCTGGTCGCACGCGACCGCTGACCGGACAGGAAAGAGCAGAGACGAGGATATGAACTACCAACTGGATTTCACGCCTGTTATCGATGGGTTACCAAGCCTGCTGCTCGGCTGTCTCGGTACATTTCTGCTGGCGATCTCTGGCATGCTGCTTGCGATCCTCATCGGCATAGGCGGCGTCATGTTGCGCGATTCCCCCATCAAGCCGCTGCGCTGGTTGGTGATCGGCTTCGTCGAGATTATCCGCAACACGCCGTTCCTGGTGCAGATATTCTTCATCTTTTTCGCCCTGCCGCTCGCCGGTATCAGGCTCGATCCGACGCCGACGGCGATTATCGCGCTTGGCATCAATGGCGGCGCCTACGCGATCGAGATCATTCGCGGCGGGGTGCGGTCTATTCCGGCGGGCCAGAAAGAGGCTGGCCTGGCGCTTGGCCTGCACAAGGCGCAGGTTTTCCGTTTCATCGTGCTAAAGCCGGCGCTGAGGGCGATCTACCCCTCGCTGACCAGCCAGTTCGTGCTTCTGACGCTATCGACCAGTATCGCTTCGGCGATCTCGGCCTACGAGCTGACATCTGTTTCGCAGCTGATCGAGTCGGAAAGCTTCCGGAGCTTCGAGGTCTACTTCACGGTGACGGTTTTCTATCTCGTGATCTCCTGGGTGATGATGCGCCTCTTCGGGCTCTTTTCGTCGCGTTATTTCAACTACCCGGTCAAGTAGGAGGATCCCATGGGTCGCGATGAATTCATCTTCCTGCTGATCGGCCTCAAATGGACGGTGGTCCTGTCCGTCGTCGGCTTTGTATGCGGTTCGATCGGCGGGCTTGCAATCGCGTTGCTGCGCACCTGCGGCGTGCCGTATCTGGAAAGGTTGACGGCCTTCTATATCGGCATATTTCAGGGCACACCGCTCCTGATGCAGCTCTTTGTCGTCTATTACGGGCTGGCGCTGGTGGGCCTAAAACTCGATGCGTGGATCGCGGTCGCCATCGGGCTCACGTTGCATGCCAGCGCATATCTTGGTGAAATCTGGCGCGGCTCGATCGAGGCCGTACCGCGCGGCCAGACCGAAGCGGCCAAGGCGCTCAGCATCAAATATGTTTCGCGCATGAAGGACGTGATCCTGCCACAGGCAATCCGCATATCGCTGCCTGCGACGGTTGGCTTCCTAGTGCAGCTGATCAAGGGAACGTCGCTCGCAGCCATCGTCGGCTTCACCGAGCTAACGCGCGCCGGCAACATCATCTCCAACCAGATCTTCGAGCCGCTGACGGTCTTCGGCATCGTCGGCATCCTCTATTTCATCATGTGCTGCCCACTGACGATCCTCGGTGCCCGCCTCGAGCGGCGCTTCGCGATGTCGGCGCGCTGAGTACGCCTGCCTGTCCTGGAGAACTGAACGATGACCAATGTGTCGACGACGACTACCGCTGACCCGATGATCCGCCTGCAGCGGGTCGAGAAATGGTATGGCGCCTTCCAGGCATTGCACGACATCAACATGGATGTCCGCCAAGGCGAGCGGATCGTACTCTGCGGCCCCTCGGGGAGCGGGAAGTCCACGCTGATCCGCTGCATCAACCACCTCGAGAGTTACGAGAAGGGGGAAATCCGCGTCGGCGATACGCTACTCGGACATCGCTCCAGGGATATCGACGCCATCAGGCGTGATGTCGGCATGGTTTTTCAGCAGTTCAATCTCTTTCCGCATCTGACCGTGCTGCAGAACTGCATGCTTGCACCTATACGCGCGCTTGGCCTCGGCAAGGCGCAAGCGGAGGATCGCGCGCGGAGCCTGCTCGACCGCGTGAAGATCCTCGAGCAGGCCGAGAAATATCCGGCGCAGCTTTCAGGCGGCCAGCAGCAGCGGGTGGCGATCGCGCGCGCTCTCTGCATGCGGCCGAAGGTGATGCTGTTCGACGAGCCGACATCGGCGCTCGATCCGGAAATGGTCAAGGAAGTCCTCGATACGATGATCGGCCTCGCGGAGGAGGGAATGACGATGATCTGCGTCACCCACGAGATGGGCTTTGCCCGCCAGGTAGCCGATCGCGTCATCTTCATGGCAAGCGGCGCCATCGTCGAAGAGGCGCCGCCCGCCACTTTCTTCAGCAATCCAAGGCATGAGCGTACACGCAAGTTCCTCGGTGAAATTCTACGTCACTGAAAGCTCTCTGCATGATTTCCGGCACCACCAGGATCATCGCCCATCTGGGCTATCCAACGGGGACCTTCAAGTCGCCGCTGATCTACAACCCCTACTTCGAAAAGCACGGCATCGACGCAGTGGTCGTGCCCATGGGCTGTCGGGCGGAGGACTTTCCGGATTTCCTCAGGCTCGTCTTCCGCCTGTCGAATATCCACGGCGCATTGATCACCATGCCGCACAAGGTCACCACGATGGATCTGCTCGACGAACTGTCGACGCGTGCCCAGGTCGCTGGCGCCTGTAATGCCATCCGGCTGGACGAACATCGCCGGCTGATTGGCGACATGTTCGATGGGGAGGGGTTTGTGCGCGGTGTGCTTCGCAAGGGCCGGCGCGTGGCCGGCGCCGATGTGCTCGTCGTCGGCTCCGGCGGCGTCGGTTCGGCGATCGCGGCATCCCTTGCTGCTGCCGACGTTCGAAGGATCGCGGTTTTCGATGCGAACACGGCTGTCATGAGCGGGCTGGCGGAGCGGCTTCGCCAGTATTATCCCGATGTTGAGGTGACGGCTGGCTCTCGCGAGCCTGAAGGGTTTGACATCGTTGTAAATGCGACACCGCTCGGCATGAAGAGCGATGATCCACTGCCGATCGACATGTCGCGGCTCTCTTCCTCCACGTTCGTGGGCGAGGTAGTCATGAAGCAGGAGATCACGCCATTTCTTGCGGCGGCCCGGGCACGCGGCTGTGACTTCCAGGTGGGCACCGACATGCTGTTCGAGCAGATACCGGCTTATCTCGAATTTTTCGGCTTCCCAACGACCACGGCCGATGAACTGCGATCTATTGCTTGTATAGGTTAAAGTTTATGTCGAATGCATCGGGAAAGAGGCTACTTTCTCCCCAAATGTTCGAACTCCTTCAAGGCGAAGACCCAGACCCAGGCAAGGCGCCATATCTATCCTTTAACAGCTCCGTCGCCATAAGGAATCCGTGACAATAAAGCGATCTGCGCCTTCGGTCGTCCACAATAAGGAACGCCAGCTTAGCCATTGTCTCTTTCATTCTCTTGACGTCGGCGGCTGTCAGGTGGTCCATGTGCACGCCCTGAATATCACAGTAGCCGAGGGGGGCGCTGGGTAGATGACTAATCCTCGGCTTCTCAACTCAACCAGCATCCCGTGAGGCATCGGATCAACCTGCGAAGCAATGCGGCCGTTGTTCGTCTCTCGCAGCGTATCCACCGGATCCGACGCCGGCGCAATCCCGGTTGTCGCTTGTGCGGGTTCCCTTCAGCGTGCGCCATTCGAGATCAGCCCGCATTTTGGTCATCACACTGGCTGATCGCAACATAACGGGCTTTTACGAGCGCCGGACGGCCAGGCTGCTTACGGAGATTTCCTTCGAGAAAGTCATCGAAGTCGCTGTTGGCGAGAAATTCGCGAAACCCCAAGGCGGTGAATTGACGCACTTCATCCGGGCGGCAGAAATCGCAGCTAGCAACTCTTCGCGGTCGTCGACCATCAGCAGCAAGTCCTCCGCATCGCAACTAAAGTATAGATCGTCGTTGCCGCCTCTCCAAAGGCCTCAAGTTTGGTTGCTATAAAGATGGGTGGTGTCAGCACCGTTATTTCTGGGCCCGCATCGAGTATGTACGGCTGAGCCATTTTCAATCCCGGTCGCATACCAACGATTGTTGAACCCGAGAATCGCTTCATCATCAGGCATGAAATCGACCTTGAGCTGGCCGAGGCGCATCCGGCAGATCACTGCGTTGGCTATGCATCTGAAAAGACGCACGCTTCAATTCGTTTGCCGCAACTTCGAATGTGTTCAAGATCTGCCTATCATTGTCGAGCCAGCTGAGGCGTGTGGCTGCAATCTGGATATTGATTGCAACCGAGAAAGCGGTCTGCGGTCTTACTCTTTTTCTCGACGAGGTGTACGACATGACATGTCGGACATTGAGGCAGCGCCTCGCCCTCGATCGTCTCCAGTCTGAAGCTGCTGCCAGTGCTCTTCGCCAGCTCGTTATCAGCAGGAAGACACCACGGCTTGCCCGCGTAAGGGCGACATAAAACAGTCGGCGCTCCTCGGCGTATTCGAAGGTCTCCGGTTGCGGCATGACGAGATTCCGAAGCTCGTCATCTTCAATTCGGCTGGGAACACCATATTCAAACGAGGCCGGCCGGCGTGCCGCGATCTGGCTGGACGTTTCAGCCGATCGCAAGCAAACGCACAAAGCTTGGCAGGGCCTTGCTGCAGTGGTAAACTCTACCACCAGCACTTTTGGAGATTCCATTGTCCAATGTCGAAAAGATAAGCGTATCGGTGACACCGCAGCAGGCGGATCTGGTTCGAGCCGCCGTCGAAAGTGGCGCCTACGCCAGCGGGAGCGAAGTCATTCGCGAAGCGATGCGCGACTGGACCGCCAAGTGGGAAGTCCGCAAGGATGATATCGAGCGTTTTCGCCAGCTTTGGGATGAAGGTAAGGCAAGCGGCTCTCCAGTCGCTGTCGATTTCGATACCATCCGTCGGGCGGCGCGACTGCAGTTGAACGCCGCTAAGGTCAATGGCCGTTGATCTCGTTTGGTTGCCACAGGCGCTCGTGGATGTGCGCGAAATCTACGTGCAGATTGGCTTTGAGAACCCAAGGGCAGCTGAGCGTTTCTTCGATAACTTCGAGCGCAAGGCGACCCTCATAACTAATCAACCTCGTATAGGTGTTCGTCGTCCCGATATACGGCAAGGAGTTCGGATGATCGTCGAACCACCATATATCATTCTTTATGAGATCCGTCCGGACACCGATACGGGTCCGGTCGATCGCGTAGAGATCGTCCGACTGGTAGACGGCAGGCGTGACCTTAGAGCGCTTTACTAAAACGTTGGGCAGTTCTTTTAAGGGAACGTCGAAATCGAGCGTTGCGCAAGGCGACACCTACTCATAGAATCCGCAAGGAGCCTTGTTAACAGCGGGTCGCTAGTATGGATGCAATTGGCGCCGTAGGCTTTGATGCTGCTTTGACTTTGACAGAAAACCTCGATACCATCGGCCAGCGTTTGGGCACAATGCAAGGGACCGGTGTCTCGCGACGAGATGACAAGCACCTCGATCTTCGACGTCTCCCCCACATATCGAAAACAGACCGCTTCGTATTGCTGGCGGAACGCACCGCAGAACAGTTTATCTGGTTCGTCGGCGAGCTGCGCCAACAGGGGAGGGCGCTTCTTCGGATTGTCAGTGGTCTGTTTCTTACGCGGCATGTGGATCATCCATGAACCACAGATAGTAGCGGCTCCAGGATGACACATAGAGCACACCTCGGCCCTTAGAGGGGCAAATGACGAAATCCACAGCTGGGGAAGCAATGCGACGTATCAGGTGCGCTTGCGCGATGGCCACGCCAATGAAGCCACCGATCGCAGCGGAGACCGCAGATACCCCATGTGACCCGCCGAAGCTTTGGGCCACCCAAGCACCGATTCCGGCGAGGAGTCCGCCAAGGAGAGCTGGAAAGAACCCTTTCATCAACTGACCGGGTGTCGGTCATGCCGTGCTTGCGAAGAAATTTGGTTTCCCGGTTCGACAACAACGCCTCTTTCCTGTGGCAGTCACCAGCGGTGTTGGAACTTTGGGTTTAATTAAGTAGGTTCAAATATAATCGCATGCACAAAGAAGCGTGTATTTACCGTCACCCCTTTGGACGAATTAAATTCGAGCCCTCGTTCTTCTGCGAGGCTTTCTTTTACCGGCACTGCCAAGAGTACGGCTGAAGTTACTCCGCCGCTTGGCGAAGCTGGAAGCCGTCCAGAGGTTCGACCAGCGCAACAAGTTCGAAATCACTGATCATGTGATGTTGGTCGGAGCCCAGCACGGCCAAGGTCCAGAAGTCCGGATCCTCACCGAAAATCGTCGATATTTGCACGATCGTCGTCCGGCCATCTGTGTGCTTGTCGGACCGCGCCCAGTAAAATGCGTCTGGAACCAAACTCTGCATCACGTCTACTCCCCACACAATGAGGCCACGATATCAGGAAATCGAAATATGACCATCGCTCGTCTTCGCTACCCACAACGAGGATAAGGACGATACTGCAGGTTAATCGGCTGCGGCTTTGACCGCGACGTTTGCTTGGTCTGCAAACTCACCGAGAGCAGCCTTCGGTCCTTGATAGTCGATCCCCTGGATCACGCTGACCGTCGTGCTCTCAACCTCGATGCACTGTGCGATGAAAGCGCCGCGTCCTTCATCACCGCCTCGGACGACCACGAGCTGCCCCGGGAAGGTCTGTACGTCGGATGCGAGCCCTACCTGGTTCGCCGTCTTCTCGATTGTGCTCCCGCAGTCTTCGATGCTCAACCTTGCCTTCGGCGTGCGCTCCACATGATAGGTCAGATTGAAATTGCTATCTTGAGCAAGAACAGGAACCGAAAAACCAAACACGCTCGCTGCGGTGAGCAGCAGGGCAGAAAACTTCATTGAAACGTCTCCGCTGAAAGGCCGAATGCCGGCTGGGAAGTGGCGCTCTATCGGCGAAAGTGAAGAGCTGACTATGCATTTCAATGGCGATTGACAGATGACCGGAGGCGCAAGCGCGTCGGTTGCTTAGAGCGTCAACCGCACTTGGTCCGTCGGAATGACATCGGCCTGTCGAGCGAGGATAGGGTCACGCCCAGCAAGCGCACGCCTTTGCTGGCGTGAAGACTGCTGGAGCAGTGAATTGATGGTCTCTTCGATGTCGCCGGCCGATAAAAATGGCCGCTCGCCTGTCGGGGCGCGGGTGATCTTGCCTGGTTCCGATGGCAACTCGCTGAAATTCTACCCTTCAGGATAATATTCCCATCCCTTGAGTTGCTTGACTCTGCGCTACGACAGGTTGCCGTAGCTGCAGATCGGGATACTTTCAACTCCCATTTGGCACCTCTTGCTGAGGCCGATAGAGGTGAACGGTGTAGTTCCAGTTGGCTTCCATTGGCAGGCAATTGGGCGCCTTGCCATCGCTATCACTGAACTGGACAAATACTTTGACGAGGATCGGGCCTGTGGGCAACCCGCCCGACTGCTCCGAGGTAACCTCGTAGAGCTGCTCCTCATGTAGCTTGGCAAGCCGCCGCGCCTCGTAAAGGTGGGTCGCCTCGCCAGCGCCTAACTTACGCAGAATTTCCGGTTCCTCGTCGTGCCGATCCCTGGAACTAAGATCAGGACCGACCGGCCGACTGTCTCGTCGCTTGGTAACTGGCCTCCAAACTAAAATGCGTACGCCTCGCGGGTGAAGCCAAGTTGCGAGAGCGTTCGATCGTAGAGCGATTGATTGGAGCGCGCGATAAGGCCTTACGGCTTGATCGGCTTATCTCCCACCGGGATTTCGTAGCCAGTCATCGTATTCCGCCCGGGCGTCATCGTGCAATGGATAGTATCGCTGTAGTGATCCGCCTTCCATTAGCTTGGCGCGAGAAAATTCCTCCCAATCATGATGGGTTTGTGATTCCTCGATCACCTTCGCGGCCATAGCAACGGGCAACACCACCACCCCGTCATCGTCAGCCACAATGATATCGCCAGGGATCACAGTGACGCCGCCACAGGCGATCGGGACATTGACAGCGTTTGGATAGATGCTGGTTTGCACATGATAGTTTGGCGTCCATCCGCGCAGCCAGAGCGACAAATCAAGCTTCTCGACGTTCGGCCTATCGCGCATGCAGCCGTCAATCACGATGCCCGCACCGCCTCGACCCCTGAAATAGGTCGACATCATGTCCCCAAACACGCCAGAACTCATGTCACCACGTGCATCGACGACGACCACATCGCCCTCCTGTACGTGATAGAGCACATGGCGATGTAGCTGAGTCTCCGGATCCGCATACTCGCCTTCGCTGAAGAGATCCGGTCGTTGTGGCAGGAACTGTAGCGTCAAGGCTGGGCCGACGATTGATTTGCCTCTGGTCTGCGAGACAGGGCCGACCATATGTGGATTGCGAAACCCCATGTGGCCGAGCGTGCCAGCGATCGTTGCTGCACCGATTTCCTTCAGCGCGTCGATCAATTCTTTCGGCGGCCGCTGAATGTCTTGGGTCTTGCTCATGATGAACTCCAGTGTTCGGTGATTACCAGTTCGTGACGGAACCGTCGCGGCGCCTGAGGTGAGGGGCTTCCCAAAAGCGAAAGCTCTGAGCCGCAATTGCATCCTCATTGACCTCGACGCCGAGGCCGGGAAGGTCGCTCACCGGATACTCGGTTCCGTCGAGCCTTGGTTGCACGGGAAAGAACTCAGAGTTGTCGAACCCGAGCCTGACCTCAGGGGCCCTGGTCTCCAGCCAGGCAAAGTTGGCCACTGCAGCGCCAAAATGAACAGTCGCAGCGGTGCACACAGGACCGAGCGGATTGTGCGGCATAAGGTCGACATAATGGGCTTCGCTCCAGCCAGCCACTTTCATCGCTTCGGTGAGGCCGCCGACATTGCAGACGTCGATCCTGTTGAACTGATGGAGGTCGTGCTCGATGTAAGGCAAGAACTGCCACTTGCTGGCAAATTCCTCGCCGATGGCAAACGGAATGTCGGTCATCTTGCGCAGCGCCTCGTAGGCACCTGGTGTCTCGTCCCTTATCGGCTCTTCTAGGAAGTCCAGAACGCCGCGTTCCAGCTTGTTGCAGAAGCTTGCCGCTTCAGCCACCGACAGCCGATGATGGTAGTCGATCCCCAGGACAACATCGCCTCCCAAAGCCTCGCGGGCCTTGTTCAGCATTGCTGCGGTCGCTCCAATCGACTGTCGTGGCTCGAAAACGTCTCGACTGCTTTGGCCTGCCGGGAAAAACCGGATCGCCTGCCAGCCCTCGTCACGCAATTCGATCGCACGTTCGATCGCAGCATCTCCTTCTGCCTCATCACCAGTTGAGGCAAAGGTCGGTATCCGCTCGCGTTGTTTGCCACCCAAGAGATCGTAGACCGGGACACCCAGTGCCTTGCCCTTGATGTCATGAAGCGCAATATCGATCGCAGAAATCGCCGCCTGGAGAACGCGACCTCCTTCAAAATATTGGCTTCGATAAAGCTCCTGCCAGATGCGGCCGATCTGCATTGCGTCGCGACCGATGAGGAACTCACGATAGTGTTCGACGGTTGCAGCAACCGCCTTCTCGCGACCGCTCAACCCGCTCTCGCCCCAGCCAAAGATGCCGCCATCGGTCTCGACCTTGACCAGCATCTGATTGCGTATGCCCACCCATACTGGATATGGCTTGATTGCCGTGATTTTCAGCTTCACCGTCATCCACGCCTCGTATTGCGCTCAAAGATCATTCAATCAGCGCGGAGCGCCATTTCAGTTTCGCCATCGAACAGGTGTATCCGCTCCTGATCGAACTCCAGCCAAATCTGCTCATCTGGCGCGACACTGACGGACGGTGGCACGCTGATATTCACGATGGCACCGGATAAATATGCCTGTACGAATGTAACGTCTCCCGTTGGTTCGACTGTGTACGCCTTGGCAGGCACGCATCCCGGAGCCACGCTCTTGTGCAGTTTTATCGTCGAGTGACGTGCTCCCAGAACGACCTTCTTGGACGAAGCTTTGGCGACTTTCCTTGCGTTTTTGGGCGAGAGTTCAAGACGCCAACCCTCGGCACTCGTCAACACCGTGTTGCCATCGGCGGTCGATGCCTCCAGCGGGACGAGGCTCATCGCCGGACTGCCGACGAAACTTGCCACGAACATGTTGACCGGATTGGCAAATACCTGTGCTGGCGTGTCGTACTGCTGCAGATAACCGCCGTTCATGACCGCCATTCGGTCGGCCATGGTCACCGCTTCGAGCTGATCGTGCGTCACGTAGATGATCGTGGCTTTCAGATCCTGATGGAACCGCTTGATCTCGGAGCGCATCTGGACGCGTAGCTTCGCGTCGAGATTGGAAAGCGGCTCGTCCATGAGAAACACCGCGGGATCGCGGACAAGTGCGCGGCCGAGCGCCACGCGCTGCTGCTGACCGCCGGACAGCTCGCGAGGCTTGCGTTCGAGCAGTTGCGTCATGTCGAGAACGCGGGCCGCCTCTTTGACTTTTCTGTCGATCTCGTCCTTCGGCAATTTGCGCATCTGGAGCGGAAAGGCCAGATTCTTATAGACCGATTTTTGAGGGTAAAGAGCGTAGTTCTGAAACACCATGGCGATGTCGCGGTCCTTGGGATCAAGGTCGTTGACGACCCGGTCGCCAATGACGATATCGCCCGATGTCACCGAGGTTAGCCCTGCCACCAGGTTGAGTGTCGTCGTCTTGCCGCATCCTGAAGGGCCAACGAGGGCTACAAACTCGCCATCATTGACCGTCAAAGAGACGCTCTTAACAGCGTTAAAGCTGCCGTAATTCTTGATTAGATCTTTCAAGACCACGTGGGCCACAGGCAACTCCTTAGTGCTTGACCGCGCCTTCGGTAAGCGCGCGTACGAAGTATCGTTGCAAAAGCAGGAACAGGACTACGACGGGCACGCTCATCATGAAGCTCGCCGCCATGAGACCGGGAAAGTCGGTGGTGTTTTCCGAAAAGAAACGCTGAATCCCCACCGGTAGCGTCAGCTGGTCGTTCTTCGATAGAAAGGTGTAGGCGTAGATGTACTCGTTCCACGCACCGATGAAGGAATAGATCGCCGTCGCGATGATCCCAGGCGTGGAAAGCGGCACGACGATCAAGACGAACGCCTGAAAGCGTGTCGCGCCGTCAATCCGCGCCGCTTGCTCAAGCTGAACAGGAATGTTGTCGTAGAACCCCTTCAGCAACCAGATCGCCAAAGGCAAACCGAATGTAAGATAGGTCAGCACGAGGGATCCGTGGGTATTTACCAGTCCGATCACGCGCATAAGGATAAAGAGCGGCACGAGAAAGATGACGGCCGGGAACATGTTACGAAGCAGCACGGCGAAAAACATGAAGTTCCGGCCGGGAAACGTGAAGCGCGAGAATGCGTAGGCTGCGGGGACAGCAACGATCACGGAGAGAATTGTCGTTGCGGTCGAGACAAAGAGGCTGTTCCAGAAGAACCGTAAGAAGTCCTGGCCCACGCTGTTTTGCGGGTCGAGCAGCTTCCGGTAGCTGGCGAGTGTCGGTTGGTCAGGCCACCATTGCGGTGGGAATTGCATCGCGGCAAAACCCGATTTGATTGAGGTGATTAGCATCCAGACCATTGGCAGAGCTGTATAAAGTAGCATGAAGACCAGGAAGATGCGTCCGCCCCACCGCCATCCATCAATCCCGCTACGGCGACGTTCCTGCCGCAGTTGCGCGGCTTCTGGGATCGTACTCATTCAGCCTCTCCCTTCTGGTCATTGCTGCTGAGCGCGCGGACATAGAAGTAGCCAAAGGACATCAAGATCATGAAGAGCAGGACAGAGTATGCCGAGGCCACGCCCCACCTCTGGCGGCCAAAGGCCAGTTCATAGATATGCGTGATCCAGATATGCGACGCATTCGACGGTCCTCCTCCAGTCATGATCCAGGGAATGATGAAGGAGTTAAAGTTAGCGACTGCCAAAAGAAGAATTGTCACGGTCGAGACGTTTCTGACGTGTGGAAAAGTCACATGCCAGAAGCGTTGCCACGCGTTGGCCCCATCGACCTTTGCGGCACGTAGCAGTTGATCGGGAACTGTCTGGAGACCCGCCATCATCATGATCATAGCGAACGGAAATTCTCGCCAGATATTTACAACGATGAGTGAGGGAAGGACGGTGTCGACGTTGTCGATGAAGTTGGGTGGTCGGTCAGCAAGACCAAGACCCACCAAGACCGCTCCGATGACGCCAAAGTCCGAATGGTATATCCACTTCCATATATAAGACGCCGCAACCGCGCTGATGACCCATGGGATGATCAGGATAGCGCGTAGGATCGCACGGCCAGCGAAGTCGCGATGGAGCGCTAGCGCACAGGCAAACCCAAGGACAAAGGAGATGAAGGTCGATCCCACCGTCCAGATCAGCGTGTTCTTAGTAACAGTCCAGAACACCGGGCTCGTCAGGATGGATGTGTAGTTATTGATCCCGACGAAGATCTTGTCTCGAAGCTGCAGGCCTGGAGGCGTGTTGAAGAACGACAGCTCGATCGTGTAGTAGATCGGGTATGCAATGACGATAAGCATGACGGCGATAGACGGAAGCACGTATGCATAGTCAAAGCGGTGATCCCAGATCCTGCGCAGCACCCCCGTCTTGTGGTGCCGTTGGACCGTGGACACGTCGGCCTTTCCAGTTAAAATCGTCACTGTGCGGAGCCCTTCATCCGTGGAAAAGAGACCGGCTGCAGATTGGTCGGCAGCCGGTCAGTTTGTCGGACTTCAACTAGAGGCCACCGTCCATGAGTTCCTTGACTTTCTTGGCTGCGTCATCAGCAGCCTGGTCAACCGTCATGGCGCCAGTCAATGCGTTTTGAAGCATGTCCGGGACGATGATGTTCATGATCTCGGGTGACTGCGGCAGCGCCGGGAAGGGAATGCCGTAGGGCAGCATGGAAGTGGTCACGTCCAGGAACTTGATCTTTTCCAGGCGATCTTTCATCCACTTTGTCTTGAAGCCGTTCAAGTTTCCGGGGTTCGATCCCACATAGGCGAGCTTCAGCGACCACTCCGGGCTTGACCACATGCAGGCGATCGCCTTGGCAGCAGGCTCGTCGACCTTGCCACCCTCTACATATTCGGGTTTCAGAATATGGATGTTCGAACCGCCGAAGACGACCGCACGTTTGCCATCCGGGCCTGTCGGGATGAGGCCATAACGCATGTTGTCGATGACTGTCTGCGCTTTTTCCTTGTCGGTTGCAGTCGCCTTCTTCTGCAGGTCAAGCATGACGTCATAGTCTGAAGGATGGGAGACCATCATGCCGAGCTGGCCAGCCAGGAAGAGCGGCTGATTATCGGCCTGCTGGTTGGTAAGGGCCGAAACGGGAACTGACTTGTCGCGGACGTACATGTCGTAGGATGCCTGCAAGGCCGCCTTGCTCTGAGGGCTGGCGAGCTCGACCTCCTTGTAGGTTGGATCAGGAGAGGTTTCGTCGAAGACGCTCCCGCCATATGCCCATAGCTGCGGCATGAAACGATAGGGCGTGTTGCCGGCATTTTTTCTGGCAACAAGTCCGTAACCGGAAACATTAAGCTTATCATGGATTTGCTTGGAATATTTGACCACATCCTCCCAGGTTGCCGGCGCCTTGTCAGGGTCCAGCCCGGCGCGCTTGAAGATATCGGCATTCCAGATGAATGCCATTGTCTCGTTGTTGGTCGGAATGCCGTAGGAGACACCATCCCAGGTTACAGCCTTCATAGCGCCCGGCCAGAAATCCTGGGTGGAATAGCCGATATCTTCAGGTTTCAGAGGCTGAAGATATCCCTTCGAAGCGAACTCGACGCCGCCTAGAATCTGCAGGCGAACGGCCATCGGGGCAGCATTACCAAGGAGAGCGGTGCGGAATTTGTCGAGCAGGTCGTTATAGGTGAGACCCTGCTCCTCGAGCTGGATGTTCGGATAGGTCTTGCGGAAGGTCGCGAAGAACTCTTTGTAGTACTCCCGCAACGAGTCTGGATCGCCCTCGAAGACGCCTTGATACCAGAACGTCAGCCGTCCTTTATAATCGAGCGGCGTGATCTTGTTGCAGTCAGCTGCAGTATCGAAGTCCTGAGTGCCGGCAATCGAGCGTACATATTCCGGTGACCACTTGCTTAGGTCCACCGATGCGCCCATTGCCGACGCAGACATAAGCGACACCAGCAATGCCGTCGAGACAGTGGCGCGCAGGACGGCACCGCCGAGTGAAATGCTCGTCATAGGTATCCTCCAGTTCTCCCAAGCCGCTTTGCTCATGGCGAGCGGTCCTCTTCCGCTGGGCTGACCTCCTCAAGTCAGTGTATCCCCTCGGGCAGATCGTACGTTTTCAGATCAAGGAATTTCTGTCAATCTGAAAAATCGTACATTGTTTGCGTCAGATTTGCATGATAGTCGGTAAGTTAGAGTACGGATGGGGAGTAAAATTGAACGAGACGGCTGATTTCAGAGCCAGGCCACCCGAAGGCATTGACGCCGATGGAGCATCAAGCGAGGGGGCCTCCCTCTACAAACTGATAAGGGACGACATCATCGAGGGTCGGCTCGTCGCGAACGAGCGGCTGGTCGTCACCGATCTTGCCCGACGCCATGGCACCTCGACCAACCCGGTTCGCGAGGCACTTCAGTTGTTGCGCGGCGAGGGTTTCGTCACCTTCGTACCGAACCGGGGCGCCCGCGTGCGACCGATCGATCAGGATTTCGTCAGAGATATCTACGAGATTGGTGTGCTGATCGAGCCGGCACTGACGCGATGGTTCGTAACGATGGCGACCGTGGAAGACATTGCCGAGCTCGAACGCATCCAGGCACTCATCGAAGAAAACAACTTCACCGACACGTTCAAGCATAGCGAGCTCGACACTGCTTTCCATACGGTGATGTACCAGAAGCATTATAACCGCCATGCTGCGGAGCTGTGGTGGAAACACCGTGAGGTGCTTCGCGCAGTCGGCCGGCGCTTCAATTTCACCCTCGCCCGCCGAGCGGCCATTCTGGCCGAGCATCGGGAGCTTATCGCGCACGTCAAATCGGGAGAAGCCGACGCGGCGGCTGAGCTCATCGCGCGCCATGTCGAAGGTTCAGGTCGACACCTCCTGGAACACATGAGGGCCCGTATCGCGGCCCGCGCGGGATAGGCAAAGCGCCGCCAGAAACCATTGCCATCAGACATAGTCAAAGGTAGCTCAGATGAAAATCACCAGCGTACGACCGTGGCTCATAAAATCTGACGCATCTTATTGGGGAGAGTTTCTCTTTGTCGAGGTCACGACCGACGAGGGATTGAGCGGTTGGGGAGAGATCACCACGACCACCAAGCTCGCCAATCGCGCTCTCTGCACCATCCTGCGTCAGATCGGTCAGGCTCTTAAGGGAGAGGATCCCGCACGCATCGAGTATCTCTGGCACAAGATATTTCGCAGCTTCACCTATATGGGAAGCCGCGGTGCTGCGGTTGAATGCGTAAGCGCGATCGACATCGCACTTTGGGACATCCGAGGCAAGGTTCTCGGCAAGCCGATCTACGAATTGCTCGGCGGCCCTGTGCGCGACGAGATCGCACTTTATACCCATCCCAATCAGACGAAATTCACTAGCAAAGAGGCTATCGTCCGCGAGATCCGAGACATCGTCGATTCCGGTCACGCTGGACTGAAGTTCGACCCCTTTCCCCAGCAGGGCCGCGTTACTGATGGATACGCGCGCGAACAGCGAGATGGCTATCTCGATGGAAGCATGTCGCGCAAGGATGAGCGTGAAGCCGCCGAACTCACGGCACTCATCCGTGAGACGGCAGGGCCTGATGTGGACATTCTCATTGACGCTCACGGCCGCTTTGATGTTCCAACCGCAATTCGCCTTTGCCGAAGCCTCGAGGAGGCGGGGCAGATTGACTGGTTCGAGGAGCCTTGCCCACCAGAAAGTCTTAACGCCCTCAAGCAGGTCCGCGAGAAAGTAAGCGCTGCCATCTCCTGGGGCGAGCGTGGTCACACGAAATGGGACTTCGTTCCGGTACTCGAGAACAAGCTTGCAGACTATATCATGCCGGATGTCACCTGGACCGGCGGCATTACGGAACTCAAGAAAATCTCGGCGCTCTGCGAAGCTTATTACATTCCGGTCTCGCCGCATGATGCCGCTGGCCCGATCAACGTGGTTGCGGGCGCGCAGGTGATGATGACCGTACCGAACTTTTACAAGCTCGAAACGTCCGAGTGGAACCTTGGAAAATACGACCACCTTATCGACCGCCCGCTCGATGTCTCGAACGGACATCTGAAGCTCAGCTCTAACCCAGGGCTCGGCGTCGAGATGAACCGCGACTACCTGCAAGATCACGAGATTGAACTAGACTGACCAACGTTTCCCGCTGTTTCGACCATCAAGCGACCAGTCTACAGACCAGAACGAGGATCATATCATGCGAGAGGCAGATGGAGCCGAAGCAGCGCTCGATCGTGTAAACTCCAATTCCAAACCTTCCGAACTGCGTATCACCGATATGCGTGTCGCCGAAATAGTCGGCGCGCCATTCACCTCTGCGCTCCTCAAGATCTACACCAACCAGGGGATAGTTGGGCTTGGTGAGGTACGAGACGGTGCCAGTGCGACTTACGCCTTGATGCTGAAGAGCCGATTGCTCGGCGAAAATCCCTGCGACATCGACCGCCTTTTCCGACGCATCAAGCAGTTTGGCGGGCATGGACGGCAGGGCGGCGGTGTTTCGGCGGTGGAGATTGCCTTGTGGGATCTCGCTGGCAAAGCCTATGGTGTGCCGATTTACCAGATGCTTGGCGGCAGGTTTCGAGAAAAGATCCGTGTCTACTGCGATACGGATGCGACCGTTCCAAGCGGCACGGAGACCGGCAAGCGTCTGAAGCAGCGCATGGACCTCGGTTTTACGTTCCTTAAAATGGACCTTGGGCTGATGCAGATCGCAGATGTGCCAGGAGCGGTGGTATTTCCCGCAGGATCACTTGAAGGCTATCGCAACGATCCAACCCGCGGTCCGCTGAAAACGATCGACGAGCGGCGCATGCGCAATGCGTCCTACGATCTCCATAATGTCCAGCATCCGTTCACCGGGCTCCACTTCACCGACAAGGGCCTCGATCTTCTCGAGCAGTACATTGCCGAGGTCCGCGAAGTGATCGGGATGGACGTGCCGCTTGCGATTGACCACATCGGCCATATCTCCATGCAAAATGGCATTCGCCTCGCACGACGCATCGAGAAATACGTGCCGGCCTGGCTCGAGGATGTCATTCCATGGCAATTTTCTAAGCAGTATCGACAGTTGCAGGACGCGACCACCGTGCCGATTTGCACGGGCGAGGATATCTATCTGAAAGAGGGCTTCGAGCCTCTGCTGAGAAGTGGTGGGGTCTCTGTCATCCACCCTGACCTCCTCACCAGCGGAGGAATTCTGGAGACCAAGAAAATTGGCGACATGGCGCAAGATCACGGTGTAGCGATGGCAATCCACATGGCTGAAAGCCCGATCGCAGCGATGGCCGCCGCACATGTTGCGACAGCGACCGAGAATTTCATGGCGCTTGAATACCACTCCGCCGACGTTGACTGGTGGGACGATATCGTTACCGGGCTCCCCAAGCCCCTGGTGAAGGATGGCTTCATTACGGTGACGGACAAGCCGGGCTTGGGGATCGACGATGTCGTCGACGAGGTCATATCGCGGCATTTGCAGCCGGGCGTCTCCGGCATTTGGCAGTCAACCAACCGTTGGGATGACGAATATTCCTGGGACCGTACCTGGAGCTGAAGCAGGAGGGAAAGAAGATGAAGATCACCGATCTACGGTGTGCCGTTATCGGCAAACATCCAATAGTGCGTATTGTCACCGACGAAGGTCTCTATGGGCTGGGCGAAGTCGAATTCACCAAGTCCTATCTCAAGCCATGGGTGCTGCATTTTCGCGATGCGCTCATCGGTGAAGACCCGACCGATGTCGAGCGCGTGATGCTCAAAATCCGCCAGCGCGGTTCCTTCAAACCCTATGGGGCGGCCGTCAGCGCGATCGAGCACGCGCTATGGGACATCGCCGGCAAGGCCGCCGGCGTGCCGGTTTATAAGCTGCTTGGCGGCAAGGTGCGAGATAAGGTGCGGGTCTACAACGGTTCGATCCGACGCAAACGGACAGGCGACCGGCCGGAAGACTACGCAGCCGACGTCAAGTGGATGATGGAGCAGCCGCAGAATTTCTTCATGGTCAAGCAGGGCATTTCCTTTCACTCGAACATGAAGGATACGATCGACGACTTTCATTACGGCGTCACGCAGAAGAAAGCAGGCTACCACGGCGCTATGGATCAAGGCGTGATTAGCGAGCGCGGCTTCAATCACATGCTCGACTGCGTCATCGCAATGAAGGAGGTTCTCGGCGATAAAGTTAGCCTTGCGCTCGATTGCGGACCGGGATGGATGTTGCCGGATGCGATCAAATTCGCTCAAGCGGTCGAAAAGTACAATCTGATGTGGCTTGAGGACATGTTGACCGGCGACTACGTGCCTTGGGTCAATCCTCAGGCTTACCGGGAACTAACGACCTCCACCTCGACCCCCATCCACACCGGGGAGCAAATCTATCTGCGACACAACTTCAAAGAGCTGATCGAAACCCAGGCGGTTCGAGTAATCGGACCCGATCCTGCGGATATCGGCGGTATCGCAGAGTTAAAATGGGTCGCTGAACACGCTTACATGCATTCGATTTTGATGGCACCTCACGGCACCGCGAACGGTCTGCTCGGCCTCGGAGCCTTGATCAATGTCTGCGCGACGCTGCCCGCAAATTACGTGGCCTTTGAATACCCATCGGCATCCGACCCGTGGTGGGAGGATCTGGTCATCGGCTTGCCGGAGCAAATCGTCAAAGACAGCATGGTTGACGTTCTCGAAGCGCCAGGCCTCGGCGTCGACATCGATGCAGAAGCGGCGAGGAAATACCTCGCGGAAGAGGACGCCGACTTCTTTGACTAAGCCTGTGAACGGGCCAAGCGCAACAAGCACGCCAATACTGCCGATCGACGAGCGTGGCTCTTCCTCGCAGCCACTACTTTTGCGCTTGCGGTAGAGGTGCCGTCGCGTAGCGGTCGCCATGTGGGGTAATGGTCGCGAACACCTCGTCGATCTTGTCCATCTCCTCTTCGGAAAATTCAATTGCTGCCGCAGCGATGTTTTCCTCAAGGCGGTTGACCTTCGTCGTCCCGGGAATTGGAACGATCCACGGCTTGCGAGCGAGAAGCCATGCGATCGCGATCTGTGCGGCAGTGGACTTTTTTTCTTTCGCGACTGACTGAATTGCATCGATGATGGGCTGGTTTGCCGCGCGATTTTCGGGCGCCAAGTAGGGATTAGTCTTGCGTTGATCGTTTGCAGCTTCGAAGCTCGTATTCTGACCCATGGTTCCCGAAAGAAACCCGCGCCCAAGCGGACTATAGGAAACAAACCCGATGCCGAGTTCCTCCACAGTCGAGAGAACGCTAGCCTCCGGCTGCCGCCACCACAGCGAATATTCGCTTTGCAGCGCCGCTAACGGCTGCACGGCGTGCGCGAGCCGGATGGACTGGTCATCTGCTTCCGAAAGCCCAAAGTGCAGAACCTTGCCTTCCCCGATCAGGTCTCGAACCGCTCCGGCGACGTCAGCCATTGGTACGTCGGGATCAATGCGGTGCTGATAAAGAATGTCGATCCTGTCCGTCTTTAGCCTCAGTAGCGCCGCCTCGACCATTCGCCGAATGCTTTGCGGGCGACTATCGAGGCCAGTATTTGGCCGACCGTCCCTGAAGCCGAATTTGGTTGCAATCACGACGTTGTCGCGAACAGGCGCGAGAGCATCTCCCACGATCTCTTCGTTCGTGAACGGTCCATAGATCTCGGCAGTATCGAAGAATGTAACGCCCCGGTCGAATCCAGCTCGCAGAAGAGCAATTGCGTCCTCCTTGCGCAAGGCTGGTCCGCGGTGATGGTTCAGCCCCATGCAGCCAAAGCCGATCGCCGAAACCTCTGGACCGGATCTACCAAGTTTGCGTTTCTGCAACTCTGTTCTCCCATCAACCGAAACGAGGCTTTGGCCTTATCCTGGCAACGCCACGAACTGTTGATATCTGATTATTCCCGCAGGGAGGTAGTGCGAGAACGGGAAATGGCAATCGCCGCAGTCATGCACCATTTATCCATCCATTCCCATCCAATTTTGATGGGTTAGTTTGCAAGATCAAGCAATCTGATCGCTGGCTCGTTTTGCTGACGTGGAATAACAGTGGGGTCGTACGTTCTGATCCTTTCAAAGCCACTAGTGCAAACGTCAGGCCTCGAAACGACTGACTTCCGATCCTTGACCAACGGTCATCAGGACGCTCGAGATCCCCGGTTTGGCGCGAACGGCCAGACCGTATTCCTTCACGCCGGGGTCTGCTCCACACGTGTTGTCGGCGACGATGGCACACCTCGGAGCGCATGAACTCCGAGGTGTGTGACGCTGCTCGGCCGGAAAGTAGATTGAGCCCTTGGGCCCATGGTGAAACGACAGCATTAGATGGGAACACGCCGTCATCTCGATAGTTGCCAGGATTGTACTATGCTGGACGCTCACGTCAGGGTGGTTCCGGTCGGCATCATTCGATCTGCGGAATCTTCCCATCGCGAAACACAGGGCCTTGTGTATGAGCTAGTCTCGACCGAGCAATAGGTTCAATTCCGGGTATTAGGTTTCAATCCCTTCAAATGCCTAGAATATATCCGTTTAAAGCGCATCGTGTGGACTAGCGGATCAAAAACGGCAGTGAGGCTTTTGTAATACGAGTTCGCCATGGCCAAGAAGATTGCGCAGCGATTCATCCCAGCAATCTGGATGATCTTATGTGGCTAATCACGCTATCGCCACCAGATCAGCCGGCGATCGACCATGACCAGCAAGCCGTAAAGCGTGAGGCTCGTCAGCGACGAGACGAGGATGGCTGACCAGACGGTCTGCGAATCCATCTCCGCCGTCGCGCGGTATACGATCTGTCCGATGCCGTTGTAGGCGCCCAGCATTTCCGCCACGATGACGGCGATGGTGCTGCGCGCAAGGCCGATGCGCAGGCCTGTGGCGATCGAGGGCAGGGCGGACGGAAGCTGCAGGCGCCACAGAACGGCGAACCGTCCGGCGCCGAAGCTGCGCAGCAGGTTGATATGCCCGTCCTCCGTTCGCGAGAAGCCTTCAAGCGCCGACAACAGCACCGCGAAGCTGACAGAAAGGGCCGCGATCGCGATCTTCGAGGCGGCGCCCATGCCGAACCACAACAAAGCCAGTGGCACAAAAGCGATCGACGGCACAGTGTTGAGCGCGATCACGAGTGGAAGCAGCAGCATGCGGGCGGGAGGCGCCAACAGAAACAGGCACGCAATTGACAAGCCGAGCAGCGACCCGATGGCGAAGCCGGCCATCGCTTCATAGGTTGTCAGCCACAAGCCGCCGGCGAGCCGCGGCAGCGAGCTCACGGTCGCCTCGGCGATGGCGCTGGGTGCCGGCAGGATGTATTGCGGGATGTTTGCGAACGACGTCGCCACTTCCCACACGACCAGCAGCATGACGAGAGCGAAGAGAACGGGAATGGCCTCGGTGGCCACGATTTTCACACGATGCGCCACCAGACGTATTTCCTCTCGATGAGTGCAAGGAGACCATAGAGCAACGCGCCCAGCAGTCCGCAGATGACGATCAGGACCCAGACACGTTCCACCTGCTCGAAGTAGAGCGCCTGCAGCAGCATGACGCCGAGCCCGACGCTGTCGCCGAACCATTCGCCGACGATGGCGCCGACCAGGCTCAGCGATACGCCGAGCTTGAGACCGGTGAAGATGGAAGGCATCGCGATCGGCAGCGCCAGACGCCAGAAAATCTGGGCCTTCGAGGCGCCGAAGCTGAGGAACAGATCGACTCGCTTTTCATCGACCATCTGCAAGCCGCGCAGGGTGGCGACGGCAACCGGGAAGAAGGTCAGGTAAAGCGCGATGGCGACCTTGGCGAGGATACTGTTGCCGAACCAGATGACGACGATCGCGCCGAATGCGATGACGGGAACGCTCTGAAGGGCGACGAACAGCGGCAATATGGAACGCTCGAGAAAGCGGCTCCAGGTAAAGACGATGCCGAAGGCAACGCCCAGCGTCACGCCGGCAACGAAACCGAGCGCGGTTTCGATGAGGGTCCGCAAGAAGCTGTTCCAGAGTTCCAGGCTCACCGAAGCCGCATCGGCGACAACGCGCCCGAGCGGAGGAAGATAGCGTGGTGGTACATTCAATAGCGGAACCAACACCAGCCAGGCGAGAAGCGCTAGCACGATGCCGGCCGCCGGGTGGCCGAGTAAGAGGCGTGGTCTCATGGAAACTCCAAGCGTGGGACAAGCGACGGGAAGTTGCCGCTTGCCGTGGCGCCCTGCCCGAATGGTCCGGCCAGCGCCACGACGTCTGCTGATATGCGAGGCCTGAATTACATCGACTTCGCGGAGGCGGGCGTCTTCGCCCAGAAGGTCTGGTCGAAGGCAGCATCGAGAGCGACCGGCTTCTTCAACGCCTTGTATTCGATCAGGCTGTCGTGGACCGCCTTGATCGATGCCATGTCGATCGCGCCCAGACCTTGGCTACCGCCCAGCTTGGCGCGCATCAGCTTCTCGATCTCGTCAAGCATCAGCTCCTGATGCTTGCGATCGAGGCCGGAGCCTGCCGCCATGACGATATCGGTGGCTTCCGCCTTGTTCTCGAAAGCGTACTTCCAGCCTTTGAGCGTCGCATCGAGGAAGGCCTGAACCACTTCCGGCTTTTCCTTGATCATCTTTTCCGAGGTGACGATAGAATCCTGTTGCGTGGTGACGCCGGAATCGTCGGGCAGGAAGGTCTTGATGTTGTTGATGCCCTGTTCCTTCAGCGTGTTCAGTTCGTTGTAGAGCGTCACGGTCGCAACATCGTACTGCTTGTCGATGAAGGGCTGCATCGAGAAGGGCTGCGAGACGACGTTGACGTCGCTCTGCGACAGTCCCTCGTGCGCGAGTACGGAATAGAGCGTGAACTGCGGGCCGGTCATCCAGGTCGCGACCGACTTGCCCTTGAAGTCCTTGACCGCGTTGATGCCGGAATTGTCGTAGGTGACATAGGCGAACGGCGTCATCTGCTGCGACATGCCGATGCAGATCAGCGGCAGTCCCTTTTCGCGGGCGTAAAGAACGCCTTCCGTACCGCTGGCGATGCCGAAGGTATCGGCGCCGGAGGCGACCAGTGTTTCGACGTTGATGTTCGGGCCGCCCGGGCTGATCGTCGCGTCGAGGCCGGCGTCCTTGTAGAAGCCTTTTGCCTTGGCGACGTAGACGCCGGCGAACTGCGCCTGGGCGACCCACTTGAGACGGATAGATACAGCTTCCGCCGCATGGGCGGTGATGGAACCGCCAAATGCGGCGGCGAGAAGTGCGATTGAGATGACACCATGCTTAAAAGAGCGTTTCATGATATTGCTTCCCCTGTTTGTGTATGCAGAAAGCGTTTTGCAATATACATGCCAAGTCGAAACTTGATGCTTGAAGCAGAGATCGCGCTGTTTCGACTTAGTATTGGCGCATATTCAAGCCAGATCCCGATTGCAAAATGCAGCAAATGCCCAATATGTATTCATTTTTGACAAATATGATTTTTTAGGCTGAATTGCGTGCACGTCAATCGTATCGAACATGCAAAAGAGGATGACTAATGAGTAATGAGACCCTGTGGTTCGCAGAATTCACCCAGCTCGGCGAGGCGGTGAGGAGCGGCGCAGTTTCCTCCGTCGCATTGACGGAGCTCATGCTCGAGAGGATATCTGCGCATGACGGCGACCTGCATTCCTATGCCGCGGTCGCGCCGGATGTGGCCCTTGCCGCCGCGCGCAAGGCGGATGCCGAGATCGAGGCCGGCAACTGGCGCGGGCCGCTGCATGGCATTCCGCTCGCGGTGAAGGATGCCTTCGCGACCGCCGACATTCCGACGGGCTTCGGCAGCCCTGTCTTCGCTGGGCAGGAGATACGCGAGGAATCGACCGCGACGGCGCGTCTGCGGGCAGCGGGTGCCGTGATGCTTGGCAAGCTGACGTTGACCGAAGGCGTCTATGCCGATCACCATCCGTCGATCATACCGCCGATCAATCCTTTCGGCGCGGCGCACTGGACCGGAACATCGTCATCGGGTTCGGGCGTGGCGGTCACGTCGGGCCTTGCCTATGCCACGCTCGGCACCGACACGGGCGGCTCCATTCGCTTGCCGTCGTCCTGCTGCGGCGTCGTCGGCATCAAGCCGACATGGGGGCGCGTGAGCCGCCACGGCGTCTTTCCGCTTGCGAACTCTCTCGATCACGTCGGGCCGATGGCCCGCAGCGTGGCCGACGCGGCAGCCCTTCTCGGCGCCATCGCCGGGCCTGATACGGCGGATGCAACGGCAGCGCAGGTTCCCGTCGATGACTATCTCGCCGCTGCTCTGTCCGCCGATGTCAACGGCCTGACGATCGGCATCGATCGGGCCTTCATCGCGTCACGCGCGACGGACGAGGTGGTTGCGTCGATCGAGGCGGCGGTCGAGGTGATGCGCGGGCTCGGCGCCCGTTTCGTGGATGTCAGCTTTCCCGATCCCGATCTGGTGCTGCGCGGCTGGGCCGTGCAGTGCGCGGTCGAATGCGCGATGGCGCACGAAGCGACTTATCCGGCGCGCAAGGCGGAGTATGGCGAGCGGATGTCCGCCCTGCTCGAGCGCGGCCGCTCCCATACGGCACGCGACATGGCGGTAGCGCTTGAGGATCGCCGCGAATTCAACGGCCGGATCGCGTGCATGTTCGCCGATATCGACCTGCTCATGGTGCCCGGACTGCCGGTTGCCGGCCCCTCGCTGGAGTTCATGTCATCACTCGGCGAAGACCCCGCCGCGATCCTTGCGATCGGGCCGTTCACGGCGCCCTTCGACGTTTGCGGCTACCCGACGATCACCATGCCGTGCGGTGAGAGCACCAAGGGCATTCCTGTCGGCTTCCAGTTCGTCGGTCGCCCCTTCGCCGAGGCTTTGCTGTGCCGGGCAGGCGGAGCCTACCAGACGAAGACGTCGTTCCACCGCAGACGTCCGACGCTTCGGGGCTAGGTTTCAGGGTGAGGTCGACCCCGGTCAGTAGGCGCGCGGGATCGACCAGAGCCTCGAGCTCTTCGCCTTTCAGATAGGCGTCGAGGTTCTTCATCAACCGGTGCTGGAAAGCCTGGTCCTGATCACCGCCCGCCCAGGAAATGTGCGGGCTTATGAAGACATTGGGCAGGGTGTAGAGCGGGTGACCGTCCGGCAGCGGCCCGGGCGTCGTCACGTCGAGCTGCCGATATCTCCCGCAACGATTGCCGCTACCAGCGCTTCCTGATCGATGAGGCCGCCGCGGGATATGTTGACGAGATGCAAGCCCGGCTTGGCGGCGCGGAACAGGTCGGCACCGATCATGCCTTCCGTCTCCACGGTCAGCTGCGCGGCGATGACGAGACGGTCGGCGGTTGCAAAAATCTCGTCGATCCCGGCCGCTGCGAGCCCACGCTCACCTTCCCACGCCGTGCGGCGGTTGACCATGATATTCATGTCGAAGGCAAGCGCCCGGCGGGCGATCGCCTGGCCGAGGCTTCCATAGCCGATGAGGCCAAGCGTCTTGCCATATAGGCGGCCGATGTCTCGGCGATCGGCAGTGCGTTCAGTCCGCGCCCGCAGGTATGACTCGATCCTGCAGAAGGGTCGGCGGATAGATCTCGATGCCCGTGGTCTGCGATTGCACCCATCTCAGCCGCTCTGGAAACCGCCAGTCGCGAGGCGCCTGTTTCTAGTTGGCAAAGCCTCCCGTCACAAGAATGTCGGCCTCGGGCACGATCTTCCATGGCTCCGCCGGGAAAGAATCCTGGATCATGACGGGTTGGGAAGGATGCTCCTCGAGCGTCTTGCCGAGTTCCAGGCCACGCTGGTTGAGGATCACTGGGCGTTCTGACGCGGGCATATGTTTCTTCCTCCCGCGCGACGATTGCCGCGCGGTCTCCTTGCGAGCGCAACGCTCGATCATGTTACTGAGCGCGGCTCATATGCGCCGGCAGCGACGAAATGAAATCGGTCAGCTGATCGCCGAGCAGCTGGACGTGATCGCTGGCCGCCTTGCGCGCCGCTTCCGGATCACCGGCATCGATCGCGTCCATAATGCGGACGTGCTCGGTCAGCGTGCTCAGCATGCGGCCCGGCTGGTAGGTGGCGCGCATGCGGTAGGCGCCGATGCGGCGGCGAAGCTGGATCGCCTGGTCGGCGATGAAGTGCGTGTGGGCCGCCTCGTAAAGTTGGTCGTGGAATTTCTGGTTCACCTTGTAGAAGGCGACAGGGTCGCCGGAATTGTAGGCTTCGACCAGTTCCTCGTGCACCTTGCGCATGCCGCCGCGCTCGGCTGGTGTCGCGCGGCGGGCGGCGAGCCGGGCGCACAGGCCTTCGAGGGCCGACATCACGTCGAACATCTCGATCAGCGCCGGAATGGAGAGGAGGGCGACATGCGTGCCCTGGCGGCCGCGCGTCTCGACGAGCCCGATCGCCAGCAGCGCTTTGATTGCTTCGCGCACCGGCGTGCGGGACAGGCCGAAGCGGCGCGCGAGCTCCATCTCGTCCAGCCGCTCGCCCGGAGCGAGCCTGCCGTCCAGGATCATCTGCTCGAGCTGCTCACGCAGCTCGCCGGCGCGGGTCGGAGCGCGCATCCCGTTTGCCGCCTCGGGCAGACGCGTGTCATCCTGATCCAATGCGGTCACTCCTCTCGCGGAACTGCGAATGGCCAATTTATATTTTGCTGGCGGCATTTATACTTTTCTTTTCGCTCTGCATTCAATGGGTGGTGAGTGGGTATACGAGTGTAGCAAGGCAGGTTCGGAGCTTTTCCACAATCATCACGGGAGCTTCGATCATCGGAAAGTGGCCGGAGTCGTATTCGACGACATCGGTGCTGCTGAAACAGTCCATCGGCGCCGGATCCGCCAGTCTCGCGACCCAGGCCGAATTGAGCATGACGGCGGGACAGGCGACCAGCGGCCAGCGCTCTTCCGCGTCCCAGGCAAAGAGGTCGTCCTTGACGTCAAGCGCAAAGGCTGCGGGAGCCGAGGCGATCATGCTGTGGGTGATCGACTGGCGCATCGCCTCGTCGGTGGAGGGATGCACGATGGCATCGATCATGGCGCGCATGCGGCCCGCGTAGTCGGCGGCGAACTCCTCGTGGCGTCTGACGAGCTCGTCATCGGGAACGCGGCCGTAATAGTCGCGGTCCGTCAGCGTATCGAGCCCGATCAAAGCCCTCACACGCTCCGGCGCGATGATCGCGACCTCGGTCATGATCGGGCCGCCCATCGAGTGACCGATCAGCGTCGCGGCTTCGATGCCGAGATGAGCCAGGAGATGCGCGACAGCGGCACCCATTGCCCGGATGGTCTGGCCGGCGGGCGGCGGAGGGAGCATTCCGCCGAAGCCCGGATGCGAAACCGCCAGCACCCGGTGGTCGCGCCCCAGCTCGGGCGCGATACCGTTCCAATGCTCGGCATTGCCGCACCAGCCGTGGATCAGCACCAGCCAGTCGCCTTCGCTTCCGAAGACGCGATAGCCGATCTGTCCGCCCATCGGGGCGTCCAGCGTCGAAAGCGGAGCAAGGCTGCGGGCCGGTGCGTTCATGGCCTAGCCCTTGATCCCGCTGGTGGTCATGCCCTGCGTGAAATACTTCTGCAGCAGTAGGAAGAGCAGGATCAGCGGTACGGTCGCGACAGTCGCGCCTGCAAAGGTTTCGCCCCAGTTCGGCAACTGCGTCGGCGAGCCCTGCTGGGCGATCGCCACCTGGATCACCTGGATTGCCGGATCCTGGATGATGACGAGCGGCCACAGGAAGCTGTTCCACGAAAACAGGAAGGTGATGAGGCCGAGCGTCAGCATCGGCACCTTCACGTTCGGCAGCACGATCGAAAAGAAGATACGCACATGACCGGCGCCATCGATCCGCGCGGCGTCCTCGAGCTCGACCGGCAGCTCCTCGAACGCCTGCTTCAGCAGGAACAGGCCGAACGGGCTGGCGATCCAGGGGATCATGACGCCGAGCAGCGTGTTGGAGAGGCCGAGGCCGGAAACCACCTGATAGAGCGGCACCATCATCGCCTCGATCGGCAGCAGGAAAGTGAGAAGGATCAGCACGAAAACGATCTTCGCGCCGGGGAAGCGGATGCGCGTCAGCGAGTAGGCGGCCATCGAGCAGAGCAGCAGCGTCAGCGCCACCTGCCCGCCGGCAACGATGGCGGTGTTCATCAGCGCGGTCAGCACATTGGTGCGCGCGAACAGCGTGCGATAGTTCTCGAACGTCCCTTCGACGGGCAGGAAGGCGCGCCAGGAAAGCGGCGTGACGTCGTTGAACAGCGTCAGCTGGTTCTTGAAGGACGACGAGACGATCCAGGCATAGGGCGCCAGGAAGCAGCACAGAATGACGACGATGACGAGGGCGACCATGGCGCCGCGCCGGAGATGTTGCTTCTTCATGTCAGTAATTCCAGCGAGAGCGCAGCAGGGCCATCTGTGCCATGGAGATGGCAAGCACCACGAGCAGCAGCGCCACGGATAGCGCCGAGGCATAGCCGGCCTGCTGCATGATGAAAGCGCTGTTGTAGATGTGGTAGACGATCAGGTTGGTGCTGTCCTGCGGTCCGCCCTGGGTCATCAGGAAGGCCGGCGCGAAGGCCTGCAGCGAAAACACCGTCATGATCACGACGACGAAAAGTGTCGTGCGGGAGAGGAGCGGGATCGTCACGTTCCAGAGAACCTGGCGGCGGGTGGCACCATCGATACGGGCGGCCTCCGTCAGCTCGACCGGCAATCCCTGCAGGCCGGCGAGGAAGAGGATGGCGCCGAAGCCGACCTGTTGCCAGAGCGTCATGGCGATCAGGGCCGGAAGCGCCTGGCTCGTCGACGTCAGGAAGGGCTGGTTGCCGATGCCGACGATGTTCAGCACGCCGTTGATCAGGCCGTTCGAGGGATCGAGCAGGAAGGACCACATGGTGGCGACGACGACGGAGGAGGTCACGACCGGCAGCATGATCATGGTGCGGACAAGACCGCGCGCCGGCAGTTTCGAATTGAGGAAGAGCGCCAGCGAGAAGGCGATCGGGATGACGAAGACAACGACGCCGAGCGCGAAGAGGAAGGTGACGCCGAAGGAGACGGCGGCATCGTCATAATCGATCATGTCGGTGAAGTTGCGCAACCCGACGAACTTGGCGGCGGCCGGGTTGAGCAGGGAGTAGTCATAGACGCTGTTGCGGGCCATGACGAGCAAGGGCACGTACTGGAAGACCAGCAAAAGGATCATGAACGGCGCAAGGAAGCCGGCCGCAAACAGCCAATCCCGCTTTTGCCGCCTGGTAGCGGGCCTTCGCGTTCTTGGTTTGGCCGAAGCCGTGGATAGGGTATTTGAGACCGACATTCTTGCGTCCAATGCTTAGCGATCGAGGACCCGCTGTACCTTCTTTTCGGCGTCCGCCATCAGGTCGGCCGGATCGCCGCCGAAGGCCACTGCACGCAGCGCATCGGTAACGAGCTTGTCGTACTGGGCGAACTTCGGACCCGGAGGACGCGGCTGGCCCCATTCCTGCAGCTGGTCGACGAAGACCTTCATCGGATAGGCGTTATAAGTCTCGAAGCGTGGGAACAGGCTCTTCAGCGTCGGCAGGTTGCCGCGCTGGCTGACGTTCATGTAGGCGTATTCACCCGTGGACATGTCGACCACGAACTTGGCGGCGATATCGGGATGCTTGGAACGCGCCGTGGCGCCGATCGTGGTCGAGCCGGTGTGAACGATCGGGGTCTTGAAGTACGGGATCGGGGTGATGCCCCACTCGATCTTCGGATCCTTGATCAGCGCGCTGCCGGCGGCCGGCGTATCGATGTAGAAGCAGGCCTTGCCATCGAAGAAGGCGTTCGGAATGCCGACCTTGGGCGCAACACCTTCGGAGTTGAAGAGCGACTGGTAGAATTTCAGCGCCTCGATGGCTTCCGGCGTGTTCAGATACCCTTCGACCGACTTGCCGTCCTTGGACAGCGCCCAGAAGGTCTTGTAGGCGGAGCTTTCCGGGGCGGCCTTAGGGTCGCCGGCGGAGCGCTGGTAGATCAGGTCCTGATAAACGAGGCCGGGCTGGCCGTTGCCGAAGCGGGTCGGGCCGAGGCCCCAGATGCTCGGCGCGCCGGCCGGGCCCTGCTGGCAGGCCTTGAAAGCAGCCAGTGCTTCCGGCCACGTCCAGGCCTTGTCGAGCGTCTGCGGCGGCTTGATGCCGGCGGCTTCGACGAGCTTCTTGTTGTAGTACATGGCGACCGTGGTCTGCTCGATACCCGGCGAATAGACCTCGCCCTCAAAGCTGTGCTCGGCCTTGGTCGCGGGAAGGATGTCCTCGTCCCAGTCCTTCGGCAGGTACTTGGTCAGGGGCAGCAGGATGCCGGAAGCGGCATAGGATTGCGTGTTCGGGCCATCGTAGACCAGCACGTCAGGTGGGTTGGAGCTTGCGGCCTGAACGGAGATTGTATCAGCCAGCTGGGCGAAGGGAACTTCGTTGATCTCGAACTTGACGCAGGGATTTTCCTTCTGCCAGGCCTCCATCGGCGCCGGATAGGGGTAATTTCCCGGCGTGCGCAGGATGCGCAGCGTCACGGCCTCGCCGGTACAGGCGGCGCTGTCCTGGGCGAATGCGCCAGTGCTGCCGAGCGCGGTGGCGCCAAGCAGGCCGGCGAGAAAGAGTATGCGTGCATTCATCAGCTGTTCTCCTTGTTTCTTATGTCGTCGTGCAGGCGGCGGTCGCGTCAGATGGCGCGGCCGGTATCGGGATCGAAGAGGGACATGCGATCACGGGCAATGCGGAGCGACTGCGTGCGCCCCTCGGCCGCGGCGTGCTCTGGCGGCAGCATTGCGGAGCATGAGACGCCCTCGAGCGTGAAGTGGACGAGTGTCGTCGGGCCGAGCAGTTCGGCCATGTCCACAGGCACCGAGATTTCAGTTGTACCGTCGGCCAGGAAATGCTCCGGACGCAGGCCGATTTCGATGCGGCGACCGGCGAAGGCCTTCAATGCCTCGACCTTGTCGGCGGGAGCAGTCACCGTCGCGCCTGCGAACGTCAACGTCGGCGTTTCGCCGTGCATAACGACGTCGGCCGGCAGGAAATTCATCGTCGGGCTGCCGATGAAGCCCGCGACGAAGCGAGTTGCCGGACGCTCGTAAAGTTCCTGCGGCGTACCCTGTTGCTCGATCAGGCCCTTGTTCAGCACCACCACGCGATCGGCAAGCGTCATCGCCTCGACCTGGTCGTGGGTCACATAGACAGTGGTCGCCTTCAGGCGCTTGTGCAGCCGGCGGATTTCCGCGCGCATCTGCCCGCGCAGCTTTGCGTCGAGGTTAGAAAGCGGCTCGTCGAACAGGAAGACGGCGGGATCGCGCACCATCGCGCGGCCCATGGCCACACGCTGGCGCTGGCCGCCCGAGAGCTGCTTGGGTCGGCGCTCCAGCAGGGCGGAGATATCCAGGACCTTTGCTGCCTCCTCGACGCGGCGGCGGATTTCGGCCTTCTCCATGCCCGACAGCTTCAAGCCGAAGCTCATATTCTGCGCGACCGTCATATGCGGATAGAGCGCGTAGTTCTGAAAGACCATGGCGATGTTGCGATCGCGCGGCTCTAACTCATCGACGCGCCGATCGCCGATCCAGATTTCGCCGTCTGTTAGTTCCTCAAGGCCCGCCAGCATCCGCAGTGTCGTCGACTTGCCGCAGCCCGACGGGCCGACAAGCACCACGAACTCACCGCTGCGAATGTCCAGGTTCAGGTTCTCGATCGTATTCGTGGAAGCGTTTTCGTAAGTCTTCCCCACATTTTTGAGGGACACATCTGCCATGAGAATTCCAGCCGTCTGTTTCAGAGGTCATCCATGCCCGAGGGCTATAATGCGACATTATGCCTTTTCGGTATTCTAGCAATAGCTATTCGTATACATAAAATGACTTTCCAAAAATAATCGCAAAGTTGCTAATGAAATGGGCTTCATGCCCCAATAATTTGCATATTGTGCAATATAGTTCATCAGGATACCTTTACGTGGGAAAAATTTCCAATATCGCCGTTAAAACGCTATGGACACGACGATAAATCCGCGTATGCAAGAAGGCGAAATATGTATTCAGATAGGAGATGCAGGTGGAACTTAATCTTGCTGGAAAGACGGCGCTGATCACCGGCGCGTCGCAGGGCATCGGCCATGCCATCGCGAAGGTGCTGGCCGCGGAAGGATGTCACCTTCACCTCGCTGCCCGCAACGGCGCGGCGATGGAGGCGCTGAAGAAGGAACTGGCGCAGTACCCGGTCAATGTGACCGTACACGAAGCCGATCTTGGCACGACCGAGGCGATGGTTGCGCTCGACAAGGCCTGCGGCGACTACGATATCCTCATGAACAATGCCGGCGACATTCCGGCCGGTTCTATCGAGGACGTCACGGACGAATCGATCCGTCGCGGCTTCGATCTCAAGGTGTTCGGCTACATCACGCTGGCGCGCGAGTTCTGGAAGCGCCGCAAGGGCCAGGGTGAGGGCAAGGGTGGCGTCATCATCAACGTCATCGGCAATTCCGGCGAGAACTGGGATGCCGCCTATTTCGCCGGCTCCACCGGCAATGCCGCTTTGATGAGCTTCACCAAGGCGCTCGGCGGCCGCAGCATGGATGAAGGCATCCGCGTCGTCGGCGTCAACCCCGGCCCGGTCGACACCCCGCGCATGTTCAAGATCATGAAGCGCAAGGCCATCGACATGCTGGGCGACGAGAGCCGCTGGGAAGAACTCTATGACAAGTATCCGGGCAAGCGTCCGGCAACCGCCGAGGAAGTTGCCGATCTCTGCGTCTTCCTGGCGTCGCCCAAGGCCGCCTATATCAGCGGCACGGTCGTCACCATCGACGGCGGTATCGCCGCGCGCGGCTCGGTGATCTGACCCATGGCCGACGCTCGCACCCGCAACCGTTATTTCGACGATCTGTTCTCCACGCCTGATCTGGCATGGATGGGGCAGAACACCAACCACGTGCCCGCCCATCCGGCGGTCGCGGAAGCCATGATCCGCTCGGTTGAAGCCGGCGAGTTCAATGCCTATGCCCCGCCGATGGGCTTCGAGGCGCTGCGCAGCGCGATTGTCGCCGATCTGGGCGTGGCCGGAACCTCTGCCGAAGCGCTCGTCACCGAAGGTGGCGTCAACGCGCTCGCCATGATCTGCAAGGCGCGCGCGAAGCCGGGCACCACGCTCGTCACCACCGATCCGACATGGAAGTGGCCGTGCATGTTCGCCGAACAGGCAGGCGCCGAAGTGGTCCAGATCCCGATTTACGATGCTTCGGTTAACTACAAGCTGACGCCGGAGGCGCTGCGTGCCAACGTCGATGAGCGTTGCGCGATCATCTACATCGTCGATCCGAACAATCCGCTCGGCATCCGCTATGACCGCGAGGAGATCGAAGCCTTTGCCGAGATCGCCCGTTCGGTCGGCGCGCTGCTGATCCACGATTGCACCTATCGCGATTTCGCCGACGGCCACACGCCGGTGCTGCAGGTCGCGCCCGAGGGCACAGTGGTCTCGCTGTCGTTCTCCAAGTGGCTGGGTCTTGCCGGCATGCGCATCGGCGCGCTCGTTGCCGAGCCGAAGCTGGTCGACGAGTTCTCGGCGGCCTCCACCTCGGTGCTTGGCGCATCGGTCGTGGCGCAGCGCGCCGCAATGGCCGGCCTGTCGGTCAAGTCGGAATGGATGAAGGACGTGCGCCGCATCGATAGCGCCAACAAGGCGATGATCATCGAGGCCGCGAAGGCCGCCGGCCTTTCGGTTCCGATCCCGGTGTCCCACGGCAACTTCCTGGTCCTCGAGACCATTTCCACCGGCGTTTCGCCCGAGGCCATCGTCGAGGCGGCTCGCCGCGAAGGCGTGATGATCCGCCAGGGACGCTACCACACGGCCGCCTTCGGCGATCGCTTCATCAAGGTCTCGACCTCGGTACCATCGGCCTGGGCCGAACGTTTCTGCGAAGGTCTGCCGCGCTACATCGAGACGGCGCGCACGCTCAACGACGTACCGGCCCTTTTCTAGGGCCGGCATACCCATCGACGACACGAGGCAAAGAGGCTTTCACATGTACGCGACCGCCAAGGATGGAACGAAGCTTTACTACGAGACGGCAGGAGAGAGCGGAACGCCGATCCTGTTCATCCACGAGTTCGGCGGAAACTACGATGCCTGGGAACCGCAGATGAGCTTCTTTGCCCGTCGTCACCGCTGCATCACCTATGCAGCCCGCGGCTATGCGCCGTCGGATATCCCGGCGGATATGGAGATGTATTCACAAGCCAACGCCGCCGACGATGCGGTCGCGGTCCTCGATGCGCTCGGTATCGAGAAGGCGCATATCGTCGGCCTGTCGATGGGTGGCTTCGCCACCCTGCATTTCGGCCTTCGCACGCCGGAGCGCGCTCTGTCGCTGACGGTCGCCGGCGCCGGTTACGGCACGGAGCGGGAAACGGCCGATTATTTCCGCAATACCTCGCTGAAGGTCGCGGACAATTTCGAGAAGGATCCTGCCGGATTCTCGAAGATCTATTCGCTGGGTGCGAGCCGCGTTCAGTTCCAGAACAAGGATCCGCGCGGTTGGGCAGCCTTTGCGGAGCGCCTCTCGCATCACTCGGCCATCGGCGCCGCCAACACCATGCGTGGCGTCCAGTGCCGTCGCCCGTCCTTCTGGGATCTCGAAGAGCAGTTGAAGGCGATGATGGTGCCGACGCTGGTCATGACCGGCGATGAGGACGACCATTGCCTGCAGCCGTCGATCTATCTGAAGAAGATGCTGCCGGCCGCGGGTCTGGCGATCTTGCCGAAGACGGGCCACACGCTGAACCTCGAAGAGCCGGCGCTGTTCAACGCCCTCGTGTCCGATTTCATTGCCCAGGTCGAGCAGGGCGCCTGGACAGTGCGCGATCCGCGCGCCGATCCCGGCCAGGTCATGCGGACGGAGTAAGCGACATGACGCGGCCGGCAATCTCTCCCGATCGGCTCTGGACCCGCCTGATGGCGCTCGGCGAGGACGGCGCGCTGCCTAGAGGCGGCGTCAACCGGCAGGCACTGTCAGGCGATGAAATCCTGGCCTGGCGGCGGATCATCACATGGGGCAATGAGGCCGGCCTCGAATCGTCCACCGATCCGGCGGGCAATCTGTTTCTCACGCTCAAGGGTTTGCGTCCCCAACTGGCGCCTGTCGTCACTGGCAGTCACATCGACAGCCAGCCGACAGGCGGTCTTTTTGATGGGGCTTTTGGCGTGCTGGCCGCCCTCGAGGCCGTGACGGCGATTGCCGAAGCAGGCGTGACGCCGGAGCGTTCGATCACCGTCGTCGGCTGGATGAACGAGGAGGGGAGCCGCTTCGCTCCCGGCATGATGGGCTCCGAACTCTTCGCCGGCCTGCGTACGCTGGAGGACGTGAGGACGGTACGCGATGCCGATGGCGTCAGCGTCGGCGAGGCGCTTGGCGCGCTGCATGCCGCATTCCCCGAACTGCCGCATCGCGCGCTCGGCTTTCCCATTCACGCCTACATCGAACCACATATAGAGCAGGCCGATATGCTGGAAACAGAAGGTGCCGTGATCGGCGTCGTCTCCGGCATCCAGGGCAAGAAGACTTACGACATCACGATCACAGGCCGCGAGGCCCACGCCGGTACCGAGCCGATGAGCCGTCGCCAGGATGCTGTTCAAGCGTTCGCGCGCATGGCGACGCTGATGCATGACGCGATGGCCGGCGAGGAATTGATCAAGTTCACCATCGGCCGTGTCGTCGTCGAGCCGAACGCGCCGTCGGTCGTCCCGGCCAGGGTCACTTTCCGCATCGACTTGCGCCATCCCGCAAATAGCGTGCTAGACGCGAGCGGCACCCGCCTCGAGGACATCGCGCTTTCGGAGGCCGGTGCATGCCAAGTTGAAATCCGCCGCCTCGTCGATGCGCCCTCCAATGGCTTCGATGAAGGGCTCATGCAGGCGATCCGCAATTCGGCTGACCGGCATGGTCTGTCGCGCCTTGAGGTTCTTTCCGCCGCTGGACACGATGCGCGGCAGATGGCGCCGTTGACGCGGTCGGCGATGATCTTCATTCCCTGCCGGGGCGGCATCAGCCACCATCCGGACGAATGGTCCGAGCCGGATCATGTCACCGCCGGCGCCACCGTTCTTCTCGACCTGCTTCTTGCCGAAGCGGGTGTTTCGTTCAACCAAGGAGATGCATGATGAGCACAGCCAATGATATGGCCGAAATGCCGGTCCAACTGCCGCGCCAGCCCGCCAACTCGGCCGAGGCGCGCAGCCGCTATTTCAATTCCGGCAATGCCTTCAACATAAAGCTTCCCCCGGTGCCGGGGCACATCTTCATGGACGAGCCCGCCCAGGCGATGAAGATGGAAAAGACCGGTTTCATCAACTGCGACCAGTCGGACAGGATGGAGTGCGCCTTTGCCGCGACGACGCCACTGATGCTGGCGCGCTATGCTGTGGTCAAGGCCGGCGAAACACTGGATACGACGCTCGTCAACACGGCGTCGATCTGGTACGTCATCACGGGGAGCTCCAGCCTCGTCGTCGGTGACGAGAAGGCGACGCTCGGCAAGGGCGATGTCTTCCTTCTGCCGGGGGGCATCCCGTCCGCGATCAGCGCCAAGGACGATTGCATCTTCTGGGCTGTCGGCAACGATCCGCAGCTGAAGTTCGATACGTCCGCGCCGGTCACCGGTGAGGAAGCCGCGGTGCAGTTCGTGCACTATCCGGCCGATGAAATTACCTATCAGCTCGATGTGGTCTACAGCTCGAACGCCAATGCCTCGACATCCGGTCACGCGCTAATCTTCTCGGCCGAAAAGACCGAAGCC
>Ga0247742_10000298_pt1 | contig 41964 bp, 31 predicted proteins | sample UWRJL208509C2_FD_180944 | JGI IMG/M metagenome (GOLD analysis project Ga0247742, IMG submission 180944) | Plant litter microbial communities from Arlington Agricultural Research Station in Wisconsin, United States - UWRJ-L208-509C-2 | ecosystem: Environmental > Terrestrial > Plant litter >...
CGGGTACGCCATCCATTTCCAGACGCAAGCTATCCTTAAGCAGGCTCCAGGTGCCTCTTAGTATCACCACACCTATAATCAAGCTCACTACACTGTCTATCCAGTATATCTTGGTAAAATAAATAATAATGCCCGATACCACTACGCCAAATGATACAATGGCATCAACAGCCATGTGCAGGTAGGCACCTTTAACATTCAGGTCGGTATCTTTATCCTTTACAAAAAGCCAAGCGGTAAACGCGTTGATACCAATACCTATAAAGGCTACCCAGGCCATTGTACCACCCGATATAACTTCGGGGTTCATGAAACGCATAATGGCTTCGTACACAATAAAGCCAACGGCCACAAATAATATGATGGCGTTAAAAAAAGATACGATGATGGTCGATCGTTTATAGCCATACGTATATTGTCTGTTGGCGCTCACCTTACTCAGTTTAAAGGCCAGCAAAGCCAGAGCCAGCGAAGCAACATCGCTCAGGTTATGGCCTGCATCTGTTAACAGCGACAGCGAATGGGTTATAAAGCCGGCAACGGCCTCCACAACTACAAACACCGAATTTAAAATGATACCTACAATAAAGGCGTTGTTTAGATGATCGAGCTTTGGAGCGTGATCGTGGTGATGATGACCGTGTGCGTGTGAATGATCGTGACCTGACATATAACAAAGATAGTGGAAAAAATTTGCAGATGTGCACATGTGTAGATATGCAGATGATTGCTTAATCAGAAGTTCATCTTTGGTGCGCAATATTCAAAAACCTATCTGCACATCTTCACATCAAATCCTCATCTGCACATCCGCACATTTACATATCTGCACATCAAACCCATCTACTCATGATGATATGGTTCTCCCTTAATGATGGTATAGGCCCGGTACAATTGTTCTACAAAAAACAAACGTACCATCTGATGCGAGAACGTCATGCGTGAGAGGGATATTTTATCATTTGCCCGCTGATACACGGACGGATCAAAACCATACGGCCCTCCTATTATAAAAATGAGGCTTGCCGATGAGGTTATCTCCCGTTTATTAATATAGGCAGCAAACTGGGTTGATGAAAGCTCTGTCCCTTTTTCATCCATCAATACAACATGATCAAGCGGGGTTATTTTTTTTAGTATCAGCTCGGCTTCTTTGGCTTTTTGCTGTTCAGGGCTAAGTGCCTTGGTGTTTTTTAGTTCGTTAAGCTCTACCAGTTCCAGTTTGGTATAATGTTTCAATCGCTTCACATATTTATCAATGCCTTCTTTTAAATAAGCATCTTCGGTTTTGCCAACGGTTAAAAAAGTGATCTTCATATAATAAACAAATAAACGTTTATTTAAAATATATGTGTTTATTTAGCAGCAATTTTTTAACGGCATAATGGAACAGGACATCATCAATAATTATAAACAACGCGCTGCATTAGCCAGCCAGGAAGCCGCTAAATTTAAAAAACTGGCTAATACCTATTCGCTGCTTAGGCTAAGCATTTTCGCGCTGGTGGTAGTGGCTATTTATTTTGCGGCAATGCAGGATAACCTTAGCATTGTGGCCATTGCAGTTTTTATGCTTGTATTTGCTTTTGCCTGGCTGGTATCGCGCCAAAGCAAATACGAACGCCAGAAGCAATATTTTGATGATCTGGAAAAAGTTAATAACAATGAGATAGACAGCATTCAAAGCCACGACAACATATATAATGACGGCGCCCGCTTTGGTAATGACAAGCATTATTACACATCAGACCTGGATATTTTTGGTAACGCATCCCTTTACCAACTGGTAAACCGTACCGCTACTTCAACAGGCAATAACAAATTGGCCCAATGGTTTGATAAACCGACCGACCGTGAAACTATCCTATCCCGTCAGCAGGCTATTAAAGAGATAGCTGCTAAAACTGATTGGAAGCTGGATGTACAAACCAAACTTCTTTTTGCCCTGAAACAAGATGTAAATCAACTGCAAAACCTCTTTAGGTACCTGCATACGCCTGTAAATATGCCGGGCGAAAAGTGGCTGAGTATCTACACCAAAATTGCCCCTTACCTATCAGGAGTTCTACTGGTACTATGCTGGTTTTTCCCGGTGGTAAGGCCTTACGCAGTTGCCTTATTTATTATAAACATGGGCCTTGTAACTTCGCAAGGATTCTATATTAAAAAAGCCGATATCATAGCCGGAAAAATTGGTGATACCTTAGCCAACTACGCTGTTGTTTTTAAAGGCATGGAAGATGAACATTGGCAAGCCCCCTATAATGTTACGCTTGCACAGCAACTAAAAGCTAAACAAACATCTCACAAAATAAAGGAGCTTGGCGAGCTTATTAATAAACTCAACTACCATTTAAACCTGTTTGTTGGTGGCATACTTAACCTGCTTTTTCTGTGGGATATACGCATGGTTATAGCCATTGAAAACTGGAAACGCCAGAACAATGAGAGCCTTGAAGCCTCCTTTGATGTTATTGCCGAATTTGAATCCCTGATCAGTTTGGCAGGCGTTGCTGTTAATTACCCGGAATGGACTTTCCCTGAAATTGATGACAGGCCGGGCTATACCCTTTCGGCTACCTCACTCGCCCATCCACTAATTGATGTGGCTAAGCGCATTGAAAATGATTACCAGCTGGATAACACTTTTAACATTGATATTATTACCGGGTCAAACATGGCCGGTAAGAGCACTTTTTTACGCACCATAGGTATCAATACGGTACTGGCCCTTTGCGGTGCACCTGTGTGCGCTAAAACCATGCAGGTTTCGGTTATTACCATCATCAGCTATATGCGTATTAAAGATTCGCTGAACGAAAGCACATCAACTTTTAAGGCTGAGCTCGACCGCCTGCAAATGCTGCTTGCCGCGGTTGAAAATGAGCCTAAGATATTTTTCCTGATAGATGAAATGCTGCGTGGTACCAATTCGGTTGATAAATACCTGGGCTCAAAAGCGGTGATTGAACAGTTAATCAGCAAAAAAGCGGTTGGTATGGTTGCCACTCACGATTTGCAAATTGCCCAGCTGGAAATCAAATACCCTGACTACGTTCGCAATTTTTATTTTGATATACAGGTTAAAGACGGCGAGATGCTGTTTGACTATAAAATTAAACACGGTGAGTGCAAAACTTTCAATGCATCGTTACTGCTGAAACAAATAGGCATTAATGTGGAGGAGAAATAGATAGCTCCTTCCCCATCTTTGTCATTTCGAACGAGGTACGAGGAGAAACTATCTCTTGAGCGTAGCGAAAAATCTTATGCTATCTGCAAATCTGTTTTGCGTCTCATATAAGATTTCTCTTTCGCACAATGCGCATACCCCACCCCGGCTCCATCGAAATGACAAGCATGTTTTATAAAGGGCTGCAATAGTTAAAAAAATATCATGCTGAGCAATAGCAAAGCATCATTCGCAGACAAGAAGAATTCAATAACCAGATCCTTCGCTATTGCTCAGGATAACAGTGGAGTAAAACAAAGAAAGGCCGGGAATATTCCCGGCCTTTCTTTGTTGATGTGGAGGTCTTAATATTACCTGCTTCCTCCTGCAGGTACACCCTGGCCACCACCCTGGTCACCTTGTTTCTGGTCATCGTTGTCAACACCTTTTTTCTTCTGGTTTGGATTACTGAAGGTAGTTTTACCAAAGCTGTAGCTAAAGGTTAAGCCAAATGAACGGAACGGAAACGCAGTTGAACTGGTTTGTGTAAATGAAGGGCTGCTGATGTTTTGGTCAAAGTGTTTATCGCGGGCAAATGGCTGTACGGTGTTAAAGCCAATAGCCAGTTTTTTGTCCATAAATTGTTTTTTGATACCAAAAGCATAAATACCGAATGCCGGGTTGGTACCCTGAATGGTACGGCGCGATGAATTGGTAAAACCAAACAATTCGGCCAGGAAGTTACCCTTAAACTGGTATGATGCGCTTCCGAATGCAGAATACTGGAAATACGTTCCAACTTTTGAGGACAAGGTTGAAAACTCATCAAAGATGCTTGGGCTGTAGGTAAACCCATTGATACTTGCCCTGATTGTTAGTGCCTTTACCGGATTAATCGAGCCAAAGAAACTGGCGCCAAAAGAGTTGTTACGGCCCACATTCTGATAAACGGTACGCGTTGCATGCACAGTTTGGCTGCGAATGGTTTCGGTAAGTGTATCGGCTATACCCTCTATAAGGTCATTGGTACGTTTGTAATAAACAGAAAAGTTTAATACCGACGATTTGATAAAGGTATTATAACCTAACTCAATAGTTTGCGAAACTTCGGGAGCCAGGTTAGGGTTACCTACACTCTGGTTCTGGATGTTACTGCGGTTAATGAACGGGTTCAGGAACTGCAAACTTGGCCTGGTTATACGCTTGCTGTATGACAACTTAACGGTTTGGTTACCCATTTGCTTTTGAATGGTTAAGCTGGGGATAAACGTAGTATAATTTGAAGTAAATGGCTGCAAATTCTGAAACAGATTGCTGTTAGCATCCTGGAACGGATTCTGCGGGTCGCCTGTTATGCGGGTATTCTCCAAACGGCTTCCTGCTAATACCGACCAGCTTTTAGGCAGCGTAAATGTCAATACAGCATAACCCGCGTATACATTTTGGGTATAATCGTACAGATTGGAGTTCAATGAATCACGCAGGCCGTTATTGCCGCTGTTATCTGTATTAAATATATCATAATTACTATTTATGCGGCGCTGAATGGTTTTGCCACCTGCTTCTATCTTTAATAGTTTACTTACCGGCAGGGTATAATCTGCCTGGAAAGTGTACTCATTATTTTTACCATTGTTATTACCCTGTTGGCTGGGGTTAACGGCGGTAAACAAGTTAGCATAATCTGTTTTAATATCGCTATGGCTCCACTGGCCCGATACGGTTAGTTCTTCGCCTTCTTTTTTGAATTTGTGGGTATAATCAACACTCCAGTCAAAACCGCCAAAATGATTATGCGAAACCGTTTTGCTTAAATACTGTATGGGCGAAACAAAGTTGTCGATATTATTAACGCCGCTACCATCAACATTAAAACCACCATCATTAAGCCTGAAAGTACTGTTAATGCTGTTAAAAGCATTAAACTCATAACCTGCAGTTACCGAACCTATTGCACCATGCCTTTTAATACGACTGCTGGAATTGTTAAAGTTATGTATGGTTGGGTTACCATCGGCATCTTTCAACACCTGGTCAAACGTGGTAGTTGAGGTTTGCGGCCAGGTTAAGTTACCCCCTGCATTAACGCCTAAGCTAAAGCGGTTTTTATTATAGTTGATGTTAACGTTACCGTTATTTTGACGGGTACCTACACCACCACTAACCGAACCGCTGAAACCCGATACGTTTTTTTGCTTGGTGATAATGTTAATGATACCGCCAGAACCTTCGGCATCGTACTTGGCCGATGGTGAAGTTACCACCTCAATGCTTTTGATCTGATCGGCAGGGATGGTTTTTAACACGTCAGATAAACTGGCCGATGTAGCACCTGATGGCTTGCCGTTAATCAATACACGAACGTTCTGATCTCCACGTACCGATACGTTACCATTAATATCAACTGCAACCAAAGGCACTTTCTGCAATACATCGGTGGCGTTACCACCGGCGGCGGTAAGGTCTTTTTCTGCGTTATAAACTATCTTATCTATCTTATTTTCAATCAACGGGGCCTGGCCAACAACATTTACCTCGGCCAGCGCATGTGAACTTGGTGCAAGTAATATATTGCCCAGTTTACTATCAGGCTTTGATGCTGTGGTAGTTACGGGCTGAACAGTTTTTGAAGGGTAACCGATGAAAGAGATCACCAGTTTGTAAGCGCCGGGCTTTACATTATCCAGTTTAAAATTACCCTTTTCATCGGTCAGTACACCTGTAATGGGCGATTTGCCACCGGCACGATACAGGCCTACGGTGGTATAATCCATTGGTTTTTTGGAGATAGAATCAATCACCGTACCCGATATACGGCCTGTAGTAGTTGGCCCGCCGCCAACCCCAAACTGGGCATTGGCCGAAAAAGCGAGACACAAAAATGCTATAAATATGTAAAAATGTTTCATTGCTAAGTATTTTCGTAATTGGAGGCGAAAATACTTTAAATGTTACACCACGAAACTTAGTTTTTTTGATAAAATATTAATTGTCATGTATATGTTACACTAAGTTCATATTATCATATTGTAAACTCAGTAAAAAATTCATACAACTTTGCTATTCATAAATTTTGCTCATGATAGAACCAAATTTTAATAAAAACGTCATTGCGAGGTACGAAGCAAAAACCTCACCCAACCCTCTCCAAAGGAGAGGGCTTTAAATGCTTTTTTAAAGTCTTCCCCTTTGGGGGAGATTTAGAGGGGGTTTTTGCTTTGTACCTCGCAATGACGCTTGGAAATTGTAGCCTTATACCACCATATTTACAATACGGCCTTTAACAACAATTACCTTTTTAGGCGCTTTGCCGTCAAGATAGCGTTGCACATCGGCGTTGGCTAATACGAAAGCTTCAATATCCTTAACATCCAGGCTTAAAGAAATATTAAGGTTCATTTTTGTTTTACCATTGATAGATACCGGGTAAGCAAACTCATCCTCTACCAGATACGCGCTGTTAAATTTAGGGAACGGCGCATATGATAATGTACCTGCCGGGTTACCCAGTAAGGTCCAAAGCTCTTCGCAAATGTGCGGAGCATAGGATGAAAGTACAATAACCAAATCCTGCAGAATGGAGCGGTTGTTACATTTCAGGTCAGTAAGTTCATTAACGGCTATCATGAAGCTGGAAACTGAGGTATTGAACGAGAAACGCTCGATATCTTCTTCTACCTTACGGATGATCTTGTGTAATGCTTTCAGCTCGGCTTTTGACGGATCGGCATTGCTTACACCAAACTCCCATGCATCATTATGGAACAAGCGCCAGAATTTACGCAGAAATTTGAACACGCCTTCAATACCGTTAGTATTCCATGGTTTGCTTTGCTCCAGCGGGCCCAGGAACATCTCGTACATGCGCAGGGTATCGGCACCATAACGGCCAATAATGTCATCAGGGTTCACTACGTTGAACTTAGATTTCGACATTTTTTCAACCTCTACACCACAGATGTATTTACCGCTTTCCAGAATAAATTCAGCAGTTTCAAACTCCGGGCGGAACTTTTTGAATTTTTCAATATTCAATATTTCGTTCTCCACAATATTAACATCTACGTGTAATGGCGATGTTTTATATTCTTTGATCAACCCGTGCGATACAAAAGTGTTGGTACCGCGGCCTTCTTCATCAATGAGGCGATAAACAAAGTTACTACGGCCCTGAATCATGCCCTGGTTAATAAGCTTTTTAAAAGGCTCTTCCTTAACTACCTGATCAATATCTTTTAAAAATTTATTCCAGAAACGGCTATATAACAGGTGACCTGTAGCATGCTCGCTGCCGCCGATATACAAATCAACATCTTGCCAGTATTCAATAGCTTCTTTTGATGCAAATTCTTTGTTGTTATCGGCATCCATGTAGCGGTACCAGTACCAGCTTGAGCCAGCCCAGCCTGGCATGGTGCTCAATTCATATTCACCTTCAGGGTGTTTCCAGCCCTCTGCACGTCCCAGTGGTGGTTCGCCGCTTTCTGTTGGCAGGTATTTATCTACCTCGGGCAATAATAATGGCAAGTGGCTTTCTTCAATTAAATGAGGTAAGCCATCCTTAAAATAAACCGGCACCGGCTCACCCCAATAACGCTGACGGCCAAAAATGGCATCGCGCATCCGGAAGTTCACCTTAGCCTTGCCTGCGCCTATACTTTCCAGTTTGGCAATAACAGCGGCTGTTCCGGCTTTATAGTCCAGGCCGTTCATAAAGTCCGAATTGATGTACGTTCCTTCTTTAGTTGGGTCGGCTTCGGTTTCAATATTTTGTATGTCGATAATAGGAACTATCGGCAGGTTAAAATGCTTGGCAAACAAATAATCGCGCTGATCGCCAGATGGTACCGCCATTACGGCTCCTGTGCCGTAGCCGGCCAGTACGTAATCAGCAATCCAGATCTGTATCTTTTCTCCATTCAGCGGGTTCAATACATAACTACCGGTAAACGCGCCAGATACAGTTTTAGCATCAGCCATCCTGTCCAGCTCCGATTTCTTTTTGGTAGCAGTGATATAGGCATCAATATCAGCCTTTTGCTCAGGTGTGGTTAATGCCGATACCAACTCATGCTCTGGGGCAATCACCAAAAAAGTAACACCAAAAATGGTATCAACCCGGGTGGTGAAAACTTCTATATAATCGTGAGTAGTGAGTGATGAGTGGTGAGTGGTTTTCTCAATTGGAAATTTCACACTTGCACCTGTACTTTTGCCTATCCAGTTACGCTGCATTTCTTTTAGTGGTTCGGGCCAGTCAATGGTATCCAAACCTTGCAGTAATCTTTCGGCATAGGCGGTAATGCGCATGCTCCACTGCATCATTTTCTTTTGCTCCACAGGGTAGCCACCACGCTCGCTAAAGCCGTCTTTTACTTCGTCATTAGCCAATACGGTTCCTAAAGCGGGGCACCAGTTTACAGTACTTTCGCGCAGGTAGGTTAAACGATATTTTAACAGTTCGCTCTGCTGTGCCGGGTTTGGCATAGCCTTCCATTCAGCAGCAGTAAAACTTAATACTTCTTCATCACATACGGCATTAACACCAGCCGATCCGTTTTGCTCAAAATGCGCTACCAGCTTATCAATCGATTCAGCTTTATCCGCATCTTTATTATACCAGGAATTAAACAGCTGCATAAATATCCACTGCGTCCATTTATAATAATCCGGAGAGCTGGTACGTATCTCGCGGCTCCAATCAAACGAAAAACCGATCTGATCCAATTGGCGGCGATAAGTAGCTATGTTGGCTTCGGTAGTAATAGCAGGGTGCTGTCCGGTTTGGATAGCGTATTGCTCGGCCGGTAAACCAAAGCTATCATAACCCATTGGGTGCAATACGTTAAAACCTTTTAAGCGTTTGTAACGTGCAAAAATATCAGAAGCAATATAACCCAGCGGATGGCCTACATGTAGCCCCGCACCCGAAGGGTACGGAAACATATCCATCACATAATACTTAGGTTTGGCACTTTTATCTTCAGCTTTAAAGGTTCCGTTATCGGCCCAAAACTGTTGCCACTTTTGCTCTATATCTTTAAATTGATAGTCCATTTGATTATTTACGCGTGTGAGGATGCGAAATTAAGAAAATCCCTATTAGTTTGGTAGTTAATTGTTTGTTTAGTGGTGTTTAATCGTCAATACAAAACCCGGATACCCGGAAACAGAAAAACCCGCTGTTAAGGCGGGTCTTTCCATATATATTTTGAGTTTAATCTATATTAATTCTCAGCGTATACCGGTTTGGCTATGCCGTTATCATAAGCTTTCAAGTTTTTCTTTAATAGCTTACGGGCAACGTGTATACGGGTTTTCACTGTACCGATCGGGATATCCAGATGATCGGCTATTTCATGATATTTGTGACCTTCAAAGTACATGGTAAACGGTACGTAGTAATCTTCAGGTAACCTGTCAAGGGCTCTTTTTATATCATCCATTACAAACTTTGCCTCGCCTTGATTTTTTGTTGAGCTGAATACCAGGTTTGGTGATGATATTTCATCAGACTTGGTAACAAAAGTGCTCATTTTAACAAAACGGCGATAGTTGTTGATGAATGTATTTTTCATGATGGTGTATAACCATCCTTTTAAATTTGTTCCCTCTTTAAACTTATTGTAATAAGTTATGGCCTTCAACATTGTATCCTGGACAAGGTCGTTAGCATCATCTGCGTCATGAGTAAAATGAAGGGCGTAAGACCTTAATGAACTTGCCTGACGTAGTACTAGGGTGTTAAACTCAATCTTTGTCATTTTGTTAAAGTTTTGTATTAGCTGTTAGGCAAGCATGATGCCACTTACCGGTTAACCAAATGCATTAAACAATGCCTAAACTTAAATTTTAACAAAAAATATTCCAGTGTAAACATTACACTAAAATTACAATTAACACACTATAAAACAGCACGTTAATCAAAAAAATAGTCATTCAACCAAGATAATCCCGGCATTGATATGTAACAAGAATATTGTGAAATTGGACCCAAAAACAGGGAAAAGGTTTAATTAAAAATAAATTATTTAATTAATAATATTTACCTCGCGTTGTAGCATAACGCCAAATTTAGTGTACACACTGTCTATGATTTGCGACGAAAAACCATACACTTCGGCACCCGTTGCTCCTCCGTGGTTTACCAAAACAAGGGCTTGATTCTTCCATGTACCTGTATTTCCTACCACTTTTCCTTTCCAGCCGCACTGTTCTATAAGCCATCCAGCGGCTAATTTTACCAGTCCGTCGCCCCCGGGGTAGTTCACCACATCCGGAAATTGATCGTGTACCTTATTAAATTCAGCTATACTGATCAGCGGATTTTTAAAGAAACTGCCTGCATTACCAATGGTTGACGGATCGGGCAGTTTAGAAACCCTGATATGCGACACCACCTGCGAAACATCTTTTATAGTGGGCGACGAGATACCACGGTTAACCAGCTCCTGCTCAATAGCTCCGTATTTGGTATTGATGTTAGGCAGTAATGACAAGTGAAATTTTACTGAGGTGATGATATACTGCCCTTTGAGTTCATTTTTAAACACACTTTCGCGGTAGCCGAACTGGCAATCGTCTTTACTGAAAGTTTTAAATGTAGATGTAGCTATCTCAAAAGCCCTGCAGCTCACAAATACATCTTTCAGCTCCACGCCATAAGCGCCGATGTTTTGAATGGGCGATGCCCCAACCGAACCGGGAATTAGGCTCAGGTTTTCGATACCGGCATATTCATGCGCTACGCTGTAATTTACCAGATCGTTCCATACCTCGCCACCTCCCGCTTCAATAAAAACATCATGATGGCTGATGCGGTGCTCAATACCACGTATATTCATGCGGATCACCAGGCCCTTAAAATCATTAACCAGTAGCAAGTTGCTACCCCCGCCTATTACCAGGCGCTCGGTTTGCAGCCATTGCGGGTCGGCAAACAGTTCAACCAGCTCCCCTTCATGGGCAATCTCCACAAAATAACGGGCAGAAGCATCAATACCAAAAGTGTTAAAGTTTTTAAGAGATACGTTTTCCTGTATTTGCAGCATATTCTGATGTTGGATTTGGATGTGGGATTTCGGATTTATTGGGTGCGAATTTCGGGATTTTATTTTGCAGTGCTGCCTAACCTCACCAAAAAGAAATGATTCAAGGTAGTTAACCGTTTGGCTTGAATGATAAACGGCAGGGTCATGTTTTCGTTCGGATAATTATCAAAAGCATGCACCAATGTAAAAGGAGTATTGCTTTTTTGCAGACCGGCTTTTTGATCGTCATTAATTAATACCAAAGCGCTGGGGTGTTTGCCAGCCTCGTCCAGGTCCATAAAGGTGACCGGCTGGTGCGTATAAAACTCAAAAGCGTTAGGCACATTAAAAGCTGCTATCACTTCATCATTAGGGTAATGCTGGTTAATAAATTCGGCAGCATGCACATCGCCCTTAAACATAAGCAGGGTTGGGTACACCACGCTCATGAGGTAGGTATTGGCCCACAGGCCTACACAGCAGGTGAATAAAAACAAAGCCTGTTGTTTGGAGCCCGCATTTTTATAAATATATAAAGTAATACCCGCCAACAAAATGCAAAGCGGTAAAAACACCACCAACCTATCCGGAGCGAAAATAAAGCTGAGCGTTATTATAGCTACGATAAGCAGCATACTTACACTGTATTGCGCAATGGTAAAAAACAGGTTTTTATGATTAATGATGCTCCGTACCCAAACCGCCGTGATGATGGCAAAAAACGGGAACAGGATATTGGTATAAAAAGGCAACTGAAATTTGGAGATGGAAAAAATAAGCAGCATCACTACCGAACCACTAATGGTAATATACTCCGGCAGCTTTACCCCTTTCACTATATTGCGGATGCGGCCAAACAATGCATAGTAAAACAAGAGCATCCAGGGAGCAAAGGCCCATAACAGGGTATGCAGGAAAAAGAACACACTCCCGTGAGTATTGCGGATAAAGCTGTTGTTATTGAAACGGCCAAACTGGCTATCCCACAAAAACCAGTGTATACCCGAGATACCTGTTTTACCAAACACCACTTTTTCGGGGTGAAGGTCAAACTGTATATATAAGGTATAAATTTCGGGTAAAGTAAATATGGCTACAAGGATACAAGCCAGCAGCCATTTCCAATGAAACAGGCTTTTGATGTCTTTTTTAAAAAGGTAATCGCCCATGATGGCAGCGCCTATAGGAATCAAAAGGTAGATGCCTTTGGTCATTACCGCACAGCCTGTAAACAGCGAGGCCAATAATATATCAATAAAACTAAACCGCTCCTTAACCTTATAAAAGTGATACACAGCGCCCATGAGCAGGCCCATAATATAGGGTTCGGCACGCACATCCGTATTTGACATTACCGAATGCTGGGCGGTAAGCAGTATTAAAATAGCTATAAGCGCAGTTTCCAGATCATAAAACCTGCGGGTCAGTTTGTAAGTGTACACAACTGCCATCAGAAAAAACAATAAGGCGGGCAGTTTATAGGCAATGGTATTAATGCCGAAAAGCTTAAAGCTGAGCGCGGCCATCCAGAATGGAAAATGTGGCTTATCGAGCCAGTCTTTACCGTGATAAATAATGTCGGTAAAGTTATTGCTCTGGGCCATGTTGCGGGCAAGTATGCTGTACAGGCTTGGGTCGTCTGTAAAATACTTTATGCCGATGCCTGCCAAATTTACTACTATGGCCAAAACCAGCAATACAATATATGGCCTTTTATATGTCGCCGACAAGGAAGATGCTGAACTATTTACCATGGATATTTATAGTACAAAATAAAGCATTATAAAACGCTTTAAAAAATTGGATGGTGAGAAGCCTCCTCTAAACTGCGAAGCATTCATGAACACAGAAAAAATACCAATATGTGAATAATCTCTCCCAAAGGGGGAGACTTTAAAATTCTTATCTCCCACCCCCTCCTTTGCAGAGTAATAGCCCTTGAAAAGGAACTTTCATCAGATCAGGCTGTTTAACAACTCACCCCGACATCGCTACGCTTGTCGACCCTCTCTTCAGCTTCGCTGGAAAGAGGGTAAAAGAATCTTTCTTTTGTCCTTTATCCATTTTTTTCCTACCCTCTTTCCGCCAAAGGCGAAGAGAGGGTGGTCCAGCGAAGCGTAGACCGGGTGAGTCAATTGTAAGCCATGCAATTTCAAAGGTTATCCCTTTTGATGGGCTATTACTCTACAAAGGAGAGAATTGAGTGAGGCCTTCGGATTTATTTATTCCAATTCAAATATTTAGGTGATGCCTCCAGTAAGGTTGGCTCTGTATTGTTTAAACATTCGCCTTTGATTACTTGCTGGTATAGACCAATGTATTTTTGAGCCATCAGTTTTACCGTAAAATTTTCCACAGCATAGTCATGACAAAGCTGGTTATTAAAAGCCCCGATGTTTTTGAGCCCATCAGCCAGTGCCTGTTGGCTATTGCTAAGCAAGCCAACTTCCGGAGTTACCAATTCAGGCAGCGAACCATAGGGCGTACCCAACACCGGGCAACCAAAATACAGGCTCTCTATAATGGCCAAACCAAAGGGTTCATGCCATAAAACCGGGAACAGTAGTGCTTTGGAACTATTAAATACGGCCGATTTTTGTTCGTTATCAACCATACCTTTAAACTTAACATTCAGGTTTGGAGTAAACCGCAAACCCATTTTTAGGTTTAAGCGTGTACCGCCTAATACTATTAACTTATTACCACTTTGTGTAGCCACATTGATGGCACCCTGAACATTTTTAACGCGCCAGGCAGCTTTAGCCAGGAAGTGGGCATGTGTGCGTTTCTTTTGCAGATCGGGCCGGGGATAATCATCCGGATCAAGCCCATGATGCACAAAAACTTTGGAGCCATGGCGGGCGGCATGATCGGCAGATACAAATACCGAGTTGTTATCTAACTGATGCCCGTAACCGGGATTGTTGTGTACATTAATGATGTAAGGCTTTTTTGTAAAGTTGCTTACCTGAAAATGAAAATGCACCACATCAATATCATCCGGAACCTGCAGATTCATATCAACCAGAGGGTCATAAACCAGCACTTTTGCAAACGGACAGCTTGAGCCACCTGCCACCAGGTAGATAACCTCATGACCCAGACGGTTAAGTTCATTCCCTAACCACCAGATCATCCTTTCGGTACCACCATATTTTGCAGCGGGTATGCGGGTGTTATTAACAATGAGTATTTTCATTAAGACAATAATGTAAGCGCCCGAATTTCGGAATTAAATTCGGATTCGGAATTTCAAAAACCATTACTTGCCGGTTTTATGACTACCGATTATCAGAAAAAACAATAAATTTATCTGTTTGAGGAAAAAACCACAGCTTTTAACGGATTTATTTTGATAGATTTTCATTTTAACAATATAATCTATCAACTTTTTTAATTATTTTAGAAACTTCATTAACTTATTAAAAAATTAATTGAAAAATATGGATTCTGTTACCGATATTAAAAACACTTCAGTTAAAAAATCAGCCATAAACCCAATAGTTATTATTGGCGCGCTGTTTTTCATATTTGGTTTTGTAACCTGGTTAAACTCGGTACTCATACCCTATTTAAAAATTGCCTGCCAGCTCAACAATTTTGAATCATACCTGGTAACCAGTGCATTTTACATTGCTTACCTGTTAATGGCCAAACCATCGGCCTGGGTACTCAAATTGTTCGGCTTTAAAAACGGAATGGCTGTTGGCTTGATCGTGATAGCACTGGGCGCCCTTATATTTATCCCTGCGGCGCTCACCAGAATTTACTCCGTTTTTTTAATTGGTTTGTTTGTACAGGGTACCGGCTTGGCCATCTTGCAATCGGCATCCAATCCATATATCACCATCATAGGGCCGCCTGAAGGTGCCGCCAAACGCATGAGCATTATGGGTATTTTTAATAAATGCGCAGGCGTACTGGCACCTATTGCACTAGGGGCACTGGTACTGAGCAACATTGATAGTTTTAGCGCCAACCTGGTAAAGCTTAGCCCGGCAGATAAAATTGTACAGCTTAATGAACTGGCCTCAAGGGTTATATTACCTTATATTATTATAGTTGTTGTACTGGCTGTTTTGGCTGTACTGATCTACTTTTCAGGCTTGCCTGAAATTGATACCGAGCATGAGGACGAAGCCGTAGCCGCTGCCAACTCAGGTAAAAACAGCATATTTCAGTTCCCTCATTTAATATTGGGTGTAATGGCCTTATTCTTCTATGTTGGTGCCGAAGTAATAGCCGGTGATTCCATTATCGGTTATGGAACGGCAAGTCATATACCACTTTCTGTAGCTAAATACTTTGCCTCGGGCACGCTCATCTGTATGGTTATAGGCTACTTTGCGGGCATCTTTTTAATTCCACGTTACATCAGCCAGCAAAAAGCATTGGTTTATTCTGCTGTATTAGGCGTTATGTTAACTATCATAGCAGTGCTTACCCCTAAATATATTTCAATAGGCTGTATAGCCTTATTGGGATTAGCCAACGCGCTGATGTGGCCGGCCATATGGCCGCTGGCTCTTTCGGGTCTGGGCAGGTTTACTAAAATTGGTTCTTCATTATTGGTTATGGGGATTGCCGGGGCGGCCGTATTCCCACCTCTATATGGCTTACTGGTTGATAAATTAAGCGCTCAGGAAGCTTACACTATGCTCATTCCTATTTATGTGTTCATCCTTTATTTTTCAACCATTGGTTATAAAAAAGGGAAACATGTGGTGAAGGTGTAACTCCAAATGCCCCACTCATGTCATTGCGAGCGCAGCGTGGCAACCGCAGGCTTTACAGAGTGAATCTGCAGAGTTGGCGATTGTTTCGTCGTTCCTCCTCGCAATGACATGAGGTTCACCTCCTAAACCATTTCCTGCTCGCCACCAACAAACCAAATTCCTCTGACGGACTTTTCTCCATCGATTTGTGGTGAATTTTATGCGCCCGGCGTATACCTAACAGGTAGCGATTATTACTTTTAAAAGTTTTAAACCGGTTGTGTATAAACCAATCGTGAAAAATAAAATAGATAATGCCATATACACTGATGCCCGTACCTATCCAGAAATAATAATTTAACTGTTCATGCCCAATCCACATCAGCCATAGGGCCAATGAGGCAAAGCCTATACTAAACAGATCATTGAGCTCAAACCAACCATGCCGTTCCTGGTGATGGGTTTTATGGATAAACCACAGCGGCCCATGAAACAGGTATTTATGCATAGCCCAGGATAAAGCTTCCATCAAAGCAATGGTAGCTATTGTTATACCTATATGTATTAATATATGCATATTACTTTGCCTCTAATGCCGGCTCTATAACACTTTCTATGTCTGCCATGTTAGCATCCTCCCGGCCATCATATCCCGTTTTCTGAAATATTAACTCCCCTTTTTTATTGTAGATAATCACAGTAGGATAACCTACAAAACCCAACTGCGCATCCGGGCATTTAGTTTTATCAGCCGGAGAAAAGCTTTCCAATTTATTTCCGGCATGATTAACTTTTGAGTCACAACCTTCTATAAAATATACAGGCAAACTAAAATCGTGTCGTTCGCTAAAAAATTGATATGACTTTACATAGTTAGCCATTGATGAATCCTGAGCTATAAACTTTTTAACGGCCCCACTATCTGTGCGACATAAAGTTATAAAACAAAAATCCTTCTGATTAAGGTGTTTGGCGTAAAGCTTGTGCAGCATTCCCATTTCTATAAAACATGGCGGGCATGGAATAAACCACGAATCAATAAACAGTACTTTATTTTTACTCAACTGCTTTAAAGTAGTATGCTTACCATGAATATCATAAACATCAATATCAGGCAAATATTTAGGTTGCTGTTTTTTAGTAACACTATTTTGTGCTCTGCCTTTTGATGCCCAAAACAACATACATACCAACATGCTATAGTAGCTTATCCTTTTCATAGTTAATAATTTAGCTCAATATAAGCTATACTAAAACAAAAGCAAATAAAAAGCAGAAACAAACTCAATTGTTTCTGCTTTGATATACTAAATCCGAAATCGAAATTCCGAAATCTGAATTAAATATGTATTGCTCTGTTTTCGGTAGCTGCTAAACAGGCTTCGCGCATGGCTTCTGTATAGGTTGGATGAGCATGGCTTATGCGGGCAATATCCTCGGCACTTGCACGGAACTCCATAGCTACAACAGCTTCGGCAATCATATCCGCTGCACGCGGGCCAATCATGTGTACTCCTAAAATTTCGTCAGTTGTGGCATCGGCCAATACTTTAACAAAACCATCCAGATCACCGCTGGCACGCGCACGACCGCTGGCTTTGAAAGGGAACGATCCTGTTTTGTATTTCACACCTGCTGCCTTCAACTGCTCCTCAGTTTGCCCAACAGCTGCAACCTCAGGCCAGGTGTAAACAACACCCGGTATCAGGTTATAATCAATATGTGGTTTCTGACCGGCAATGATCTCGGCAACAAGTGTACCTTCATCCTCTGCCTTGTGAGCCAACATAGCACCTTTAATAACATCACCAATAGCATAAACACCTTTAACGCTGGTTTCCAGGTGATCGTTAACGGTGATCTTGCGGCCACGTTCTTCAACAGTGATGCCTATTTTATCTAAACCTAAACCATCGGTGTAAGCTATACGGCCAACAGCCACCAGGCAGTAATCGCCTTTCAGCTCTTTTTGTTCGCCTTTAGGAGTTTCAAACGTGATGGTAACTTCTTTACCTTTAACGCTGCCACCAGTAACTTTATGGCCAAGGTAAAACTCCATACCCAGTTTGGTCAATACTTTTTGCAGTTCCCTGCCCAGGCCTTTATCCATAGTTGGAATAATGCCATCCATATATTCAATTACCGATACTTTAGAGCCTAAACGGGCATAAACAGAACCCAGCTCCAAACCAATAACACCGCCGCCAATCAGCACCAGGTGTTTAGGTATTTCGGTTAACTTTAAAGCTTCGGTTGATGTGATAATGCGTTTTTTATCAATTGGTAAAAACGGCAGCGCCGATGGTTTTGAACCGGTAGCGATGATCACATTTTTGCTGGTGATCTCTGTTTCGGTACCGTCGCTCTTTTTAACAATGATGGTATTTTTATCTTTAAATGATCCTACACCAAAATGGGTATCGATCTTATTTTTTTTCATCAGGTAGCTGATACCGCTGGTGTTGGCATCAACCACTTCCTGCTTGCGTTTGATCATTTGACCAAAATCAATACTCAGGTTATCGAGATTAATACCATGCGTTTTAAATGCGTGAGCCGCATTATGGTAATGTTCAGACGAATCAAGCAAAGCTTTGGAAGGGATACAGCCTACATTAAGGCAGGTACCGCCAAGAGTAGCATATTTTTCAACAATTGCGGTTTTTAAACCAAGTTGGGCACAACGTATAGCGGCTACATAGCCACCTGGGCCCGAACCGATAACGATAACATCATATTGCATAGTAGTGTATTTTGTGGTTGGCAAAGTTAATGGTTATTAGGCTATTATTTTATACATTTCTGGTCAAAATTCGCAATACTTGTTTACCCATGTTTTGATCAGCGCAACACGTTCTTTGATAAACTTGGGGCCAAAAAACAGGTTCGACCAATCGTCAAAATTCTCATATTGAAAGCCGAGATAAAACACCCAGAAACCAACACCAAGGTAAGGTATGGCATCAACCTCTTCATCAGACAAAGGCCTAACCTCACGGTAGGCTGCTATAAAAATCTTATACATCCGGTCGGCTTCTTCATCAGTTAATTTGCCGGTAAACACATGCACAAAAAAATGCACAAAAAAAGACATTAGATCATTCGCCAGGTAACCCTGCCCCGCAAAGTCAAAATCAAAAAAGGTTAACTTACCGGCATCGCTAAAGTGAAAGTTTTTAGGCAAAAAATCATACTGGCAATAGCCATAGCTAAATGCACTCAGATCAAAAGAGTTTAGTTTTTCAATAACCTTTGGAGCAATTTCCTGCAGGTAAGCATATTCATCAGGCAGTTCTTCAAAGGCCGGTTCAATTATTTTTATGGGTTGGGTAAGCGTGGTATCCGCAGTATAAACTTTGCGGGGATAATTCAATTGAACCACCGATGTAATATTGTGCACCGCAGCCATTTCCTGGCCTACCGTTTTCAGCTGCTCGTCATTCAAATCAAGTATGGGCTTACCCTCGGCATATGAAAACAGTATCCCGTACCGGGTACCCTCGGCGGCGTCAAACTTTTGTATCGGGCTATTAAATATATCTGTAAGCGGGTACGATACGCTTGCACCCGCATCTTTTAGAATATTCAATAGTTCAACCTCACCTTTTATTTCGGCTAACGAACGATGTAGTTCCCGGTAGATTTTGAGGATGTATTTATTGTTTGCCCCAGTTAAAATATAAGTATCACTTACTCCCCGTAATAAAAACTTACAGGATAAAAGATTTAAATTATAAGCAGTTTCCACGTATCGTTTTAAAGCCGTGGCTGATAATGTTGAATACTGAGCGGGAAACGACGACATCTTTTAAAGATTTAGGCAGATTTGTTTAAATTATCTTCAAAAGTAACTAAACTTAGCTGCTCCAAAAGCGAAAACCGTCAATTTTTCCCCCTCTTATTGTAACAGTGTTGCAATAAATAATCAAATACGAATTTACTTGCTATTTTAGCTCTCAAATTACTGATCTCATGAAGAAAATTTACTTGTTATTTATTTTGGCAATATTTTGTTGCCAAAATTTACTGGCACAAAGTGACTACGTAAAGGAGCACTTTACCAAAAAAGAAGTGTACATCACCATGCGCGATGGCAAAAAGCTTTTTACAGCTATTTACACTCCTAAAGATGCATCGCCCAAAAACAAATACCCTATCCTGATGCAGCGTACCTGCTACAGCGTGGCCCCTTATGGCGAAGATAAATATCCTGTGCGTTTAGGTCCATCTGAAATTATCATGAAAGAGGGTTACATATTTGTTTACCAGGATGTACGCGGCCGCTGGAAAAGCGAAGGCACCTGGACTAACATGACCCCGGTTATTGACAACAAAAAAAGCAAAAACGATGTTGATGAAGGCTCAGATACCTACGATACTATTGATTGGTTGGTTAAAAACGCACCTAACAATAATGGTAAGGTTGGCCAGTACGGCATCTCTTACCCCGGTTTTTATACCGCGGCAGGCATCTTATCCAACCACCCGGCTTTAAAGGCATCATCGCCGCAAGCACCTATATCAGATTTTTGGTTTGATGATTTTCATCATAACGGTGCTTTCATTGAAGGCTACTTTTTCACCTTCCCGGTTTTTGGCGTTCAAAAAACAGATACTACCAGCAAACCATGGTATACCATGCTTAAACCCGAATCTAAAGATGGCTACCAGTTTTTACTGGATATGGGCCCGCTTAAAAACGCCGATAAATATTACCATGATAACTTCTTTTGGCAGGAAACTGTTAACCACCCCAACTATGATGAGTTTTGGCAAAAACGTGGCCTGCTGAAACACTATGGCAAAGTAAAACCTGCGGTAATGCTGGTAGGCGGCTGGTTTGACGCCGAAGATTTAACAGGCCCGCTGGCTATTTATAAAACCATCAACAAAACAGATCCAAACGCTTATAATACTATTGTGATGGGGCCCTTTGGCCATGGCCGCTGGTCGCGCGAAACCGGGCACACCATGCACAGTAACGTTTATTTTGGCGATAGCATTGCTACCTTTTATCAAAAAAACATCGAAGCTAAATTCTTCAACCATTTCCTGAAAGGCAATGGCGACAAAAATTCAGGCCTGCCCAATGCCTACATGTACAATACCGGCAAAAAGGAATGGGCTACGTTTGATAAATGGCCTGCACCAAACGCGGTTCATCAAAAAATGTATTTAGGCGCCGATGGCAAACTGGCCGATGCACAACCATCTGCCACTGGTTCGGTATCATTTGTAAGTGATCCGCTTAAACCGGTTCCTTATACCGAAGATAATACCACCACCATGGGCTTTACCCCGCACAATTACATGAGCGAGGATCAGCGTTTTGCCGGTCGCCGTACTGACGTGCTGGTTTACCAAACCGATGTTTTAAAAGATGATGTAACCCTGGGCGGCGAGATCATGGCAAACCTTAAAATTGCCACTACCGGTACTGATGCCGATTTCATAGTAAAACTGATAGATGTTTACCCGGCCGACGAACCTAACAACCCATACATGCCCAACAAAAACATTATCCTGAGCAACTACCAGCAAATGGTACGTTCTGAGGTAATGCCGACACGTTTCCGCAACAGCTTTGAAAAACCGGAGGCCCTGGTAGCTAACCAAAAAACTGATGTAAACTTCCGCCTGCAAGATGTGCTGCACACCTTTAAAAAGGGTCACCGTATCATGATCCAGGTACAAAGCACTTGGTTCCCGATCGTGGCGCGCAATCCGCAAAAATTTGTAGACAATCCTTACAAAGCTGACGAAAGCGACTACATCAAAGCAACAGAAACTGTTTATAACGACAGCTTTATTGATGTAGAAGTATTGAAATAGACATAAAAAAAACTCCCTCCTCAAAAGGGAGTTTTTTATTGAGGTCACCCCAAAAGGGTGACTTTTAGTTTTGAACAGGTTGAAAACAAATTTACTTCATACAATTCAGTAAATTTAGGCTCTAAATATTGATTGATCTTTAACAATGAATAACTCACCACTAATTAAATTACACCACAAAATTGCCATTTTTGCAGCAATAATGTGCCTGCCGGTTATTACCAGGGCCCAACTGCTGGAAACCAAAGAGAAATACACCCATGCCGATACCTTGCGCGGTACGCTTTCGCCTTTACGCAGCTGTTACGATATTAACTACTATCACCTTGATGTTAAATTCAACATCGATCAAAAAGCTATCAGCGGCAGCAACCAGTTTAAATTTACCGCCACACAGGATTTTACCAAACTGCAATTTGACCTATTTGCCAACCTCAATGTTGATAAAGTGGTATACAAAGGCAAAACCCTTTCTTACACCCGCCAGGACAATGCCGTTTTTGTAACCTTTCCGCAAACCATTGTTAAAGGAAGTAAAGACGAGTTTACTGTATATTATTCAGGCAACCCGACCATTGCCAAACACGCTCCCTGGGATGGTGGATTGGTATTTAAAAAAGACTCTTTGGGTAAGCCATGGGTTGCAACCGCCTGTGAGGGTGTGGGCGCCAGTATATGGTGGCCTAACAAAGACCACCTGAGCGACGAGGTAGACAGCATGATGATCAGCATCAGCGTGCCAAAGGGATTAAAAGATGTATCAAACGGCCGCCTGCGCAAGGTTACCGATTTAAAAAATGGCTATACCCGGTTTGACTGGTTTGTAGCCAACCCTATCAACAATTATGATGTAGCTGCCAACATTGGCGATTATGTACACTTCAGCGACAGCTACATAGGCGAAAAAGGTAAGCTAACCCTTGACTATTGGGTACTGCCAGCCAGCCTTGCAAAAGCTAAAAAACAATTCCCAGCCAACGTAAAACCTATGCTTAAAGCTTTTGAACACTGGTTTGGCCCATATCCTTTTTATGAAGACGGTTATAAACTGGTTGAAACACCGCATTTAGGTATGGAGCACCAGAGCGCAACCGCCTACGGTAACCACTTCCTGAACGGCTATCTGGGTTACGATATGTCGGGCACGGGCTGGGGCGATAAATGGGATTATATTATTGTACACGAAAGCGGCCACGAATGGTTCGGCAATAACATTACCGGGAAAGACCTTGCCGATATGTGGATACACGAAAGCTTTACCTGTTACTCAGAATCGTTATTTGTTGAAGATAACTGGGGCAAAAAAGCCGGACAGGAATATAACAAAGGCATAAGAACAGGTATATCAAATGACAGCCCTATTGTTGGCGTTTATAATGTGAACAAAGAAGGCTCAGGCGATATGTACCCTAAGGGCGCTGTACTCCTGAATACGGTGCGTACTATTATTAATGATGATGAAAAATGGCGCAACATCCTGCGCGGATTGGGCAGTACGTTTTACCATCAAACTGTTACCTATGACCAGGTGGTGAATTATATTAATGAGCAATCGGGCAAAAACCTGTTGCCTGTTTTTGATCAGTACCTGCATTATAAAACCCTGCCTACATTGGAGTTTGGCGTGAGGGATGGCAAACTGGTAAGCCGCTGGATAGCCGATGCCAAAGATTTTGCCATGCCTGTATTGGTAAGGGTTAAAGGTGGCGAGTATAAATTCATTACCCCTACTACACACTTTAGCCCTGTTGAATTGGAAGGTGCAACCAAAGACAATATTGAGGTTGATACACTCAATTATTACATAGGTATGCTGAAAGATTAATTTTAATAAATGAATTGTATAAACATGCAAAACAAGAATTTATATATATACCTGCTTACTATTTTACTGGCAAGCATTTGCTTATCTCCCGCGCAAGCCCAGCTTGGCGCCAACCGCGAAACTTTTACCCGGGCCGATAGTCTGCGTGGCAGTTTAACACCCCTGCGTACCTGTTACGATATCAATTACTACCACCTGGATGTGAAGTTCAATATCGATCAAAAATTCATCAGCGGCAGCAACCTGTTTAAGTTTACCGCCACGCAGGATTTCACCAAACTACAGTTTGACCTGTTTGCCAACTTAAAGGTTGATAAGATAGTTTACAAAGGCCAGGAATTGCCTTACACCCGTGAATTTAATGCCGTGTTTGTTACTTTTCCGCAAACCATTACCAAAGGCAGTGTGGATGAGTTTACCGTGTTTTACTCAGGCAACCCAACAGTGGCCAAGCGTGCCCCCTGGGATGGCGGCGTTGTATTTACTACCGATTCGCTTGGCAAACCCTGGGTGGCTACAGCCTGCCAGGGTGTAGGCGCCAGTATATGGTGGCCAACTAAAGATCACCAGTATGATGAGGTTGATAGCGCGCTGATCAGCATCAGTGTTCCTAATGGATTAAAAGACGTATCAAACGGACGCCTGCGTAAGGTAACTAAACTAAAAGATGGCTATACCCGGTTTGACTGGTTTGTAGCCAATCCGATCAACAACTATGACATTGAAGCCAACATTGGCGATTATGTACATTACGATGGTACTTATGCCGGCGAAAAAGGTAAGTTAACGCTTGATTACTGGCCGTTAAGCTACAACATTAACAAAGCCAAAAAACAATGGAACGAAAACGCCACTAAAATGCTGAAAGCCTTTGAACACTGGTTTGGCCCTTACCCTTTTTATGAGGATGGCTACAAACTGGTTGAAACGCCACACCTGGGTATGGAGCACCAAAGTGGTACCGCTTACGGCAATCATTACAAAAATGGGTACCTCGGCCGCGACCTTTCGGGCACGGGCTGGGGCCTGAAATGGGATTTTATTGTAGTACACGAAAGCGGCCACGAATGGTTTGGCAATAATATCACCTCCAAAGATGTAGCAGATATGTGGGTACATGAGAGCTTTACCAATTACTCCGAATCATTATTTATTGAAGAGTACTGGGGCAAACAAGCCGGGCAGGAATATGTACATGGCACCCGCATGGCTATCCAGAACGATAGGCCAATTGTTGGCCCTTATGGCGTAAACCGTGAAGGCTCTGGTGATATGTATTACAAAGGCGGCAACCTGCTCAACATGATACGTACCATTATTAATGATGATGAAAAATGGCGTGCTATTTTACGGGGTCTTAACAAAACCTTTTATCACCAAACGGTTACTTATGATCAGATAGTGAATTATATTAACGAACAAAGCGGTATGAATCTATCGCCAATATTTGATCAGTACCTGCACTACAAAAACATTCCAATACTGGAATTTATTACAAGAAATGGCAAAACGCTTTGCCGTTGGGCAAGCGTTAATAACGATGATTTTAAAATGCCGGTAAGAGTACGGGTTAAGGGAGGTGATTACAAATTTATTACCCCAACCATCCATTTTGCACCTGTTGACTTACAGGGTGCTACTACCAGCAATATTGAAGTAGATACCTTCAATTATTACATTGGTGTAATGATCAATTAAGCTTTTAAAATTTATCAGGTTGGTCAGGAGTAATAAGTATTTTCCTGATCAACCTGATTTTTTGACCTGCCTATTCAATCATCACTTTACTGGCATACTTTTTCCCGCCATAAATAACATTCAAAATATAAATCCCTTTACTCAAAAAGGAACTGTTGATGGTCAGCTTGTTTTCTCCCGCATCAACTTTTATAGCAGTATCATACACTTTAAGCCCCGAAAAATTAGTGATACTCAGTTCACCCGAATTCCGGGTAAGGGCATTAAACTTCACATTCAAAATATTTTTAGCCGGATTAGGGAATACCTGCACCACATTTGCCGTATTATCATTAGGTGTATTAACAGAATCTGCAACAGCCAGTTTCGCTGCAGCAGGTTGCGTATAAGGTGACAGTCTGTTGCAGGAAATTGGTATTTCCATAACACCGTTGGGCAATTTCCAGCTTACTGATAAATTATCGCCGGCCGTACCCTCCTTTTGCAAAGCCTCTATATAATACTTTGTATTTGCCTTTAAGGCTATGGTCACTGATTTTTGTGATGGAAATTTGGTGTATTGTCTTGAAAGCGTAGAAGTAGCTACTGAGGCTATTTTCTTTTTATGCGTCATTGTGGCGTCGGTGCTTAGCCAAAGTTCGGCGGCATCATCAGCGGCTACAAAAAAGGTATAGTTCCCGGTTGTAGGTGGGGTTATTAAACCACGTACTCGTGCGCCAAAGTTTTCACCGGCATTCAGCGGTGCTTCAAAAGAGGTTAATTTGGTAGTAGAGCTGGGTTTATTGGGATAATTGGCATTCTTAGTCAAATCGCTAACCAGCTTACCAGGGATGTTGTTGTATTGCTCACGGGTGATATAAGCCTGGCTGCCGCAAGCAGGGGCAAGCGGCAGGTCTACCTTCCATATTTTGGGCGACGAACCGCCGTACTCCAGTACATAAATACTATTGCCTACCATCTCCGCATCTACCGGGTTATTAAATTTCCAGGCTATGCGATTGGTTTGTATCTTATAATTATCGGTTGTAGCATCATATATGAATTGAATATGCAGCAAGTCTTGCCCGGGATCTGAAAATGGGCCTATCTCCGTTGTTGGTGGGGTAACCCCGGCCGTCCACCCCAATATAAAACCATGACCTTTAAATTCATCTGTCAGCAGGCTATCACGGTCAAATACCAAACCCAGCGGCGAGCGGTGACTGGTAAAGGTGGTCATTTTTAAACCTGACTGATTAGCGTCCAGAACCGCTCCGGTGCTGGTATCCCTGAACTTAGCTCCGTCCGGGCCAATATTTACAATACCCGGGGTAAATACCCTGCCCGGGTTTTTAGGATAATTAGGGTCATTATAAAAAAAACCTTTTTTAGCACCATTGCAATTCGGGTTCAGCAGTTTATCGGTAGCCGGGTTGTAGCCCGCAAACTGCATAGGGGTCACATTGCCACCCAAATTCCACGGAAAGCCGTAAAAATGGCCCTGTCTTATCCAGTTAAGCTCGTCGGGGTCATCCCTGTCGCCCGAGTTTTCGCAGCCATATAAATTACCCTCAGGGCCAAAAGCCAGGTCAAAGCTATTACGTGTACCATCGGCATATAAATAACCCAGGCTGGCCAGCTTTGCCGAATCATTAGGTAATGTCAGGTTTGCTGAGTTAATGGGTATCCTGAATATAGCCGATGTAAGCGGTTCTTCTCTAAGTCCCGGTGCCAGGCCTTTACGGGTTTGTATCTCCCCATGATCGGTTCTGGAGCCGCTGCTGATGAATAAATAATTACTATCTGGGCTTACCGCCATGCCACTATAACCATGATTGTAGGCAGTATTGGTATAGCCATATTTCTGGGTAGTCATCACCAGGCTCCAGGCTCTTTTACCCGAGGTTTGTAGCACACCTTTTGCAATTCTGCCTTCATAACTTATGCTATCAGCATTTCGGTTGCCTATTAAAAACAGGGTTTTACCTTTAAAAGCCATGCCCTGCAGCAGGGTAATGCCATGATCGGCCTTGGATGCCCGTAAAACACTACTGTAGGTGCCGTTATTATTTAAAACCTCGTATAAATTTCCGTTTTGGTTCACAAAAAACAAATGGCCCGATACGGGGTCGCGCGCCAGCCGCGAGCAGCCTGCGGGCACATTTAAAAGTTTAGTGACTTTAATATCGGTGCGCAGGGAAACAGGCACACTTTGCGCCATCGCCTTTGGGATCAAACATAAATTAATACCAAGCGATAAAACTAACAGGCATAGTTTTGGTTTCAGGTTCACTTTCATGATAAGGACGTTTATAATATTGTTAAATCAAACAACAGATTTTCAATATTTATGGCATAGGTTTATAAAGCTGGCAGCGGCTTATTTACTCTTGTATCTTGTTTTTACTTATAAAACCACACACAATCATATTTATTAATAGGAAAAAATATAAAATACAAGTTACTATGATTAATACCGTAATTTGTTGATTTATAACTATTGTATAATAAAATGTGCCGATTTCTCACATCGGTAAAATAGCTTATCTTTAATTTTATTTTTAACTTTCTGCAACCTAAGCGCCTCATCTGCGTCTTATAACCAAATACTAAACAATATGAGATCACTAACTAAACTATTACTGGCTATTGCCCTTACAACAGGTACTGCAGGCTACACTATTGCAAAAGCAAACCCTATAATTATTGCCGCGCAAAATACCGAAGACCGTCATCTTTCCGGATTTAGCTCTGTAGAGGTTGCCGGCTCTTTTGATGTTTTCATTACCCAGGGATCAACAGAATCTGTTAAGGTAACTGCGCCATCTGATGTAATGGACCGTATCATTACCGAAGTAGAGGGAGGCATATTAAAAATACATACCAAAAAAGGATCGAATTGGAATGACATGTTCGGCCATAAAAAAATAGCAGTTTATGTTTCGGCTAAAATATTAAATGGCATTGCACTTGCCGGTTCTGGCGATGTTAAGTTTGACCAGGGCGTACATGCCAACTCTTTTAAATTAAAATTATCAGGTTCAGGAGATTTAAGTGGCAAGCTGGATGTTAAAACTTTAGAAACCAGTTTATCCGGCTCGGGCGATATCAAGATCAGCGGTAGGGCCGATGATTCAAGTGTGAGCATTGTAGGCTCAGGCGACTTTTCGGGAAAAGACCTCGTTACCAACTCAACCTCTATTCGTGTTGCTGGCTCTGGCGATGCTAAAGTAAACGTAAATCAAAAGCTTGATGCTTCGGTAGTAGGTTCTGGAGATATTTATTACACTGGCAGCGTTAAAACGATCAACAGCTCAAAAGCAGGCAGCGGCGAAATTCATAGAATGTAAAGCCTCACCCAGCCCTCTCAGGAGATGGTGCTAAACAAAGAGGCGATGAAGTAAACTTCATCGCCTCTTTAGTTATATAAATACCAAATCAAAATCTCGTATAAATAGCCAGTTGAGCTACGTGGTTAAGGGTGTAGGCTTCGGCCTGTTTAATGTATTGGTTAAGGTAACCCGTCTCTACATCAAACTTTTTGCTTACGCGATAACCAATGGCAACGTAAGCCCTGTTTTGATCAAAGAAGTGTTTGTTTACCCTGTTCTTATTTTGCAGGTTCACGAATACCTCATTTTGCAAGGCAAGAAAAGGGCCCTTGCTAAACACTGCCGAGTCGTTTTTAAATGGAATTACCCCACGCACAAAATATCTGAATCGCTGTGAAAAATAATCGTCGTTTTTATTATTAGCTGTTTGGCCTAAAAAGCGCTGCTCTAAACGGAAACGGTGCGCTACTGCAATCTGTTTACCTAATTTGTGCGAGTAAGTATACTGCTGCCAGATGCGGTGCTCGGGCCTGAAGGTTTTATCGCCTGCAGGGGTGCGGCCATTGGTAGCTATATAGGCATAACCCAAGGCAGCCACTTTATTGTTGGCAAAATAGTAATTGGCAGATGGGCGCAGGAGTATGTGTTTCAGATAACTCAATTCATCATGTGAGCGGAACTGCCCGTCAAATGAATAGCCCCAATGTTCTGATAGTCTTTGACTGTGGAACCAGGCCGCCCATCCCGAAAATTGGTTTTCTTGTGCACATAGTTTTGTTGCAGGAACTATAAATAGCAAAACAAGAAGAACCGATAATTTTTGTTTCAATTGCATAGTATATATTATTTGTTGTAAGGTTAATTACTACTATTTTAATCTTTAAAACGCAGCAGGGTTTGTCGACCAAGATCAAAAGTAACCCTGAATGCTTCCTGGTTACTCATAGCATATCCGGGCACCTGGTGAAAGCTTAAAATAAACTGCCCTTTTATACGCTTGTAAAAAAACGGCGTGTATATCAGGTCAAGGCGGTTATAGGTTTTAAACTGGTAAAACGAGTCGCCATAAATAATGTGGCTACCCTGGCCTTTATAAAACTCATCATACAAAGCAAACTGATGCCAGCCTAAGTATGCGCTCGATATAAAGCCTTTAGGTTTCTGAAAACCATCAATCCCTCTCGTACGCTCAAATGACATCATGCCACCAGCCTCGATACTTAACGAATCCAAAACGGTTTTATGACTAAAATCAAGCCCTAAACGTATCTGCCCACCACCGTTATCCTGAATATGATCATTAGGGATAGGTATACCGGGCCCGGCATCATGCAATAATAAAAAATAGTGCGATACATAAAAAGGCCCGTAAATACTTGGCTTGTATTTACCCGAAAAGCCAAATAAAAATTCTTCGCGTTCGGTATCGGTTTGGCGGCTCACCCAATCAATCCAGCCGGTTTCGGTAAAGTGCTCGTTATGTACACGCGCCAATAAGCCTTCCACATTGGGGCGGTAATAACGCAGGGTATCATTCAATAAAGCACGGGGATAGTCGTCAAGCAAACCTTCGCGCGGGAAAGCACCGGCGTTAAAAAGCCAGTTTTTACCGGTATAGCTGTAATAAGCCACCGGGTTAACTTTCACAAAATAAGGCTGTGCGCCAAATTCATGCAGGGCATTGGCACCTACAATAAAGTGGTGAACGCTGTCAATATTCAAACCTAAATCAAGCTCAGTACGCGCACCTGAGTAAGTGCGCGACCTCAGCACAAATGGTTTGTACTCGCGGTTATCCAAAAAACCCATTCCGTTAAAATGGATATCGAGGCTGTTTTGCGCCAGTGCAGCGGTGCTGCTTATGATGGTAAAAAATGCTAAGAGGTATAGTTTTTTAAGCATGGGGTTATTATTTAACTGTTAAATTGATAATACCACTGTTTCTGCCACCTAAAAAAGGATCTGTTCGCCAGGAAAAAAACAGCGCATAAGTTCCTTTTTTTTGTGGAGCGGTAAGTGTAAATGTATAATGGGCTTGCTCACCCGGTTTTAATGATATGTTATAAAAATCTTCGGCAACGGCTTGTGAACCTACCTGATCAAAGCCCACAAAAAAGCAAGCTTCCATAGTAAGCGGATGTGCCACATTTTTATTGCTGAAGCTAATAGCAAAAGGGTAAGGATTTGTGATGGTTAAATCAATATCCTGTTTTTGCCCCGGCGCTAATGTTATAGCTTTCAGATTAGCCTCGCATATTACCTTTTGATAAGTGCGGGTATCTTTTACCCAGCCCCCATACCATTTACCTGTTGTGGTTATGCTATCGGTTGTTACGCCAGGCGTTTTATCCAGCGTAAGGTAATATACATCTTTATGCTGCAGGCTATCTTCAAAAGGCCACATATCAAACTGGGTGGTGCGGTAATAACGTGAATCGTACCCGAAGCCTTTTAATGAGTTGGTATAAAAAGCATATTTAGATGGGTTTTGATATTCATCGCGCATTACCACGTAATGATCGCCCGCTTTGGCGTGTACGGCCTTTGCCCAGGCTTTAAAACCATAATAGCTTGCAATCTGCCCGTTCTGTTTCAGAAAATCAAAACCTGCCACCAGGCATAACCTGAAAGCAACTATCAGCACAATATTAACAACAGCGAGCCTGTAAAGCCACATGGGGCTAAACTCTTTTTGTTTAAGGTTGATGAGCGCCAGCATAACCAGCGGCACAAAGGCTATCAGCGTATAATGTGGCTGTACGTTTACCTTTAATGTATTCAGGTAAAAGAAAATAAAAACACCTGCCGCGTTCACCATCAGGCAGCGCATAAAGGCATCATTAATTTTAGTGGTAAAACCTTTATAAAAGATAAACCAGCTAATCAATGGCCCACCAATAAGCAGCTGAGCGCCCAGATAATTAAACCCGTAAGTAATATCAAAGCCTCCCCCATTGCGTTCAAATAAATTCAAATTTACCGCGGGGAAGTTATGATGGTATTGCCATATAATATGAGGCACAAACAAAACTATGGCTACCAGGGCTATCAGATAAAAAGAGCTACGTTTTAAAAGCTTTAAATTTGATAAAAGCGTAAAGCCTACAAGTAGTATACCGTGATACTTGCTATACATAAGGCAAGCCACCACAATGCCGAGTATCAGCGCCAACACCCAGCTATCATTATCAAGATATTGCTGATAAAAAAAGTAAAACAACACCGCAAAGAAAAGCAGCGGTGCATCAGGTGTGGCGGTAAAGCCATATACATGAAAAACCAGTATACCACCTATTAAAAGAATAAACCACTTAGCACTAACTGCGTACCGCCGCAGCATAAGCCAAATAAGATATATAGCTGCCGTGCTTGATAGTAATGTTATAAGCCGCGTGCCTAACTCATTATGTACTAACAGATCGCCGATATGAATAAATACGGCCACCATAGGCGGATGGTAGTAAAAACCCCAGTCCATCATTTTGGAAAAAACCCAGTAATAGGCTTCGTCGGCATGCAGCTCAAGGGTATATGCCTGCAGTATATTCAATGCCGTCCACAACAATAAAAAATAAATAACGGGGCGACTGTATTTTGCCGAAGCCTGTGTGTTATTTAAAGTGCTGTGCTGCATTAATTATGTTAAAAATTGAATTGGCAAAGGTATGATAAAAGATATAAGGCATAAAGCCTTCGTAATCATCATTAAGTAAATTGATCAAATAATCCCGAAATCTTCATCATAAAACAAAAAAGGCCCCCTTTTGCAAGGAAGCCTTTGATATAATAAGTTGATGAACTTAGTTTGATGATAATGCCGCTGCACCACTCACGATCTCGGTAAGCTCCGTGGTAATGGCTGCCTGGCGGGCCTGGTTATAAGCCAGTTTAAGTGCCTTTAACAAATCGCCAGCATTTTCTGTAGCCTTATCCATAGCTGTCATGCGGGCTCCATGCTCAGAAGCGTTAGAATCCAACACAGCACGGTACAATTGTATCTTGATATTTTTAGGAATAAGCTGCTCAACAATTTCTTCCTGAGATGGTTCCAAAATGTAATCAACATTTGAAGCTTTTACTACTTCTGCTTTTTCGGGTTTTGGTACCGGCAATAATTGCTCAGCAACTAAGTACTGAACGGCCGCGTTCCTGAAATGGTTATAGACCAGTTCAACACGGTCATAATCGCCATTAACAAAACCTTCCATTATGCTTTCGGTAATTTTTGAAGCATTTTCAAAGTTAAGGGCAAGGTACAAATCGTTATTGTTGCCAATTACATTGTACTTGCGGCGTTGATAATACTCCTGGCTTTTTTTACCAATAGCAACTATTGAAACATTACCGGCAGCCAGTTGCTTGCTGTATTTTTCGGCAATAAGGTTGTTGGCAGTTTTAATAACGTTGGTATTAAAAGCACCGGCCAAACCACGGTTTGATGATACTACAACCACCAATACACGCACCGGCTCACGTTCTTGCAAATAAGGTGATGAACCATCCTCTAAACTTTGTGAAAGATTTGAAAGCAACTCTTTCAGTTTAGTAGCATAAGGACGCAATTGTATAATAGCATTGGTAGCACGTTTCAACTTAGCCGCCGAAACCATTTTCATGGCCTTGGTGATCTGTTGGGTTGATGATACCGATGATATCCTGTTTCTTACTTCTTTTAAATTAGCCATTCTTTACGATGTGCAAATTTTAAATGTGCATATGTGCAGATTGCAACATTACACGGTTTTCTTAATTTCAATAATCAATGATGGATATGCTAATCTGCGCATTCGCAAATCAGCATATCTGCACATCTAATTAATATTTTCCAGCCAGGTCTTTAGCTACTGTTTCCAGCACACCAGTTATCTGATCATCAAATTTACCTGCTTTAAGGGCAGCTAACACCTCTGGGTGACGAGCCTCTAACTGATCGGTAAATTCTGTTTCAAACTTCCTGATGTCTTTTACAGGCACACTACGCATCAGGTTTTTTGTACCTAAGTAAATAATGGCAACCTGTTTTTCAACAGACACTGGTGAGTATTGACCTTGTTTCAGGATCTCTACGTTACGTACACCTTTATCTAAAACGTTTTTGGTTGAAGCGTCAAGGTCTGAACCGAATTTAGAGAAAGCCTCTAACTCGCGGTATTGAGCCTGGTCAAGTTTCAAAGTACCAGCTACCTTTTTCATTGATTTAATCTGCGCGTTACCACCTACACGTGATACCGAGATACCTACGTTAATAGCCGGACGAACACCCGCGTTAAACAGGTTTGATTCAAGGAATATCTGACCATCGGTAATAGAAATTACATTGGTAGGGATATAAGCAGATACGTCACCAGCCTGTGTTTCGATGATAGGAAGCGCAGTTAATGAACCACCGCCTTTAACGATACCTCTGATAGACTCAGGAAGATCGTTCATTTGCTGAGCGATAGAATCGTTTGAGTTGATTTTAGCGGCACGCTCTAATAAACGGCTGTGCAGGTAAAACACGTCACCAGGGTAAGCCTCACGGCCCGGTGGACGACGTAATAGCAATGATACCTCACGGTAGGCAACAGCTTGTTTTGACAAATCATCATAGATGATCAAAGCTGGCCTTCCGGTATCACGGAAATACTCGCCGATAGCGGCGCCAGCAAACGGAGCAAAGAACTGCATGGTTGCAGAATCAGATGCGTTTGCAGCTACAATGATAGAATATGGCATAGCACCATTTTCTTCCAGCGTACGTACAATGTTTGCTACTGTAGATGCTTTTTGACCACAAGCTACGTATATACAGATAACCGGTTTGCCGGCATCATAAAATTCTTTTTGATTGATAATGGTATCGATACAAACAGCGGTTTTACCTGTTTGGCGGTCACCAATTACAAGCTCACGTTGTCCGCGGCCAATTGGGATCATCGCGTCAATAGCTTTGATACCTGTTTGCAAAGGCTCGGTTACCGGCTGACGATAGATAACACCTGGTGCTTTACGCTCCAATGGCATTTCATAAGTATCGCCTGTGATAGGGCCTTTACCATCAATTGGGTTACCCAGTGTGTCAACAACACGGCCAAGCATACCTTCGCCTACATTGATTGATGCAATACGGTTGGTACGTTTTACAGTATCACCTTCTTTAATATCGTCAGATTTACCCAACAATACCACACCCACGTTATCCTCTTCAAGGTTAAGTACTATACCTTGCAGGCCTGTTCCAAATTCAACAAGCTCACCTGATTGTACTTTTGTTAATCCGTAAACCCGTGCAATACCGTCACCAACTTGTAGTACAGTACCCACTTCTTCTAATTCAGATTCTGACTTGAAGCCTGCTAACTGCTGACGCAAAATTGCTGATACTTCGTCTGGTCTAACCTCTACCATCTTTTTTAATTTTATTTAGAGTTTTAGTTTTTATATAAATTATGCTGCCGTCCCGGCAAATTCTTTTTGTAATTTCTTAAGGCTTCCCAACACACTGGTATCCATTTGTGTGCTACCAACGGTAAGCACAAAACCACCAATTAATGAAGGGTCAACCTTTGCTTTAAGTTCAACAGTACCACCAACGGCTTTTTGTACCTCGGCTATGATAACTTTTTCGTTAGCTGCCGACAATGGAGAAGCTGATGTTACTGTAGCCTTGGTGATGTGCATTTTAATATTGTACAGGTTAATGTACTCATGTGCGGTAGCATACAACACTTCACCACGGCCTTTATCAACCATCAGTTTAAAAAAGGATATGGTTACTTTATTTACCTTGCTCAAAAATACCTCATCAAGTATTTTGGTTTTTTTAGCCTGGGCTATAACAGGGTTACTTAATACAGCCTTAAGTTCGGGATTGGCTTTAAGGGTATGTATAAAAAGCCCCATATCGGTTTTGATCACGTCAACAAGTTTTTGTTCCTGTGCAAGATCAATAAGCGATTTAGCGTACCTGGCTCCTACTGTTAATTCTGACATATCTTTTTTATTTGGGAGTTGAGATTTTCGATTTCGGATTTGTTAAGCCGATTGATTTTAATCTATTCAATTATAAATCCGAAATCTGAATTCCGAAATCCGAAATCATTATAATTTTACTTCCTTTAATAGCTGGGCAACCAGTTCGTCCTGGCTTTTTTGATCTTCAAGCTGTTTTTGCAAAAGCTTTTCAGCTATCTGTATAGATAAAGTAGCTACCTGGTTTTTAACATCAGCCATAGCTATTGCTTTCTGATTGTTAATTTCAACACGGGCAAGCTCAATCATGCGGGCACCTTCTTTGTGAGCTATTTCTTTAGCATCAGCAATCATTTGATCTTTTACCTTTTTGGCTTCATGCAAGATCAGGTCACGCTCGGCACGGGCTTGTTTAATTAACGATTCATTTTCGCCGGTTAAACGTGACATTTCTTCTTTAGCTGCTTCGGCCTTCAGTAACGCATCTTCAATTGACTTTTCACGGTCATTGATAGCGTTCATGATCGGTTTCCAGGCAAATGCTTTCAGTAAAACAAGTAGTAATAAAAAAGTGATCGTGGTCCAGGCAACCAAACCCCATTCCGGTGTAACTAATTCCATTTTTTGTTAACCTTATATATTTATATCAAGTGAATCTTCAATTAAAAACCATGGTGCAACCAATCGTTGCACACATGGCTTTCTTTTCTTGAGGTAATAATTATTTATTACCTAACAAAGCTACAATCACACCAAACAAAGCAACACCTTCTACAAGGGCTGCAGCGATGATCATGGCTGTTTGAATTTTACCAGCTGCTTCTGGCTGACGGCTAATACCTTCCATGGCTTTGCCACCAATTTGTCCGATACCGATACCAGCACCGATAACTGCTAAACCTGCACCTAACGCAGCAATACTTCCAGTCATGTTTTTAAATTTAAAAGTTAATATAGTGTTATTATAAAATACAAATTAATGATGGTGCTCTTCAACAGCGCTGCCTATAAACAATGCCATAAGCATAGTGAATATAAAGGCCTGTAAAAATGCAACCAAAAGCTCAAGCACATCAATAAACAAAGTGAACGCTACCGATACCGGCGCTATACCCAATGTTTGGAAAATAAATATTAATGATATTAAAGCGATAACAATTACGTGGCCTGCCATAATGTTAGCAAACAAACGCACCATTAACGCAAATGGCTTTGAAATAATACCCGCAAGCTCTACCACCCACATAATAGGATACAACCAAAATGGTACATCAGGAGCAAAAATATGTTTCCAGTAGTATTTGTTACCGTTTACGTTCACCACAATCAGCGCTATAACCGCCAGTACAAATGTTACGGCTATATTACCCGTTACGTTTGAACCACCCGGAAAAAACGGAACCATACCAATCAGGTTATTGATCAGGATAAAAAAGAACACTGTTAGTAACAGCGGCATAAAACGTTGGTATTTGTAACCAATGTTAGGCAATGCAACCTCATCCCTGATAAACAGAATCACTGGCTCAAGCAATGATTGCAAACCTTTAGGAGCTTTACCAACCCGCTTTTTATAAGCAGCTGCTATGCTAAAGAAAATGATAAATAACAACAATACCGACAGCCACATAGAAGCCACGTTCTTTGTTATTGAAAAATCAACAAGACCGGCAGTTTCGTCAATGGTTCTATCTTCACCTGTAACCGCTTTTATTTTGTCTTTAATCAGGGCGTATTTATAATACTTACCCTGATAAACTTTTTCACCTTCTTCAAATTGTTCGGATGAAAAAATTTCCAGACCTTTATTGGTGTAAAGGATCACAGGCAACGGAAATGCGATATGCCCGCCTACGTGATAATAGTGAGAATCGCCGATGTGTTCAAGTATGGTAGCACTTGGATCAAACTTTTCTGTTTCCTTGCTTTCTACAGCAACTTCCTGCGTTTTTTGTTCTTGTACGGCAAACGCCTTGTAGGTGAAAAGCAATGAAAAAATGCTTAAAACTACGCTCAGTGTTATTTTTTTTGAGTTCAAAATGTGGCTAAAATCCATTAATTGCGAGATTCTTACTTTAAATTTTGGTTGCGCAAGTTACATAACAAACCATAAATTTCAAAGGCCATATTCAAGAAATATATATAAAAAAAATCTGCCGCGAAAACATACTTATTTACCCTGATTTTTACAAGAAAAACAAGAGCAAAAATCATACTTGCTAATATCTTAACAGTTGTTGCAGCTAAAAACGCCTGAACATACATCTCAATGTTAATTTTAGCTACCATCAATATAGAAGTTACTGTTAAAAAAGTAAGTCCGGAGATAAAAAAGAACATCAGCCAAAATTTTGGCACCAGCCAATCTGCATGGCCGGTATAAATTAATGCCATCGGCGGCACGGCTGTAATAACAACAAACAATAAATACGATACTACGGTAGACGGCTGTTTCAATTTTTTACAGATCTGATAACAATATACAATGAAATAAAAACACCCACCAAAGACAGCATCGCTGTTACCCACTTTACCTCATGAGCAGCAGATTCGTCAATTTTATAGCCAACAAAAGCAAACAGCCCTATGATAACCACCATTTGAAAAGCAATGCCGCTGTATTTGGCATAACTGTTTATCTGCCTGCCCCTTTCAGAATCGTCCGGCTGTTCATTTTTTGACATGCGCAAATTTATTAAACCTATTGTATAATCTTTAGTATTTTAGCAATGCTTTTAAAACCAATAGCTTACTTTGAGGCAATTATCTACATCTGTCACGCATAAAAGCAGTAAATTTTTACTGTCGGTACTCATTATTATTATTGTTGCAGGCTGCTCGCTCGAAAAGAAAAGCGGCTTCAACCGCTCCATGCAAAACCTTACCGCGCATTATAACATCCTATTTAACGCCAACGAGCTATTACGCCTTAAACAGGAAAGTTATGCAAGCTCATTTCCCGATGCTTACACCGAGCTGCTCAACGTTTATCCGGATACCACATCACAAAGCGGCACACCCGATAAGAGTATGGAATTGGCTATTACCAAAGCGAATACCATCATTAACCTTAAAGAGCAAAGCCACTACATTGGCGATGCTTACCTGGTTATGGGTAAGGCACGTTTTCTGGAAGGCAGCTATTTTGATGCGGTAGAATATTTTAGCTATGTGATACGTTCTTTTGGTAATAAAGCCGCTTTAGCCCAGCAAGCGCTCATCTGGAAAGCGCGGGCACTTTTGTACCTCAAAGATCTGCCGCAGGCCAAAACCGTAATTGATTCTGCTATACAAAACATCGATGCTAAAAAACCTAAGAAAAGCTTTGCTGCCGATGTGTATGCCACCCAACTGCAATACAATATCAACACGCAAAACTATGCTGAGGCCGAAGCTGACGCCAAACAGGCTATTGAGTATAGTACAGAAAAAAAGCTAAAACTACGCTGGATGTTTATTTTAGCGCAACTGCAGGAGCTTAATTTAAAACCTGCCGATGCCTATAATAACTATACCAGTATTGTTCAAAGTAATGCATCGTTTGAAATGGCTTTTAACGCCAATTTGAATCGCATACGCATACAGGATAATCGCGATGGAGTTAAACTAAGTAAGATAGACCTGCTGCGTAAACTATTAAAGAATCATGACAACAGCGACTTCTTTGACCAAATATATTACCACATAGCAGCACAGTATTACCTAACCGGCGATATTGACAATGCTATAAAAAACTATAAGCTATCGGTACGTCACAGCACTAAAAATGAAACGCAGAAAGGTGTATCGTACCTGCGCATTGCCGAAATTGACTTTAAGAACAAGGCTGACTATGCCAGTGCTAAGGTATATTACGATAGTACATTAACCTACCTTCCTACAGGCTATCCGGGATATCAGCTTATCTTGAAAAAAAGCAATAACCTGCAACTGCTTACCGGCTTGCTGGAAACAATATCACGCGAAGATACTTTGCAAATACTCGCCGGACTGGATCAAAAAACACGTAACACCCGCATTGACGCTATGGTTGCCCGTAAATTAGCACAAGAAAAAGCTGCATCAGATGCTGCTACCAATACCGGCGATCCGTTCAGCAACAGCTTTTCCTTAAATAACTCCACAGCCCCCTTACCTCAAAATGCACAAAGTGCGCAAAAAGGGCAGCGGGGACAGAACAGGCAAAATGGGCAAACCAGCCAAAACAATCAAAACGCAGTAAGTTCATTTTATTTTTATAACACCAACGCGGTAAGCCAGGGCTTCACCTCCTTTAAACGCCAGTGGGGCAACCGCAAACTGGAAGATAACTGGAGACGCAGCAAACGATCAAATAGTGGAATGCCAACCAACACCGCTTTGGCCCAAAACAGTGCCACAGATAAACGTGCAGACAGCACCGGAAAATCAGGCGAGGTAGCTGAGGATGCGGGTTACAAAGCTCAGCTGATCCATGACCTGCCACTTACGCCGGAAATGTTAAAACAATCAAACATCCGCATTTATAACGCCTATCTTGACTTAGGCAACCTGTACCGCGACGTACTGGAAGATAAGAAGGAAGCTATTGCCACTTTTGAAAAAATGCTTGTCCGCTTCCCAGACAATCAGGATAAGCCTGCTATATACTATAATCTGTACAGGTTATATGCCGATATTGACGCTGCAAAATCAGACATGTACAAAAACATGATTCTTAAAGAATATCCGCAAACCGCTTTCGCCAGGGTAATTCTTGATCCTGAATACGGCAAAAAACTGGATGATGCCAACGCAGGGTTCAATGTATTTTATAACGGGGTATTTGACTTTTACGCGCAGAAAAAATATACCGAGGTAATAAATAGTGCTGATGACCTGCTAAAAAGATATCCCGATAACCGCTTTGCCGCCCAATTGTATTACTTAAAAGCTATCGCAGCCGGTCACCAGGAAAAAATGACACCTTTTGTCACCGATATGAAGCAGATAGTTGAAAAATATCCGGATGATCCGCTGGTAACTCCTTTAGCCAAACAACACCTTGCGTATATTGAAGCCAACAAAACGGATGTAGCCTTAAGACCGGTAGTATTGACCGACGATGATCCGGACGCCATACCATTTACCCCTCCTGTTGCTTATCAGAAACAAACAGAATACCGTAAAGGCTATATCCCGTCTCAGCAGGTTGAAGAATACAAACACCCGGTAAGTGCGCCGTTAAGTGGTTTATCATCTGCAAATGCCAAGATCAACACACAGCTCACACAACAAGGTAAACTTACCGATAACCATATTCAGATGCCGGCTTATGAATTACAGCAAGCCAACAAAGCCAACCAGCCCGACAGTGCCACCGCTCCTGTTAAAGCCGAAGTAAAAGGCCTGAACATTACTTCTATATTTTCAAAACGCGACAGCGCCAATTACTATTTTGCCATAAATGTTACCACAGGTACAACTAACCTGGCATCTTCACGTTTTGGTATAGGACAGTTTAACCGCACCCGTTACTTTGGTTACGGCTTTAAACACGAGTTGGTTAACGCGGGCCCGGATGATCAGATCATCTTCGTTGGCCGTTTCCACAGCCTTAGTGATGCCACAAAATACGCTAAAAGTATTGTGCCGTTGTTGCCCGAAATTATGAAGGTGCCAAAGGATAAATACAGTTTTTTTATCATTACCAAGGAAAATCTGGATAAATTAGCCGATCAAAAAACAGTGGATAGTTATATAGACTATTACCAGAAAAATTATTGAAATGAGAACTACTAAGCCTAAGCTTACCCAACAGGATATAAGACATTATAATTGGTACATATGGCGATTAGTGATAGCAGGCTTTGTATTTGTGACTATCATGATAGCGCTTACTATTTTTGACGTATTTGGTCAGCTCCCGTCTTTCCGCGACCTTGAAAACCCTAAAAGCAACCAGGCATCGGAGGTAATATCATCTGATAAAAAGGTTTTAGGTACTTATTACATACAAAACAGATCAAACGTAACTTATAAGGAATTATCTCCGTACGTGATTAACGCCCTGGTAGCTACTGAGGATAAACGTTTTTTTGACCATTCGGGCATCGATTTTGGCCGCAGCTTCACCATTTTCCTGCACCTGCTTATAGGTCAAAAACAAGGCGGCAGTACTATTACACAACAATTGGCACTTAACCTGTTTTCTGAAAGGGCCGCCAATCCGTTTAAACGTATCGTGCAAAAAATGCAGGAATGGGTAACTGCCGTAAAGCTGGAGCGCCACTACACCAAGCAAGAGATTCTGACCATGTACCTTAACACGGTTGATTTTGGTGCTTACAATACCTATGGCATTAAATCGGCAGCGCGCACCTACTTTAATACCACACCAGATAAACTTACACCAGATCAGGCTGCATTACTTATTGGTATGGTTAACGGCCCGGGTATTTATTCGCCC
>Ga0247742_10000299_pt1 | contig 41840 bp, 34 predicted proteins | sample UWRJL208509C2_FD_180944 | JGI IMG/M metagenome (GOLD analysis project Ga0247742, IMG submission 180944) | Plant litter microbial communities from Arlington Agricultural Research Station in Wisconsin, United States - UWRJ-L208-509C-2 | ecosystem: Environmental > Terrestrial > Plant litter >...
GTGCTGGCTGGGGCGAAAAACTTATCTTAGTTTTCCCGGTAGAACTCGCAACATCGTAAGCTCAAGGATTTTTTTTCAAAGGGCAGTTATATTTACCTTGGTGGCGTTGCTAGGATTTTTAACTATCCTTTTTATTCTGGGGGGGATATCCGGTTTGCTTCAGGGCGCCAGTGATCGGATAAGGGCGTTTGCAGGGTTAAACGGCCTGTTTCTTCTGGAAAACCTGATGCTTTCTGTCTCGCTTGCCTGGTTCATACGTTTGACGCGTAGTGGAAAAAAATCACGTGCCGAGCGTTTTTGTTTCTGGCTGTACTTTTTGGGCGGGTTATTTATTTGTGCGCTTCAAGGGCAGAAGTCAACAATCTTCATTATCATATTGTCGTTGATTATAGTCCGGCACTATCGTGTCAAGCGTGTCAACCTCGTAAAAGGTGCTGTGCTCGGCGCAGTAATGTTTGTTTCTCTGATGGCTTACCACTTGTTTAAGCAAGAGTATCTCGCAACAGGTAAGTTTTATTTTGTCGACGAAAATCAAGGTGTCTTTTTATCGTTTGTTCATTTTTTAGCGATACAGTTCACGGGTAATTTGATGCAGTTGCAAACAATGACCGTGCTCATAGACGCTATGCCACAGAAGCTAGAGTGGCAAAACGGTTCAATGCTGCTGATGGTCGTATTGATCTTGTTACCTTCGGGGCTTTTTCCTGACAAGCCGCTCACCACTGCCGGCGTATTTACAAGTGCTTTTTGGCCAGATAAATGGCTCACGGAAGGAACGACATTGCCGCCGGGTATATTTGGCGAGATTTATATGAATTTTGGCACCTTAGGCGTATTGTTCGGCGGCTTTTTTATCGGGCTTATAGGTGGGCGGCTTTATGGCGCAGTCGTCTATAACCCTAAAAGTGATAGAGCATTGGGTATCTATGCATTGGCAGTCGCATCCATGCTTCATTTTTTTCGTGGGGAACTGGCTTCGGTCGTTCTTCTCATGGCGTCTATATCGCTTCCTTTTTTATTCTTGAGCTCAAAGCGCGAAGAGCCAGTCAATAACCCAATCTAGAGAAACTGATATGTGCGGAATTTTGGGCTACATTCACAACGGAACGCGGGAATCTATTGACTTCTCTTCAGCGCTTTCGTTTATTCGACGTCGTGGGCCTGATGATCAAGGCGTCTGGGCCGATACCGACGTTGGTGTATGGTTGGGCCAGGTGCGCCTTTCCATTCTCGATACCACTTCCGCCGGTCACCAACCCATGGTCTCTGCCGATGGGCGAGTGGTCATGGTGTTTAACGGTGAAATCTATAACTTTCGGGAGTTAAGGGCTCATCTCGAAGCGGCGGGGGATCATTTTTCCAGCCAGTCCGACTCCGAAGTATTGCTCGCACTGTTCTGTCGTTATGGGATTGAGTGTTTAAACCGTTTGAACGGGATTTTCGCGGTCGTATTCTGGGAACGCGACACCGAAACGCTTTGGGTGGCTCGAGATCAGATGGGCGTCAAACCCCTCTATATCCATTCCAGTGATGGTTGTTTTGCATTTTCAAGTGAAATGAAGGGCTTGATCCGAGGCGGCTTCAGTAAAACTGAAATCGACCCGCAAGCCGTACTCGCGCATCTTGGTTTTCTCTGGTCGCCGGGTGATCGGACGATCGTGCGGGATATCAAAAAGGTTTTACCTGGCCAAGCGTTATGCGTCCGTAATGGGCATATCGAGAAGAGCTGGTTTTACTACGAACTGCCGATTTCCGAGAAACCCCTGACAAAAACGGTTGCTGATGTCGCTGTTGATGTCGCCGATGCCGTCAGGACTGCCGTCCAGCGTCAGTTGGTGTCCGACGTACCCTTGGGTTCATTCTTGTCAGGCGGCTTGGACTCCAGTGCCATCGTCGCGTTTGCAGCGCAGGAAATGCGCGATAAGGGGCGGTTGCAGTGCTTCAGTATCCGAGTAGACAACGGCTCCACTGCGAACGAGGGGTTCGCCGATGACCTTCCGTACGCACAGCGCGTTGCCAAGCATCTGGATGTCGACCTGCATGTCGTAGGTGTCGGCGATGAGATGATGGATCGTCTGCCTGAAATGGTGTATCTGCTCGATGAACCTACGCCGGATCCGGCGGCGCTGAATGCGTTGTTCATCTCGGAACTGGCAAGCCAGAACGGCATCAAGGTTCTGCTGTCGGGTGCCGGGGGAGATGATATTTTCACGGGCTATCGTCGTCATTTCGCGTTGGCGCAAGAGCGTTGGTGGGGCGGAATGCCTCGACCGCTGCGTTCGGTTTTGGCCAGCAGTTCAAACCTGCTTCCTGCATCCTCTCCGCTGTCTCGTCGTCTCGGGAAGGCTTTTCGCTATGCGGACTTGCCTGCTGATGATCGCTTGATCAGTTATTTCCTCTGGCTTGAACCTGAACAGGCGTATGGCCTGTTGGCGCCAGACTTGCGACGCCAGCTGGCGGCCGATGATCTGTTTGCGCCGATGCGAGAAACACTTTCGCGGCTGCCTTCGGATGCCACGCCCCTTGATAAAATGCTCACCCTGGAGTGCAAGCATTTTCTCACCGATCACAATCTCAACTACACCGACAAGATGGGTATGGCGACGGGCGTTGAAGTGCGTGTGCCGCTGCTGGATCTTGACCTGGTCCGCCTGGCTGGCTCACTGCCATCGGATATCAAGCAAAAAGGCCGGGAAGGGAAATGGATTTTCAAGAAGGCCATGGAACCCTATCTGCCTCACGACGTCATCTACCGGCCCAAGACGGGCTTCGGCGTACCGCTTCGCAACTGGTTGCAAGGACGCCTGAAGCCTTTGGTCGATGAGGTGCTTTCTCCTGCATCCCTGCTGAAAAGGGGGATATTCGATCCCAAGGCGGTGGCGCATCTGATCGAAGCAGATCGTTCAGGCCGGATAGACGCTGCTTATACGTTGTTCGGCATCGTTTGCATGGAACTCTGGTGCAAACAGTATCTGGACGGCGATTTCGCCCTCGACGGTTGAGTGGGCGGCGACGCCACGGCCTTATCCGATGGTAGGATACATAGCTCTATACAAGTTTCTCAGTGATGAGTGAATTTTTAACTTTATTGGTGTGAATGCATGAAGCAGGTTGTTCAGAACATGGCTAGCGGTGAGACGTCATTGGTTAATGCACCCGCTCCCGCCGTTCGTAGTGGCACGCTAAAGATCCATACAACCAATACGCTGATTTCTGCTGGCACGGAACGCATGCTGGTAGGGTTTGGCCGTGCCAACTGGTTGGAAAAAGCTCGCCAGCAACCTGACAAGGTCCGCATGGTTCTGCAAAAGGTCCAGACCGATGGCTTGGCGACAACGGTGGAAGCCGTTCGCTCGAAGCTTGCGCAGCCGTTGCCGCTTGGATACTGCAACGTGGGTGTTGTGGGTGCCGTGGGCAATGATGTGTCCGGGTTCAAGCCGGGCGACCGTGTGGTTTCCAATGGTCCTCATGCCGATATCGTTGTTGTTCCCAAGAATCTGTGTGCCTTGATTCCGGACTCGGTCAGCGACGAAGCCGCTTCGTTTACCGTGCTTGCCAGCATCGGCTTGCAGGGCATTCGTCTGGCTCAGCCGACATTGGGTGAAACCTTTGTAGTCACCGGCGTAGGCCTGATCGGACTGATGACGGTCCAGCTCCTGCGGGCTCAAGGCTGCCGGGTACTTGCCGTTGACTTCGATGAGCAAAAGCTGGCATTGGCTCGCAGTTATGGCGCCGAAACCTGCAACCCCGGCAAGGGCGAAGATGTTGTTTCGGCGGGAATGACATTCAGCCGCGGAAGAGGGGTGGATGGCGTCATCATTACGGCGTCGACCAAGTCGTCCGACCCGGTCACCCAGGCGGCACACATGTGCCGTAAGCGTGGGCGCATTGTTCTGGTAGGGGTAACCGGGCTTGAGTTGAGTCGAGCCGACTTCTATGAAAAGGAACTGACATTCCAGGTTTCATGTTCTTACGGGCCCGGGCGCTACGATCCGAGTTACGAAGATCAAGGCAACGACTTCCCGATAGGTTTCGTTCGCTGGACTGAGCAGCGCAACTTCGAAGCCGTCCTGGACATGCTCGCCAGCGGCCAATTGGAGGTCAACTCGTTGATCTCCCATCGGGTTGCATTCGAAGACGCCGCGGATGCCTATCAGACGCTTACGACGGATAATTCGGCGCTGGGCATCATTCTTCAGTACACCTCGGAAGAGACCGAGCGAAACATCAAGGAAGTGGTGCTGGCACCTGGTGCGGTAGCCAGTTTCGACCCGGTCAAACCCGTGGTGGGCTTCATCGGTGCAGGAAACTATGCATCAAGAATGCTGATACCGGCATTCAAGGCCGCAGGGGCTCAGTTCCATACGATTGTGACTGCCGGTGGCATCAACGGTGTAATACACGGCAGCAAGGCCGGATTTGCACAAGCCTCGACTGATATCAGTGCGATGCTTGGCGAGAGCACGATCAACACTGTTGCAATTGTCACCCGGCACGACAGCCATGCCCGTTTTGTCGCGCAAGCGCTGGAGGCGGGTAAACATGTGTTCGTCGAAAAGCCATTGGCAATTGAAGCCCAGGATCTGGCAACGGTTGAAGAGGCCTATCGAAAGGCTGTCGAACAAGGGCTCAAGCCACATTTGATGGTGGGGTTCAATCGACGCTTTTCGCCGCAGGTGCAAAAGATGAAGGCGTTGCTCTCGGCTGTAAAAGAGCCCAAGTCTTTCATCATGACGATGAATGCCGGAGCGATTCCCGCAAATCACTGGACCCAGGACCCGTCAGTCGGCGGTGGGCGCATTATTGGCGAAGCGTGTCATTTCATCGACCTGATGCGTTTTCTCGCGGGCAGCAAAATTGTTTCGATCCAGGCCCGCAGAATGGGCGATACGCCTGCTGTTGCCATTACGGAAGATAAAGCGGCGATCACCCTGGGGTTTGAGGATGGCTCTTTCGGCACCATCCTCTATCTGGCCAATGGCGCTTCAAGCTTTCCAAAAGAGCGAGTTGAAGTTTTCGCTGCCGGACGCGTCCTGCAACTGGATAACTTCCGCAAGTTGAAGGGTTTCGGCTGGCCGGGCTTCAGCAAGCTGAATCTCTGGAAACAGAACAAGGGGCAAAGCGAGTGCGCTGCAGCTTTCCTGGCAGCGGTGCAAAACGGGGCGGTCACGCCGATCACTTCCGATGAGATTTTCGAAGTGGCGCGCGTGAGCATTGAAGTTGCCCGGATTCTGCGCGAGCAATGAGCCTTCTTCTTGTTAAAGCCAAAACTGCGATAGCTCTCGGTTTTGGCAATCTGGCGCGTGCATTGACGTATCGGCTCGGGGTCAAGACTGGCTTGAACCCGGTCCGACGCCTTCGGGCTGAAATTCCTCAAGGCCCGTTTTTTGCGGAAAGTGCGAGGCAGGCCGGCTCGTTGCCATGTGCGTCCCAATGGGATTCCCAGGTCCGGTATTTCGGGTTCTGGGAGTGCCCGGTATCGGACGCACCCCCTGACTGGCATTTGAATCCGCTGAATGGAGTTCGAGTGCCTGATCCCGGCCGGGAATGGTGGCGGATTCCTGATTTTGATGCCGCTGTCGGTGATATCAAGAATATCTGGGAAGCTTCGCGATTTGACTGGACGTTGGTCTTTGCCCAGAAGTCCTGTGTTGGCGGGTCTTCAGGGACGGCGCAGTTAAACGGTTGGTTGACGGATTGGTGTGTCAACAATCCTCCCTATTGCGGTCCGAACTGGAAGTGCGGTCAGGAGGCGTCCATTCGTGTCCTGCACCTGGCGATGAGTTCGGTCATTGTCGAACAGTTTGCCAACCCGTTGCCGGGGCTTGTGGATCTGGTCCGACTGCACCTCAAGCGTATCGAGCCGACGCTGAGCTATGCGATGGCTCAGGACAATAACCACGGGACTTCCGAGGCGGCTGCACTTTTTGTCGGCGGCAGTTGGTTGACCTCAAGCGGTTGCCCCGAGGGCGAACGCTGGCAGCGATTGGGGCGCAAATGGCTCGAAAACCGGGCCGCTCGGCTGATCGAGCAAGATGGCAGTTTCAGCCAGTACTCCGTCAATTATCATCGGGTGATGCTCGACACATTTTCCATGGTTGAAATCTGGAGAAACAAGCTGGGGCTCCCGGCGTTCTCCGCCACTTTCCAACTCAGGGCTCGCACAGCCGCGCATTGGTTATTTTCGTTGGTCGACGAGCACACTGGAGATGCTCCGAACATTGGCGCAAATGATGGTGCCCGGCTGCTGCCACTGACGGATACGGACTATCGCGACTTCAGGCCTTCGGTCCAGTTGTCCATGGCGTTGTTTGCCGGAAAGAGAGCCTATGAGGCGGCAGGTGAATGGGATTTGCCACTGCAATGGCTGCTGCTGCCCGGCCCATCGGCGGTAGCGGAGCGTCCAGGTAGCCAGCTGTTTGATCAGGGTGGTTATGCATTGTTACGGCGTGAACAAACCTTCGCTGTATTGCGCTACCCGCGCTTCCGGTTTCGCCCCAGCCAGGCCGATGCCCTGCATGTGGATCTATGGCGTGCAGGCATTAACCTGCTCCGGGATGCCGGTACCTTCAGCTACAACACCTCTGCCCAGTGGCTGAGTTATTTTCCGGGTACCGCCAGCCACAACACCCTTCAATTTGATGGGCGAGACCAGATGCCGAGGCTCAGCCGGTTTCTGTTCGGGGAGTGGTTGCGTACGCGCCAGGTCGAAAGCCTGGTTGAGCAGGCTGGAACAAGCGCCTGCGGCGCCACGTATATCGACGGTAACGGCGTCCGTCATAAGCGGCATGTGAGCCTGAGCGACACCGGCATGCTGGTCAGGGATGAATTTAGCGGATTCAAGGATCGTGCAGTTCTACGCTGGCGTTTGCAGCCGGGGGACTGGCGGCTTGAGGGCGACGTCCTGACCAACGGCTCCCATCGATTGTCGGTTGCAGGCAGCATGCCTATCGTGCGACGAGCGCTCGTCCAGGGTTGGGAGTCTCGTTACTACTTACAAAAAACTGAAGTGCCGGTGCTTGAGGTTGAGGTGACTTCGGCGGGCGTTTTGACTACGGAGTATCACTGGTAGACATGAAAGTCCTTTATTTTCATCAGCATTTTTCTACTCCGAAAGGAGCGACCGGTATCCGGTCCTATGAGATGGCCCGCCGCCTGGTTGCCAGGGGGCATCAGGTGACGATGGTCTGCGGCAGCTACGGTGGTGGCCAAACGGGGCTGGAAAGCCCTTTCGTTGGTGGAAAACGCAAAGGTACCGTCGACGGTATCGAGATCATCGAATTTGACCTGGCGTACTCCAACAGCGATGGCCTGTTCGTTCGAGCGCTCAGCTTTTTAAAGTTTGCAGTGCGCAGTATCGGTATTGCGCTAACCGAGCGTTACGACCTGGTCTTTGCGACCACGACGCCATTGACAGCCGGTATCCCCGGGATATTCGCCCGGTGGTTTCGCAATAAGCCGTTTGTATTTGAGGTCCGGGATCTCTGGCCCGAGCTGCCGAAAGCGATGGGCGTCATTCGTAATCCGGTAATCCTTGCCGCCATGTCTTTTCTTGAGTGGGCAAGTTATCGCTCGGCTCACCGGGTCATTGGATTGTCTCCAGGTATTGTGGATGGCATTGCGCACCGCGGTGTGGCGCGTGATCGAATCGAAATGATCCCAAACGGTTGTGACCTTGATATTTTCAACACGCCTGCTGAGCCATGGTTGCCGGCTGGAGTGGATAAAAGCCATCTGGTAGCGGTCTTCGCGGGTACTCATGGAGTGGCCAACAAGCTGGACGCGGTGCTCGATGCGGCTCGAGAGCTTAAACTGCGAAAGCGCGATGATATCCGGCTGGTTTTGATCGGGCAGGGCAAGCTCAAGCCCGCGCTTCAGAAGCGTGCAGCGGAAGAGCAGCTGGACAATGTGATATTTCATGACCCGGTGAACAAGGCCCGGTTGTCCGGTTTGATGGCCAGCGCGGACCTGGGGCTGCAGATATTGGCAAACGTACCGGCCTTTTACTACGGAACGTCGCCTAACAAGTTTTTCGACTATATCGCGTCAGGGTTGCCTGTTTTAAATAACTACCCGGGCTGGCTCGCCGAGATGATTTCCACCGAGAACTGCGGTTTTGTCGTACCTCCAGATGATGCTGCGCTTTTCGCAGATGCGTTGATACAGGCGGCAGATGATCGTGACGAGCTGCGGGCGAAGGGCGCACGAGGCAGAGAATTGGCGGTCAGAGAGTTTGACCGACGTAAATTGGCTGACCGGTTTGTGGATTGGCTGGAGGGTGTTGCCAGATGATCAAGCGTGGTTTTGATTTATTTGCGTCGTTGCTTGGACTAATTCTGCTTTCTCCGGTCATAGCAGTAATTGCCTGGAACATTCGCAAGAAATTGGGATCTCCCGTTCTGTTTCGTCAGGTTCGACCAGGTCGGAATGGCAAACCGTTCGAAATGATCAAGTTCCGTACGATGCGTGATGCTCATGACGCAAACGGTGAGCCTTTGCCAGACTCCCAGCGCATGACAGCCTTTGGCAGTTTTCTGCGATCCAGCAGCCTGGATGAATTGCCCGAGTTGTGGAATGTGGTCAAGGGCGATATGAGCCTGGTGGGCCCGCGACCGTTGCTGATGGAATACCTGCCTCTCTACAGCGCCGAACAATATCGTCGCCATGAGGTTCGCCCTGGCGTCAGCGGCTGGGCACAGGTCAACGGGCGCAACGCAATAGGCTGGGAAGAAAAGTTCAAGCTGGACACCTGGTATGTCGATAATCAGTCTTTTTGGCTGGATATGAAGGTGATTTTCCTGACGATCAAGAAAGTTCTGGTGCGTGACGGTATCAGTGCCGAAGGCGAAGCTACAGCATCGAAGTTCACGGGCTCCAAGCCATGAGCCGCCTTGCGGTGCTGGGTGCAAGCGGCCATGGCAAAGTCGTCGCGGATACGGCCGAATGCTGCGGTTGGGACACGATTGAATTCTTTGATGACGCCTGGCCCGGTTTGCTTCGAAATGGTGCCTGGAGCGTCGTAGGCAACACCGAGAGACTGTTGGCGGCTGTGCATGAATATGACGGTGTGTTGGTGGCGATCGGCAATAATCGGGTTCGCCAGGCAAAACTGGACCAGCTGAAGGCGGCAGGCGCTACGCTGGTAACGCTGCGCCATCCGGATTCAACCGTCAGCCGGTATGCCACGCTTGGTGAGGGGTCGGTGGTGTTTGCTGGCGCGGTGGTAAACGCCGATGCCAAAGTTGGCAGGGGCGCTATTCTCAATACGGGCAGCAGTGTCGACCACGATTGTCTATTGGGGTCGTGTGTGCACATCAGCCCCGGCGCCCGGCTTGCAGGGGGCGTCTGCGTACAGGATCTGAGCTGGATTGGCATAGGTGCCTGCATACGACAACTCGTGAGCATCGGTTCACAGGTCATGGTTGGTGCGGGTGCCGTAGTTGTCAGAGACGTGCCAGACAAGGTTACGGTCGCCGGCGTGCCGGCCAGGTTATTGGACGGCTCTTGAAAAGTCGTCGCCTCGCGAACAGCGGATTGAGCGAATTGCAACGGGGCTCGTAGTGACGAGTCTTTCATATTTTCGAATGAAAACTGACGGGTACTGGTTGTGTTGAATTCACCATTTTCTCCTTGGCCTTCTTTTACTGAAGAGGAAGCTGACGCCGTACGTGATGTGATTCTGTCCAATAAGGTCAACTACTGGACCGGTACACAGGGGCGTGAGTTTGAGAAGGAGTTCGCTGCATGGGCGGGCACCGAATACGCCATCGGCCTGGCCAACGGAACGGTTGCCCTGGACCTTGCCTTGAAGGCGTTGGGTATCGGTGCTGGCGATGAAGTGATTGTCACCTCACGCACGTTTCTTGCTTCCGTCTCGAGCATTGTGAATGCCGGGGCTGTTCCGGTTTTCGCCGATGTGGATCGCGATTCGCAAAACTTCAGCGCGCAGACTATCCGCGCTGTACTGACTCCTCGCACCCGGGCCGTAATCTGTGTGCATTTGGCTGGCTGGCCTTGCGATATGGATCCGATCATGGCCCTGGCCGAGGAATTCGACCTTAAAGTGATCGAAGATTGTGCCCAGGCCCATGGCGCCCGTTACAAGGGGCGCCCGGTGGGGTCAATTGGCCATATCTCTGCCTGGTCCTTTTGTCAGGACAAGATCATGACCACAGGTGGCGAGGGCGGAATGGTCACAACCAACGATCGTAAGTTGTGGTCGGACATGTGGTCGTTCAAGGATCATGGCAAAAGCTGGGAAGCTGTCTACGAACGTAACCATCCTCCTGGTTTTCGCTGGTTGCATGAAAGCTTCGGTACGAACTGGAGAATGCTCGAGGTTCAGGCCGTCATCGGTCGGATTCAGCTCAAGCGCATGACCGATTGGCAGGCCAGCCGGCTGGCGAATGCCGGGCAGATATGGGAGTGCGCCAGCCAACTCAAAGGCTTGCGTGTGCCAATCATGCCTGAGGGCAGTGTTCACGCGGCGTACAAGTGCTACGTGTTTGTCGAGCCTCAGGCTCTCAAGGCCGGATGGGATCGTGATCGTATTCTGGCGGAGATTTCGGCACGAGATGTTCCGGTATTTTCCGGTTCCTGCTCCGAGGTCTATCTGGAGAAGGCGTTTGACAATACTGGCTGGCGTCCGGCGAGCCGGTTGCCGGTAGCACGGGAGCTCGGCGAGACAAGTGTAATGTTTCTCGTGCACCCGACGTTGACGCAGCATGAGATCGACAAGACATGCTCGGTGCTCAAGACCGTTATGCAGTTGGCTACCGAAGAGTAATCAGTTAGACAGTCAGGAATGCCCGTCTTTGTTTGCAACGCAGAAGGATTTGAGCTGCGGGCCAGTCAAATGGAATTTTCCATCATCATGGTATGAAGTCCCTTGGAATCATCCATGGTGGTGGCGGATGTACTTTAGGAGTAACAGAGGTGTTTCAAGGCGTTATGGATAAGTTGAGAACCTTATTACTGGGTTTAACGCGGCGGCAGAAACGTGCCTTCCAGGTAGTGACCGACGTTTTTCTTGTCTGGTTTGCCCTTTGGATGGCCTTTGTCGTTCGTTTGGGGATTGATGAGCTGATCAATCCTTTCACTGAATACCTATGGCTATTCCTGAGCGCCACGGTCATCGCTATTCCGCTGTTTGTACGGTTTGGTATGTACCGTGCAGTCATGCGCTATTTTGGAAACGATGCGCTGATCGCAATTATCAAGGCCGTCAGCCTGTCATCGTTGATTCTCGCGCTGGTTGTTTACTGGAGCGGCAACCATCAGTTGTTTGTTCCACGCTCGGTCATCTTCAATTACTGGTGGTTGAGCATGGTCATGATCGGGGGGCTACGCCTCGCGATGCGCCAGTATTTCCTGGGAGACTGGTTCGCGGCTGCGCAACATGTTCCTTTTACCAATCGAGATGATGGACTGCCGAAGGTGGCCATCTATGGTGCGGGGGCAGCCGGTAATCAATTGGTTGCTGCATTGCGCATGGGGAGGCTGTTGCGTCCTGTCGCCTTTATTGATGATGACAGCAGCATTGCCGATCGTGTGATTTCAGGCTTGCATGTCTATAAGCCAAAGCATATCCAGCAGATGGTTGACGTCACCGGTGCCCAGCAGATTCTTCTCGCCATTCCGTCTGCCAATCGTGGGCGCCGCCGGGAGATATTGACCTTCCTGGAGGGGTTCGCACTCCATGTGCAAAGCGTGCCCGGTTTTATGGATTTGGCCAGCGGGCGAGTGAAAGTCGATGATATCCAGGAAGTTGATATTGCTGACTTGTTGGGCCGTGACTCTGTCCCTCCTCAGGACGAGCTGCTTGAACATTGCATCAAGGAGCAGTCGGTTCTTATAACCGGGGCGGGCGGTTCAATCGGGTCTGAGCTTTGCCGGCAGATTCTCACGCTGCAACCCACGACACTGCTGTTGTATGAGCATAGCGAGTTCAATCTCTACAGCATCCTGCAAGAGCTTGAGCAGCGAATCGTGCGTGAGTCGCTTTCAGTTAAGTTATTGCCAATCCTGGGTTCTGTGCGCAATCAGGAAAAGCTCTTTGACGTCATGAAAACCTGGCGCGTGAACACGGTCTACCATGCGGCGGCTTACAAGCATGTACCGATGGTCGAGCATAATATTGCTGAAGGCGTGCTGAATAATGTGATGGGCACACTGAGCGCCGCGCAAGCCTCTTTACGCGCCAATGTGGCGAACTTCGTGCTTATTTCTACTGATAAGGCGGTGCGTCCCACCAATGTAATGGGAAGCACCAAGCGTCTCGCAGAAATGACACTGCAGGCGCTCAGCAGTGAAATTGCTCCGGTGCTATTCGGTGAGACTTCGAATGTTTCCCGTGTGAACAAGACCCGCTTTACCATGGTGCGGTTCGGCAATGTGCTGGGCTCATCAGGATCAGTGATCCCGTTGTTCCACAAGCAAATCAAATCTGGTGGCCCGCTGACGGTTACGCACCCCAAGATTACCCGGTATTTCATGAGCATCCCTGAAGCCGCTCAATTGGTTATCCAGGCGGGCTCCATGGGGCTGGGCGGTGACGTATTTGTTCTGGATATGGGCGAGCCGGTGAAAATCGTCGAGTTGGCCGAGAAGATGGTGCACCTTTCCGGCTTGAGTATTCGCTCTGATAAAAATCTTCAAGGTGACATCTCCATTGAGTTTACGGGGCTGCGTCCCGGCGAAAAACTTTATGAGGAACTGTTGATCGGCGACAACGTAGTCACGACGCCGCACCCGATGATTATGAGTGCCAATGAAGACTACTTGCCCTGGGAGGTGTTGAAGGGCCGATTAACGGAGCTGCTCAGCGCCGTTGAACAGGATGACTACACGCGTGTGCGTCAGTTGCTGCGCGAAACGGTCAGCGGCTATTCCCCGGACGGTGAAATCGTCGACTGGATCTACCAGCAGCGTCGTCTTGAGCCCTGAGCTCACACCCTGTAACTCACCCATTTTTGACTCTCCCCAAACATCGCCTAAGTTTGAAAAGCAGCTTCGGAAAAGCTGCTTTTCCCTTATCGATGTCATGGAGTGTCACCTATGCGTAAAGCTTATTTCTCATCCTTTGTCTTTGCCTTTCTTGCCAGCCTCTCCCTAGCCACTACTGCCGCACCTTCCACCAAACCCGAAACGCCAACCTCCATTTCCACACAAATGACCAAGGTCGACCACACCACCAAGGTCAGCCTCAACTCCGCAGACGCCGAAACCCTGCGCCGGGACCTCTTCGGCATTGGCGCAGCCAAAGCCAAGGCCATCGTCGCTTACCGCGAAACCAACGGGCCCTTCACTGCGATAGATGAGTTGCTGGAAGTAAAAGGTATCGGCAAGGCATTGCTGGAGAAGAACCGCGACAGGCTTGAGGTCAATTGAACATCTGAAAAGCAGGCGAGGAGGCCGGTCATTGACCGGCTTTCTTCTGGCCGCAGAACCCCGCTTTCAAGCTCCCCCGCACCACATCAAGAATCCGCGTGGCCAATTCGGCGCTCTCCACACTTCTTGCCAACACCAACGCTCCCACCAGCGTCGACATCAGCACAAGGCCCTGTTCGCGGGCATTCGGGCTCTCGAGGGCGGCTTCGACCTGCTTGAGCCGGGCGTTAAGCACCTCATCCGTCGTCCTGCTGTTCTGCCCGCGCAACCCCAGCTCGGAAGACATCGTGGGCAGCGGGCACCCCTCATGGGGTGATGTCTGATGCCATTGCGACAGGTAGCTATCAATGAACGCCTCCAACGGTCGCTGTTGGCTGAACAGCTTTTTGCAATGTTCATCCAGTTGAGCTGCGGCCTCTTGCAACGCCTTTTCCACCAACTCGTCCTTTGACCTGAAGTGCGCGTAAAACCCGCCATGCGTCAGGTTCAGCGACTTCATCAGCGGCTGCAGGCCGGTCGCGCCAATGCCGTCGCGGCGAAAGCGTACCGAGGCCTCCTTGATGATGCGCTGGTGGGTTTGAGCTTTGTGGTCTTGTGAATAGCGCATGGGAAGGCCTCCGAAACATCAGGCCATATTAACCAAGCTTCGCTGGGCATACGCGGGTGTTTACAAAATTGTGCGGCTCAACAATGGAGCCGCTTCAGTCTCAGCGATCCTGCGCATCCTTGGCGTCCGCTTGGGCATTGCGTTCTGCCACGCGCTTACGTTGTTCATCAGTCAATTCAACCTTGTTGGCGCTGTCTCGCAGCATCAACAAACCACCGACGATCGAACCGATCGCGACCACTAAAATCAACCAGGCATACCACGGCATAGGGCTCTCCTTGAGGCAGCAAACCGTGGGGAAATTTCCCACGGTAATGACTGCTTTGAGTAACGGGCTTTCTTAGTAGTTCATTGTAGGCCCGTTCTGCCCCGGTAGCCTTACAGCCCGGTCAACATAGCGTCCGCCGGTGCATCGGCGCGGTCTTGCGCGGTCAGTTGGAAGTACACAAAACCCACCACCATGAAGCCCAGGAAGATCAGCCCGATCAGCGCGTTGAACCACGCCATGGCCACCAGGCAGACCACGGCCAGTACCAGCGCAATCCCCGGCACGATTGGATAGCCCGGGGCGCGGAAGGTCCGCTCCAGCAGTGGCTCGGTCTTGCGCAGTTTGAACAGGCTGAGCATGCTCATGATGTACATGACGATGGCACCGAACACCGCCATGGTGATCATTGCGGCGGTCAGGGTCATGCCGCCCAGGTTGATCAGCCCGTCGCTGTAGATGGCGGCGATGCCGACGATGCCGCCGGCGATGATTGCCCGGTGCGGCGTCTGGAAGCGCGACAGTTTGGCGAGGAAGGAGGGCAGGTAGCCCGCGCGCGCCAGGGCGAAGAATTGGCGGGAGTAACCCAGGATGATCCCGTGGAAGCTGGCCACCAGGCCGAACAGGCCGATCCACACCAGCATGTGCAGCCAGCCCGAGCTGTCGCCGACCACGGTTTTCATCGCCTGGGGCAGCGGGTCGTTGATGTTCGACAGGGTGCGCCAGTCACCCACGCCACCGGCAAAGAACATCACGCCCATGGCCAGAATCACCAGGGTGAGGATGCCGCTGATGTAGGCCTTTGGAATAGTGCGCTTGGGATCTTTCGCCTCTTCGGCAGCCATGGCGGCGCCTTCGATGGCGAGGAAGAACCAGATGGCAAAGGGTATGGCCGCGAACATTCCGGCGATCGCCGGTGCGCCGAAGGTGTCGGAGCCGGCCCAGCCGTTGAGGGCGAAGTTGCTGAAGCTGAAGGCGGGAGCGACCACGCCCATGAACACCAGCAACTCGGCCACGGCAAGCACGCAGACCACCAATTCAAAGGTGGCGGCGAGCTTCACCCCGAGGATGTTCAGGCCCATGAACACAATGTAGGCGCCGACGGCCGCATGTTTCGGATCGAGGGCCGGAAACTGCACGTTCAGGTACGCGCCGATGGCCAGGGCGATCGCGGGCGGGGCGAAGACGAACTCGATCAGCGTCGCCAGCCCGGCAATCAAGCCACCTTTCTCGCCAAATGCCCGGCGGCTGTAGGCAAACGGGCCGCCAGCGTGAGGAATCGCGGTGGTCAGCTCGGTGAAACTGAATATAAAGCAGGTGTACATGGCGGCGACCATTAACGAGGTCACCAGGAAGCCCAATGTTCCCGCCACGCCCCAGCCATAACTCCAGCCGAAATACTCTCCGGAAATCACCAGCCCGACTGCGATGCCCCACAAATGCAGAGTGCCCAAGGTGGGTTTGAGTTGTGTGTTCATCGTGTAGCTCTCCCTGAACGGTTTGGAATGTTTCAGGGCATTGCAGCGGACATGCCATTAACCAAAGCCGTGTCGTAAAGGCGCCGAACTGTCGCCAAGGGAACGGTTTGGCGTTTGAATCATTTCAAGCGCTGCACCAGATAAGGGCGTTGGTGTCTGGTCTGACGCTATCGCGGGCAAGCCCGGCTCCCACATTTGAAGTGCATACCCCCCGTAAACCCCGCATAAACCCACTCTTTACGCCGTCTTTACGCCCCACCCATACCGTCGCTCTCGTTCCTTTACGCCACTCCTGCGGACAATCCTCCTACACGCGGCAGTCGCCGCACGACGGAGAAACTTCCATGAGCGTTCTGGACGGGGTGTCACTGCTGTTGGCTGTGGCGCTGTTCATTTATCTGCTGGTTGCGCTGTTACGCGCGGATCGGAACTAGGAGCAGGCTATGCACAGTTATGACTATTGGCTGATCATCGCCTTCTTTGCCTTGGTGCTGATTCCGGCACCGGCCCTGGGGCGGTTCTACTACAAGGTAATGGAAGGGCAGCGAACCTGGCTCACGCCGGTGTTCGGCCCGGTCGAGCGCGTGTGCTATCGCCTTTCGGGTGTCGATGCAGACCAGGAACAGAGCTGGCAGAAATACGCGCTGGCGTTGCTGGCGTTCAACCTTGCCGGTTTCGTGCTGCTGTTCGCGATCCTGCTGTTCCAGGAATACCTGCCGCTGAACCCGCAGAAATTGCCGGGTCAGGAATGGACCCTGGCGTTCAACACCGCCATCAGTTTCATGACCAACACCAACTGGCAGAACTACAGCGGTGAAGCGTCCCTGAGCTACCTCAGTCAGATGGTCGGCCTCACCGTGCAGAACTTCGTCAGTGCCGCCACCGGCCTCGCCGTACTGGTCGCGTTGTGCCGTGGGATCGGTCGCAAATCCACCAAGACTTTGGGCAACTTCTGGGTCGACATGACTCGCGCCACGCTCTACGGCCTGTTGCCGTTGTGCCTGGTGTTCGCGTTGTTCCTGGTCTGGCAGGGCGTGCCACAAACCTTCGCTCACTATGTGAACGCGGTCACCATGCAGGGCGTTGACCAGGTCATCCCACTGGGCCCGGCTGCCAGCCAGATTGCGATCAAGCAACTGGGCACCAACGGTGGTGGCTTCTTCGGCGTCAACTCGGCGCATCCGTTCGAAGACCCGACTGCCTGGGCCAACCTGTTTGAGCTGGGCGCGATCATCCTGATTCCGGTGGCGCTGGTGTTCACCTTTGGCCACTACGTGAAAGACCTGCGTCAGAGCCGGGCGATCCTCGGTTGCATGCTGGCCCTGTTCATCATCGGCGGTGCTACCGCGATGTGGGCCGAGTACCAACCCAACCCGGCGCTGAACAACCCGGCGGTTGAGCAGGCGGCACCGCAGGAAGGTAAAGAAGCGCGCTTCGGCACCACTGGCACCGTGTTGTGGTCGGTGGCGACCACCGCCGCGTCCAACGGTTCGGTCAACGGTATGCAAGACAGCCTCAACCCCCTGAGCGGGATGGTGTCGCTGGTCAACATGATGGTCGGCGAAGTGATCTTCGGCGGCGTCGGCGCCGGCATGTACGGCATGTTGCTCAACGTGTTGATTGCGGTGTTCCTCGCCGGTTTGATGATTGGCCGTACACCGGAATACCTCGGCAAGAAACTCCAGGCCAAGGAAGTGCAGTTGCTGGTCGTGACCTTGCTGGTGATGCCGGTCGGCACCCTGGTACTCGGTGCCATCGCCGCCAGCCTGCCTGGCCCGGCCGGTGCCATCAGTAACCCTGGCCCCCACGGTTTCAGCCAGTTGCTGTACGCCTACACCTCGGCCAGTGCCAACAACGGTTCGGCGTTCGGCGGCTTCAGTGCCAACACCGCGTTCCACAACCTGATGTTGAGCCTGTCGATGTTGCTTGGTCGCTTCGGTTACATCCTCCCGGTACTGGCCCTGGCCGGCAGCCTGGCGATGAAGAAGACCGCACCGATTGGCCAGAACAGCTTCCCGACCCACGGCCCGCTGTTCGTGACCCTGTTGACCGTGACCATTTTGCTGGTGGGCGGCCTGACCTTCCTGCCGACGCTGGCACTTGGGCCTATCGCTGAACATTTGAGCATGGCTGCTTTTTAAATGAAGAGCCTAGGGGATATGAAAATGAACTTGCCTGCAAAAAACGCGGCTCCGGTGAAAACCCAGGAGCCGGCCAAAACCGCAATGTCGGCCCTGTGGCGCCCGGCGCTGGTCCAGGCGTTCGTCAAGCTGGACCCGCGCCAGCTGCAACGCTCGCCGGTGATGCTGGTGGTCGAACTGACCGCGATCCTCACCACCATCCTGTGCTTCGTGCCGGAGGTGGCCGTACCGACCTACGTCTCCGTGCAAATCGCCGTGTGGCTGTGGTTCACCGTGCTGTTTGCCAACTTCGCCGAAGCCTTGGCTGAAGGCCGCGGCAAGGCCCGCGCCGACAGCCTCAAGGCCGGCAGCGAGGGCCTCAGCGCCCGCCGCAAGGAAGCCGACGGCAGCTTCAAGGTCGTGCCGGCCACCAGCCTGCGCAAAGGTGATGTGGTACGCGTGGTCGCCGGGGAAATGATCCCGGGTGACGGCGAAGTCATCGAAGGGATTGCCGCGGTCAACGAAGCGGCCATCACCGGTGAATCGGCCCCGGTTATCCGTGAATCCGGCGGCGACCGCTCGGCCGTCACCGGCAACACCCGCCTGGTCTCGGACTGGTTGATGATTCGCATCACCGCCAACCCGGGCGAGTCGACCCTGGACCGCATGATCGCCCTGGTGGAAGGCGCCAAGCGCCAGAAAACCCCCAACGAAATCGCGCTGGACATCCTGCTGATCGGCCTGACGCTGATCTTCCTGCTGGTGGTGGTGACCCTGCAGCCGTTCGCCCACTTCGCCAATGGCAACCTGCCGCTGGTGTTTCTGGTGGCGCTGCTGGTGACGCTTATCCCGACCACCATCGGCGGCCTGTTGTCGGCCATCGGTATTGCCGGCATGGACCGCCTGGTGCGCCTCAACGTGATCGCCAAATCCGGTCGCGCGGTGGAAGCGGCGGGGGACGTGCACGTGCTGTTGCTGGACAAGACCGGCACCATCACCTTCGGTAACCGTCGTTGCACCAACGTGATCGCCGCGCCGGGTGTCAGCGGCAAGGAACTGGCCGAGGGCGCGCTGCTGGCATCCTTGGCGGACGACACGGCCGAAGGTAAGTCCATCGTCGAATATCTGCGCGGCCAGCACCCGCAAGCCGAGCCGTCGACGGATGAGCTGACCTCGGTACCGTTCAGCGCGGAAACCCGCCTGTCCGGTGTCGACTACCAGGGCCGTGTGTTCCGTAAGGGTGCCGTGGATTCGCTGCTGGCGTTCATTGGCCTGCAACGCCGCGACCTGCAACCGGCGCTGTCGCGGGAAATCGACAAGATCGCCCAGAGCGGCGGCACGCCATTGCTGGTGTGTGCCGACGGCAAGTTGCTCGGCGCGATTCACCTCAAGGACGTGGTCAAGCCCGGCATCCGCGAACGTTTTGCCGAGCTGCGCAAGCTGGGGATCCGCACCGTGATGGTGACCGGCGACAACCCGCTGACCGCCGCCGCGATTGCCGCTGAAGCCGGTGTGGATGACGTGCTCGCCGAAGCCACCCCAGAGAAAAAACTCGCGCGCATTCGTCACGAACAGAACGATGGTCGCCTGGTTGCGATGTGCGGCGACGGCGCCAACGACGCCCCGGCGCTGGCCCAGGCTGACGTCGGCATGGCAATGAACGACGGCACGCAAGCCGCCCGTGAAGCGGCCAACATGGTCGACCTCGACAGCGACCCGACCAAGCTGCTGGACGTGGTGCAGATCGGCAAGGAATTGCTGGTGACCCGTGGTGCGCTGACCACCTTTTCCATCGCCAACGACGTGGCCAAGTACTTCGCGATCCTGCCAGCGCTATTCGCCTCGATCTACCCGCAACTGGGTGTGCTCAACGTGATGCACCTGCAAAGCCCGCAGAGCGCGATCCTCTCGGCCATCGTGTTCAACGCGCTGATCATCGTGGTGCTGATCCCGCTGGCGCTGCGCGGTGTGCGCGTACAGGCGGCGAGTGCGGCGGCATTGCTGCGTCGCAACCTGCTGATCTACGGCCTGGGCGGGATCGTGGTGCCGTTCGTGGGCATCAAGGCGATCGACATGCTGTTGACCGCGCTGCACCTGGTTTGACTCGATGCCCGCAGGTACCGGCAAACCGGTGCCTGCAGGTTGCAATGACCGAATTGAGGAATTTGAAATGTCCAACATTATCCGCCCGGCCCTGAGCCTGCTGGTGTTGATGAGCCTGATCACCGGCGTGGCCTATCCCCTGGTTGTTACCGGCGTGGCGCAAGTCGCGTTCCCTGACCAGGCCAACGGCAGCCTGGTACACGATGCCAGCGGCAAGGTGCGTGGTTCGAGCCTGATTGCCCAGGATTTCACCGGTGACGGCTGGTTCCACCCACGGCCATCTGCCGGTGCGTTTGCTACGGTTTCCAGCAGCGCCAGCAACCTCGGCCCAAGCAACCCCGCACTGGCCACTCGTGTATTTGACGATGCCAAGAAACTGCTGGTGCCAGACCAGGGACCGGTGCCGATGGCATTGCTGACTACCTCCGGCAGCGGTCTTGATCCACACTTGCCACCGCAGGCAATTGCCTATCAACTGGCCCGGGTAGCTGCCGCGCGTAATCTGCCGGTGGCGACCCTGCAGCGCTTGATGGACGAGCACATCGAAAGCCCGCTGGTGGGGCCGCCGGTGGTGAACGTGCTGGCGTTGAACATGGCCTTGGAAAAACTGTAAGCCGTGGCGCCGCTTTCGCGAGCAAGCCCGCTCCCACATTCGACTGAGTTTTACCTTTGGAATGCGGTCAAATGTGGGAGCGGGCTTGCTCGCGAAGGCGGACTCAAGAAACCCACATCAACACCTGAAGGAAGACCGCCCGCATGAGCGACTCCGGCCGCGCCGATGCCCTGTTAGCCGATCTACCCCGGGACGGCCGTGGCCGGCTCAAAGTCTTCCTCGGCGCCGCCCCGGGCGTGGGCAAGACCTACGCCATGCTCCAGGCTGCCCACACCCAGCTGCGCCAGGGCGTGCGGCTGATCGCCGGCGTGGTGGAAACCCACGGCCGCGCCGAGACCGAAGCCTTGCTCAGCGGCTTGCCACAACAGCCGCTGCTGCGTTCCGAATACCGCGGCGTGATGCTGGAGGAAATGGACCTCGACGGCCTGCTCGCCGCCAAGCCCAAACTGGTGCTGGTGGACGAACTGGCCCACAGCAACGCCCCCGGCAGCCGCCACGAAAAACGCTGGCAAGACATCCAGGAATTGCTCTCGGCGGGCATCAACGTCTTCACCACGGTCAACGTCCAGCACCTGGAAAGCCTCAACGACCAGGTGCGCGGCATTACCGGCGTGCAAGTGCGCGAGACCTTGCCCGACTGGGTCTTGCAGGAAGCCGATGAACTGCTGCTGATCGACCTGCCATCCCGGGAACTGCTGGAGCGCCTGCGGGACGGCAAGGTGTACGTGCCGGAACAGGCCCGTGCTGCCATCGATGCCTTCTTCACCCAGACCAACCTCATGGCCCTGCGCGAGCTGGCGATGCAAACCGCGGCGGCCCATGTCGACGATGACCTGGCCCAGGGTTATCGCCAATTGGGCCAGGCCGCACCGGCTGTGCGTGGCCGCTTGCTGGTGGGCGTGGACGGCGATGCCCAGGCCGAACGCCTGGTGCGTCATGCCAGCCGCGTAGCCCAGCGTCGGCATTTGCCGTGGAGCCTGGTGCATGTGGATAACGGCCGGGTGCGGGATGAACAATCGCGCCTGCGTCTGCAAAACGCCCAGCAACTGGCCGAGCGTCTTGGCGGTGAAGTGGTGTTGCTGCGAGCGGGGGAGGTGGCCAAGACCCTGATCCAGCACGCCGCCGAGCGTCGCGCCAGCTTGATTCTGGTGGGGCAGTCCCGGCCGCGCTGGCGGCGCAATCTGTTTGGTGGCGGCTTGGCGGCACGCCTGCTGCGCAATGCACGGGGCCTGGAAATCAACGTCCTCGACAGCGACGAAGTTCCGGCCCCTCCGCGCCTGCCGGATGTGCGTGGGCTGGTGTGGTTTGACTATGCCCTGGCGGTGGTGGCGACCGTGATCGCGGCCGCAGTCGCATGGGGTGTCGCCAGTGCCTTGCCGTTGCCGAATATCTCGCTGGTGTTCCTCGCCGCCGTATTGCTGGTGGCGGTGCGCAGTAGCCTGGGGCCGGCGCTGGCGTGTGCGGCGCTGTCATTCCTGAGCTACGACTTCCTGTTCATCCCGCCGAATTTCTCCTTCGCGATCCAGCGTGAAGAAGACGTGCTGACGCTGTTGTTCTTCCTGCTGATGGCGGCGCTCACCGGTAATCTCGCTGCACGCCAGCGCCGGCAGTTGCAGGCGCTGCGCGATACCCAGGAAGAAACCACCGAGCTGCTCGACCTGTCCCGCAAACTCACCGCCGCCACCGATCGCCAGGCAGTGATCAGTGCCGCCGCGCATCATCTGGAAGGCTGGAGCGACCTGCAATTGTGCCTGCTCAACCGCGACGGGCAGGGCGACTGGAAGGTCGAGACCGGAGGCCCGATCACCTTTACCGAAGCCGAACGCGCCGCCGCCGACTGGGCCTGGCAGCACGATCAGCCGGCCGGCATGGGCACCGGCACCTTGCCGTTCGGGCGCTGGTGGTGGTGGCCGTTGTCGAGCGAAGAAGGCCCGTTGGGCCTGCTGGGGGTCAGCCCGAAGGCCGGGCTTGAACTGAGCGGCCAGCGCCGTCGCCTGCTCACGGCCTTGAGCCAGCCATTGGCCCAGGCCCTGGCCCGTGCGCAGCTCGGCCAGGAACTGGAAGCGGCACGCCTGCACGGTGAAACCGAGCAATTGCGCAGCGCCTTGCTGGCTTCGGTGTCTCACGATTTGCGCACACCGCTGACCTCCATGCGTGGCAGCATCGACAGCCTGCTGGCCCTCGGCGAGGCGATTCCCCTGGAAGATCGCCGGGAGCTGCTGGAAGGCACTCGCGATGAGGCTGAGCGCCTGGATCGCTACATCCAGAACCTGCTGGACATGACTCGCCTGGGTCACGGCGCCCTGAAGCTGGCGCGGGACTGGGTGTCACCCGGCGATATCGTCGGCAGCTCCCTGGGCCGCTTGCGTGCGGTATTGGCGCCGCTGCAGGTGATCACCGACGTGCCGCCCGAGCTGCCGCTGCTCTACGTGCATGCCGCGTTGATCGAGCAGGCACTGGTCAACGTACTGGAAAATGCCGCACGCTTCTCGCCGCCACAAGGCCGGCTGAAACTCAGCGCGGGCGTGCAGGATAACCAGTTGTTTTTTGCTGTTGCCGATGAGGGACCGGGGATTCCCGAGGAGGAGCGGGCGAAAATTTTCGATATGTTCTACACCGCCGCCAGGGGGGATCGCGGCGGGCAGGGCACCGGGCTCGGCCTGGCGATCTGCCAGGGCATGGTCGGCGCCCACGGCGGGCATATCAGCGTGGCCGACGGCATTGAGGGCCGTGGCACCTGCATCACTTTATTCCTGCCATTGCAGGCCCAGCCTGGCCTGGAAAGCGAACCTTGAGCTACCCTCTTTTCTTCACGGATTTTGATTGGACACCATGAGCCAGACTGCGACGATTTTGGTCATTGACGACGAACCGCAGATCCGCAAGTTCTTGCGTATCAGCCTGGCCTCCCAGGGCTACAAAGTGATCGAGGCCGGCACCGGCAACGAAGGCCTGGCGCAGGCCGCCTTGAGTAAACCGGACCTGCTGGTGCTTGACCTCGGCCTGCCGGACATGGACGGCCAGCAGGTGCTGCGCGAGTTTCGTGAGTGGTCCACGGTACCGGTACTGGTGTTGTCGGTGCGAGCCAGTGAAGTGCAAAAAGTCGAGGCGCTGGACAACGGCGCGAATGACTATGTGACCAAGCCATTTGGCATCCAGGAGTTTCTTGCACGGGTGCGGGCGTTGTTGCGCCAGGCGCCGGCGGGGGAGGCCCAGGAAGCGGCGTTGCGCTTTGGCCCGCTGACGGTAGACCTGGCTTATCGGCGGGTGCTGCTGGACGGTGTCGAAGTGGCGCTGACCCGCAAGGAATACACGGTGCTGGCGCAACTGGCGCGGCATCCCGGGCGGGTGATCACCCAGCAGCAACTGCTCAAGGATATCTGGGGCCCGACCCATACCGAAGACAGCCATTACCTGCGGATTGTGGTGGGGCATCTGCGCCAGAAACTGGCGGATGATCCGACCCAGCCACGGTTTATCGTGACTGAGGCCGGTGTTGGGTATCGGCTATTGAACACCGAAGCCTGAAGCGTTAGCTCACCTGTGGCGAGGGAGCTTGCTCCCGCTGGGCTGCGCAGCAGCCCCAGAATCCTGGGAGCGCTTCGCACTCCAGCGGGAGCAAGCTCCCTCGCCACACAAGCCCTGCTTATCAAACCTCAGTGTTGCTCGCTCTCGTAACGATCCAGCGTATCGCTCGCGATCTCCCGCCCCAGCGCGATCAACTCCGGCGCTTTGTAAAACTCGAAAAACCGGCACACGCGCTTCGGCACGTTGATCAGAATATCCGGCGGATACCCGGCGATCTTGTACTGCGCCAATGACGTCTGCATCACCTCAAAGCTCTGGTTGATCAAATCCAGCAGCGATGCAGGCCCCACGTTATCGATGATGAACGAGCCGGTCGCCGACTTTGGCGCCCCGGCCTTTTCCGGTGCCGCCGCCGGTTGTTGCGCCTCGGGTTCGGCAGAGTCCAGCCACGGGTTGATGTCGGCAGCCTGGGCCAGCAGCGCTTCCTGTTCCAGCATCAACAACTGCTCGGCCTGCTTGCGCCGAAACGGCAAGTGCGAACCCAGTGAACGCACCAGGTTGTCGAAGCGGCTCCTGAACGCCGGCGGACGCTGGATCACCGGAAGCTTGTAGTGCTTCTGGTTGGTGGAGTTGAGGTTGACCGCAATGATCAGGTCGCAGTGGCTCGACACCACCGGCACGATCGGCAGAGGGTTCAGCAAGCCGCCGTCCACCAGCATGCGATTGCCCTGCATCACCGGGGTGAACAGGCTGGGAATCGCCGCCGAGGCCCGCATGGCCTGGTGCAGGCAGCCTTCCTGGAACCAGATTTCCTGCTGGTTGGTCAGGTCCGTGGCCACGGCGGTGTAGGGAATGCGCAGGTCTTCGATATTGATCTCGCCGACGATCTTGCGGATCTGCCCGAACACCTTCTCGCCACGGATCGCCCCCAGGCGAAAGCTCACGTCTACCAGGCGCAGTACGTCCAGGTAGTCGAGGCTTTCGATCCAGTTTCGGTACTCTTCCAGCTTGCCCGCGGCATAGATCCCACCCACCACGGCGCCCATGGAGCAACCGGCAATGCAGGCGATGTCGTAGCCGCGTTTTTCGATTTCCTCGATCACGCCGATATGGGCGTAGCCCCGGGCGCCGCCGGAGCCCAGCACCAATGCAACACGTTTCTTCATGACCTGATCCTTCGTAAAACAGGTGACCACAATGCACCCATCGAGGGGCGCGCTTCAATCATCACTGTCACAACCGATTATTTTCGCGAGCGGGCCACCACGCTCGGGTATGCTCTGGCAATCGGGACTGCGGATTCAGGCAGTCGGATAAGGCACTTTTCGGTGTAGGCAACGTCTACACCTGTGACTGTTTTTTCTTTTCTTGAGGTGTCATTTGATGAAAGCCTGGATGTGTGTGCCTGTGATCGTGTTGGCCCTGGCCGGTTGTGCCGGGAAAACCGCTTATCGCGACAGCTGCGGCACGCAACTGGATGCTGCGTGGCACGAGCTGGACCTGGCCAAGGCCGAAGGTTTCGCCGGCACCGTGAGTTACTCCAAGGCTCTGTCGTTGTTGACTGGCGCCAAGACCCAGCAGCAGTTCGAAGCCTTCGAAGGCTGCTCGACCAAGGCCGAGAAAGCCCGCTTCTATATTCGTGAGTCGCGCGCAGGGCGCTAACCCCGCGTAGCAGTTGTCGAGTGCAACGAGGCTGCGTCGGCGGCCTCAAGCCCGAAGGTTTAATCATTGAGGAGGAAAGGATGTCAGCCTTGGTCGATCAGCTAGTCGCTCAGATCATCGGCCTGGAAGTTGGGTTACTGAGCTGCCAGGCGCGCCTCGCCGCCGTCACGGACGACGAGGCCCTGCACGATCTGCGCACCACGGTGCGGCGCTTGCGCAGCCTGTTGCGGCCATTGCGCGGGTTGCCCGGTGTCGAGCAGCTCGAGGCGGCCGCCAGTGCCGTCGGCCAACTGACCACGCCATTTCGCGACCGCGAAGTGCTGGCGGCGTACCTCCACCAACACGGCCATCATGAGGCGGCCGAGCGGCGTATCCGGCAGCAGCCGGCCACCTACCGCTCGGTTGCACAAGGGCCTGAGCTGGCGCAACTGCTGTTGATCCTCGAAGCATTCCCCCGCTTTATCCGCGCCTCCCAACGGCAGAAATTGCTCAAGGGCCTGCGCACGCGCATTGAAAACCGCCTGGCCAAGCAATGGAAGAAGCTCGGCGAAGCGCTGCACGACCCCAACCACGACCGTCATCGCCTGCGCCTGTTGATCAAGCGCGTGCGTTATGCGGCCGAGGCTTATCCCGAGCTGAACAAGCTACCGCCCAAAGCCATATCGCGTCTCAAGGCGGCCCAGGGCGCCCTGGGTGATTGGCACGATTGCTGGCAATGGCTGGCGCAAGCCGGGCACGAGCCCGATTTGCAGCCGTGCGTGCCTGGTTGGCACCGCACCATGGCCGAGGCGGAAGGGCAGGCGGATCGGGTTTTGGATAAGTTGAACGCCGACTGCTTCGCTTGACCCTGCGACCTATCTGTCCGGGATTTTGGCCGGAATAGGCGCTGCATGGTGTAGGCCGGCTGGTTAAGATCCCTCAACTCCTTTTTCAAGTTGAGACCGCCATGCGCTTTAGTGATTTACTCGACGCTGCCCGCAGCCACCCGTTGGACGTTTCGATCCCGGCCGAATGGGCCCAGGGCCGCGCCAGCTTTGGCGGGCTGGTTGCGGCGTTGGAGTACGAGGCCTTGCGGGCGAAAGTCCCGGCGGATCGCCCGTTGCGCTCCCTGGCGATCACCTTTGTGGGCCCGGTGGCGCCGGATGTGCCGGCCCGCTACGAGGTCGAAGTGCTGCGCGAAGGCAAGGCCGTCAGTCAAGTGCTGGGACGTGTGGTGCAGAACGGTGAAACGATGACCCTGGTGCAGGCCAGTTTTGGCGCATCACGGCCTTCGCAGATTGACGTCGCCGCCGAACCGGCGCCCACCTTCAAGCATTGGGATGAATGCCAGGAGTTGCCCTACATCAAAGGCGTGACGCCGGAGTTCATGCGCCACCTGGCGATGCGCTGGAGCGTCGGTGGCCTGCCGTTCACCGGCAATACATCCCGGGAGATGGGCGGCTGGGTGCGCTTGCGTGGCGATGTAAAAGAAGAGCCGCTGACCGAAGCGCACATCCTCGCGCTGGTGGATGCGTGGCCACCGTCGGTGTTGCCGCACCTGAAACAACCGGCGGCCGGCAGCACCCTGACTTGGACCATCGAATTTGTCCAACCGCTGCAAAACCTGAGCACCCTGGACTGGTGCCAATACCTGGTCCACATCGAGCACGCCCGCGATGGCTATGGCCATGCGGCTGCGCAGTTGTGGAGCCCCGACGGCCAGTTGATCGCTATCAGCCGCCAGTCGGTGGTGGTGTTCGCCTGAGTCCTCAGACCAGCAAGTGTTGATCGCTGGAGGCGTCGCTGCCGCGTGCCTCCAGGCGGCGACCGTGATGCTGCAATGCAAGGGCTGCCAGAATGCCGACGATACCGATGGCGGCACTCGCCAGGTTCTCGCTGAACACGCCCGATGCCATCAACAGAAAACCGATGACCAGGAGTGGCAGCGCAATCAGCTGCAACACTTGATTGGTCCCGTGCTGGTGATTTTGCGGGTGGGTGCGCCATTGCCAGGCGGGGATATTCGGATGACGTTTGCCCATGATCGTGATTCCTCTGTCCGTTGAAACATCTTGAGCAGAGTTTAGGTCGGGCAGGGTGGGGCCGCGAATCAAGGATGGCTATGGGGGCCATAGCCATCCCTTCAGGGGTTAAAGCCGCAACTGGCCGATGGCCTTGCTCAGTTCCCCGGCCAGGGTTGCCAGCTCATTGCTGGTGGTCGCCGAGTCTACTGTCTGCTGCACGGTGTTTTCGGTGACGTCCCGAATGCTCACCACCGCTCGGTTCATTTCCTCGGCCACATGGCTTTGCTGCTCGGCAGCCACGGCAATCTGCGTGTTGCTCTCGCGCATCTGCGCCACCGCGCCGGTGATCTCGGCGAGGGCAATCCCGGCTTCTTGAGCCTGTTGCACACAGTCGTCGGCCTTGAACGAGCTTTCCTGCATGAAGTCCACCGCGTCCCGGGTGCCGGCTTGCAGGGCGGACACCATGCGGGTGATTTCATCGGTGGAGCTTTGCACCCGCTTGGCCAGGTTGCGCACTTCGTCGGCGACCACGGCAAAACCCCGGCCCATTTCGCCGGCGCGGGCGGCTTCGATGGCGGCGTTGAGGGCCAGCAGGTTGGTCTGTTCGGCGATGCTGTGAATCACCCCGACCACGCCATTGATTTTCTGGCTGTCCTCGGCCAGCTTCTGGATCATTTCGGCGGTCTGCTGCACGCCGGTGGACAGCCCGGCAATCGAGCGCTGTACCCGGCTGACCACTTCCTGGCCGCTGCCGGCGAGAGTGTCGGCCGTCTGGGACAGGTCGCGGGTGGCGCCGGCGTGCTGGGCGATGTGGTAGACGGTGGCGGTCATCTCGTTGATCGCCGTGGCGGCCTGGTCGGTTTCGCTTTGCTGGCCGAGCATGCCGTGCTGCACCTCGTTCATGCTGCTGGCCAGGCGTGCGGCGCCGTCGTCCAGTTGCCTGGCGGTGCGCGCAACCGTGTTGACCACCCGTTGATAACCCGCCTGCATCGCGTTGAAGGCGCTGGCCATCTGCCCGACTTCATCCTTGCAGGCCAGAGGGACGCGGGCCGAGAGGTCGCCGGTTTTCTCGACGTGCAGCATCACGTCTTTCAAGGTGTTGAGCTGGCTGAGGAGAAAGCGGATCAGCAGCTGTGAGGCGCCGAGCATGGCCAGCATCAGAATCATCACCGCTACGGCGTAGTTGGCGAAGCGTTCTTCGAACACTTGGCTCAAGCTGGGCCCGTAGGCCAGCACGGCGACCTGTTGACCGTCGGCACGGCTGATTACTTCGGCGCCCATCAGCGGGTTTTCGCCGAACAGTGGCATGTGATTGAAATCCACCCAGCCACTGGCGTTGGCCAGGGCTGACAGATCTTCGTCGCCCAGTTGTGGGACTTTGCCCCTGGCAAACGTCAGCCAGTGCTCGCCCTTGGGCAGTGGCTGGCCGGCGGGCCAGGCACCGAGCAAGCGCCCCTGGGCTTGCGCCGACGCCTGCGCGGCCTGGCTGCGGGCCTGTTGTTCGAGCTGCACGGCGTACAACACCAGCAGCAGGGTAGTGATGAAGGCGACCGCGTTCACGGCCCAGAATTTGTACTTCAGCGAGATGTTGCTAAGCCAGGCACCCATGGAAGGTTTTCTCTGATAGCGGAAACAGCATTGGCAAGGTGCCATTATTGTGCCGCTATCGGGATGCCGGGTTTTGATATGGGTCAATGCGCCGCGTCAATCCGGCACAGGCAATCCAAAAAAGGCGCGGGCACAGGCGGTGCTGTGTTGCGCCAGGTCTTCCACGGTTTCTTCGCGGTGCAACGCGACCTCCCGTAGGACTTCCGGTAAATAGGCGGGTTCGTTGCGACCGTTTTTCGGCTTGGGCCGCAGGGTGCGAGGCAGCAGGTAGGGCGCGTCGCTTTCCAGCATCAGGCGGCCCCGGGGGATTTCCCTGACCAGCGCATGCAGGTGCGTCCCACGGCGCTCGTCACAGATCCAGCCGGTGATACCGATATGCAGGTCCAGGTCGAGGTAGCTGAACAGCGCCCGCTGCTCGCCGGTGAAGCAGTGCACCACGGCGGCCGACAGGTGATCGCGGTAGTCCCGCAGGATTTCCAGCAGGCGCTGGTTGGCGTCACGTTCGTGGAGGAATACCGGGAGCTTCAACTCCACGGCCAGGGCCAGGTGTTCTTCGAGGACTTTTTCCTGCTGGGGGCGCGGCGAGAAATCCCGGTTGAAATCCAGCCCGCATTCACCCACCGCACGCACGCGACTTTCCTTGAGCAGGCCGCGCAGGCGCCTGGCGCTTTCGGCGTTCCAGTCACTGGCAGAGTGGGGGTGAATGCCGGCGGTGGCGAACAGGCGTTGGCCACTTTCGTCCAGTTGCTGGCACAGCTCCAGGGCCTGTTCGCTGCCGTCGACACTGGTACCGGTGAGCACCAATTGGCTCACCCCGGCGGCGTAGGCACGGTCGAGAACGGCCTGGTGCTTTTCGTCGAAACTTGGGTTGGTCAGGTTGACGCCGATATCAATGAGTTGCATGGTGCTACCTCCGCCTGCGGTCGGAAAGCATATCAGAGCTGTAGATTTATAAGAAAAGCCAAGAACTACAACGAGTTAAAGCTGTCTTTGAAAGTCGCAAGTAACACCGTGTTTGGTTTGTCGCCATCTGCCGTGCCACCCTTGCGCCCAAAGCCTGCGCTCATGGCGCTCTGTTTCTGTCCCCCAACGCCTCGTTTTTCGCGAAGCAATGGGCAGTATTCTTTCTTCCGGAGAGCGGATGATCCGACCCTCGGCGTTGCTTGTGTTGTGCCTGACGTTACTGCTGCCCATGGCGGCGGTTGCGCGTCTGGACGGGCCGCTGGAAGTGACCCGGCCCGGCAAGGTCCGCGACCTTGCGGAAATCCGCAGCAGCCGCACCTTGCGGGTATTGGTCAACCAGAGCCGCAACAGTTCCGGCGAAGTCCAGGGCCAGGCCATCGGTGTTGAATACCATCGCCTGCGCGCTTTCGAGCAATACCTCAACGGTCACGCCCGTGACGGCGAGGAAATCAACCTCAAGATTATTCCCAAGGCCAAGGATCAGCTGATTGGCGCATTGGCCCGTGGCGAGGGCGACCTGGTGGCACCCGGCGAATTGCTGGATGTGAAGGCCGCCCACAAGATTGCCACCAGCGACCCGATCGCCAGCGACGTGCCGTTATGGCTGGTGGGGCTGAAGGGCGAGCGGCGGTTTACCCGGCTGGAGCAACTGTCCGGGCGCACGCTGGCCTTGACCACGGGCAGTGCCGCGTCGGATGCGATCAGCCAGGTCAACCAGAAGCTGGCGCTGCACAAATTGCCGCCGGTGAAGGTGGAATGGGTGGATCCGAGCCTCGCGGTAGAGGACGTGCTGGAGATGGTCCAGGCCGGGATTTTCCACCTGACCATTGTCGAGCGGCCGATTGCCGAACGCTGGGCGAAGATCCTGCCCAAGCTGCGTTTCGACCGGCAAGTGACCATCAGCGAGCCGGGCGAAGAGTATTGGTTTGTGCGCCAGGATGCCTCGATGCTGCGGGCCAGTATTGATCGCTTCCTCAAGACCTACCGCACGCCGTCCGATCAGGATGTGGCGTTCCAGCGCATCTACCGCCGCCTCTACCAGGTACGTTATCCACTGGCTCGCGTCGACCGCCAGCGCCTGGAAAAACTGCGCCCGGTGCTGCAAAAGCATGCCCGCGAGCAGGGCATGGACTGGCTGAACCTGGCCGCGCTGGCGTTCAAGGAGTCTGCCCTGGACCCTGGCGCTCGCAGCAGCGGCGGCCCCACCGGGCTGATGCAGATCACGCCATCGGCGGCGCAGCGGGTCGGGGTGAACAACATCGAAAGCCTGGACAACAATGTGCAGGCGGGCGCGCGGTACCTGGCGATGATCCGGCGCAAGTTCTTCTCAAGCCCCAAGCTCAACGAGCGCGAGCGCATGGCGTTTGTGCTGGCGGCCTACAACATGGGGCCCGAGCGGGTCCAGGGAATGCGTGCCGAGGCGCGGCGGCGGGGGCTTAACCCAAACCAATGGTTTTTCCAGGTCGAGCGCATTGCCATGGAGCAGGTGGGAATGAGCGGCGTCAGCTATGTTAATAGCGTGAACAAGTATTACCTGGCGTTTGATCGTGAGCGGGAGTCGTTGGAGCCGGCAGCGCCACGGGTTGCCTCACGTAAATGATCTATTAATTCGATCATAATGAGCCGCTTTATCGGCTTTTATCATTGCTTAAACTGATTAATATAGCGGCCAACCCAACCCCTACCTTGAAAAGGATTATCAGCATGAGCCCATTGATCACCCGCATCCTCTCCACCCGCGCCGGCTACGGCCTGACTGTCCTGCGGATTTTTGTCGGGATCATCTTCGCCGCCCACGGTTCGCAAAAACTCTTTGGCTGGTTTGGCGGCGGCGGCCTGGCGGGCACTGCCCAGTGGATGGAAAGTATCGGCCTGGCCCCAGGTACCCTGATGGCGGTGCTGTCCGGTGGTACCGAGTTCTTCGCCGGGCTGGCGCTGATCATTGGCTTGCTGGCACGGCCGGCGGCACTCGGCCTGTCGATCATTTCCCTGGTGGCGATTTTCTCGGTGCATATCCATAACGGTTTGTTCATGGCCAACAACGGCTACGAGTTCGCCCTGGCGCTGCTGGGCGGTACGCTGGCCGTGTTGTTGGAAGGTGCGGGCAAATTGTCCGCAGACCGCGCCATCACTCACTGATACCGCGAACCCCCCTTAAAAGGCCCGCCCAGTGCGGGCCTTTTCGTTGCTCGGGATTCTTGACACCGCCCTACAGGCTTCTCTAGGATGTTGCCCATGCGCCGATTTAAACAGCTAATTGCGGGGCGCCACGGGTGACTGATCACAGTCCCGACAGAAGCCAGAGCCATGGGCCAGCTTCGAAATTCCGCTAAAGCGCTGGTTCGGTGTTGCCTCTCACCTGCCCGCAGACTTTTGAGGCAGAGACACGACACAATGAATGCACTACGCCCCCTCATACGCCTGGCCCCGATCACCGCGGACCTGACCCAACGCAATCCTAAAATCCTCTTGGGCGGCAAGCATCAGCCGACGTTGCTGCGCTATCTGGATGGCTGGCCGCGCCGCACGGGGCGGCCTTCGGCCTTTCTGATCCAGTTTGTCGAAGACGGCGACTCCCTTGCGCGCTTTGCGTCCAACAGCTTCGACCTGGCCGTCATTCAGGCGCCCAGTGCCAGCGACGCGGGCGAAGTGATACGCCAACTGACCCGGATTGCCCGGCAAGGGCTGATCGCCCGGCGTTGAGCCCTCAGTAGAACGCTGCTGAAGGCAGATGCCGGCGACGGCGACGCAACAGGAAAATACCCCCCGCAATCAGGCACAGTATCAGCGGTACAGGCACGATATTGAGCAGCTTCACTTTGCGTTCCAGGGCGTGAACCTCGGCGTATGACTGGACCTTCAGCGCGTGAATTTCCATGGGGATTCGCAACCGCTCCTTGTTGAGCGCTTGCAGCAGTGTGTTGGAGGTTGCAGCCTGAGGGCCCGGGGAAATTGTCGGGGGGTTGAGCAGTTGCCATTCCTTTTCCGTTTGTTCCAGGCGTTGCGCCAGTTCGGCGGACTTCTCACCGTAGGCCAGTGCCGCGTCTTCGCGCATTGCCTGCAGCACCTGCAGTGATCGAGCACCGCCTGCGCGGGGGCGAATGTTCATCAGTGCATCGGGCGCCGCCAGGTTGTCCAGGGTGTTCAATACAAACATCGCGTTATCTGACAACGGGCTACCCGCCGCGCGATGCTTCTGGAGCATTCCAGACACACGATCGCTGAGCAGGTCAGTGTCGGCGACCACGACCACATGGATGTTCGCAGCCTTTTGCAAGCCGGTATTACGCCCACTGATGCCGTCAGGAAAGGCGGAATAGGCGGGCCCTTCGACGCGGGCGGCGATCACCTGTTGTTGAGCGCGAGTGGCTGTTTCATTGATCAGTGAATTGAGCTGCGCTGGCAGGGCGAAGCGCTCTGCCTCAAACAGCGCGGCGTGCGCGGAGCTTTGCAGCAACGGGGTGAAGGTCATGCGGCTTCTCTTGGCAGGGGCCAGGGCGCCGCTGCTCAAGACGTTGACGTTGTGAAGTTTCCAGGCGCTGATGTCATCCTGTGCCATCGCCTGGCGGGGCAAGGTCAGTGCCGCGGGATGGCGCACAGGCGGCTGGCCTGTGGTCAGGATCACCGAAGTGGCATAGTCGCGATCGGCAATCACCTTGTTCGCGGGCATCTGGATGCCCCAGGCGGACAGCAATGCCTCCAGCCTGGGGTTTTCCGGGGCCGTGACGCTGGTGTCCAGCCCGACAAGCGGGTCGATAAACATCATCAACTTGCCTGCGCCCAATACAAACTGGTCTATTGCGTAAAGGGTTTGGTCAGGCAGGTTGCCGGGATGAACCACCATCAGGGTTTTGACGTGTTCAGGAATTTGCGCGATACCCGGCTCCAGGCTCACCACGTTGAACTGGCGACGGATCTCCTGCAACACCTGCCAGGGAGGCGTATTAACGCCGTTGCGTTCATCCCGCTCACCGTTTATTGGCAGCCGGGAGATCACGCCCATGACGGGTTGCTCGGGGTGGATCACCTTATGAATCAAATGGCTGATTTCATACTCCAGCAGTGACTCCCGGTCCGGGCTGAATGACGGGATGCTATGGGGCGCATGGCCCGCGCTGGTACCCACCAGGCCGAAGAATCCGTGTTGTTCGTCAAGTCCCAGTAACCTGGCTTTGTATTCATCTTCAGAAAAAGGGGTGGGGTCGATGAGGTGCAGGTTGATTTTGCCCTTTGCCGCTTTTTCATATTCCTTGAGCAACAGCTCTACCCGTTTAGCGTAGCTTTCAACGGCGTTGGCTTTGTGTGCACGGTTGCTTGAATTGAAGAAGTACAGATCGACCGGTCTTTCCAGTGAGCCGAGCATAGTCTGTACAGGATCGGAAAGTGTATGGATGTTCTGTTCCGAAAAATCCAGCCGTGGATTTGGAAGTTTCAGTGCCCAGACCAGGTTAAAAGCGAGAAACAGTAACAGGAGCGTGATAATTGTGAGGCTGGCACTTAGTCGCGTTTTCATCGTGATGTGTCCTTCTCAACCGTTTCTTACATTCAGGACAATGACCGTCGCGCCAAGAAAGGCGATGATCATACTGATGAAGTACAAACTGTCTTGAAGAGCCAGTACCCCTTGGTCAATGGCGTCAAAACGCGCAGACGGGCTCAGGGAAAGAAGACGGTCAATCAGCCATACCGGAACTTGATGTTCAATCGCATCAAGAATGGATGACAGGCCACTGGCGGTCAGCAGCAAGCACAGGGTTACGGTGAATATAATCGCGCGATGGTGTGTCAGTGCGCAGATAAAACAACCCACGGATAGATAACATCCGGCCAATACCCAACTTCCCAGGTATTGTGACGCAATGACTGTATTGTCCGGATTGCCAAAATAGTTGACGGTGATGACTATCGGGAAGGTCAACAGCAGGGCCACGCCGGAAACAATCCAGGCCGCCAGAAACTTTCCGACCACTATCTCGAAACGTGTGACGGGCAGGGTTTTCAGAAACTCCATGGAACCGGTGGTGGGCTCGTCGGCCCAAAGCCGAGTGCATAGGACAGGTGTCAACAGTAAGTAGAGCCAGGGGTGCAATTGGAAGAAGCCCTGCAAGTCGGCACTGCCGACTTCCAGTAACCGGGTTGAGTGGAAGCCAAATACAGCAGCGGCGGTCAGGAAAACCGCAGTGCTCAGGTAAGTGACGGGAGCCGAAAGATAACTGACCAGTTGACGCTTGAATATGACCGGGAGAAGTTTCAAATCGATGCCTCCTGGCTCATATGGTGCACAACGTCATCCAGGCGCCCGGCTTCCAGGCTCAGGGCATTGAGCTTCCAGCGGCGCTGGGTGACCAGTGCATTGATGTGGGGGTAGATGATTTGCCCCGGCAGGGCGAGTACGGTCACAGTGCCGGGAGTCTCGCGGTCTTCCTCGATGCCGGCGACCCCGGGCAATACCGCCAGGGCCAACAGGTCCAGTGGTGTGTCGGCTGCAAGGGTGACCGCCTGGTGATGACGGGAGCTGCGCTGCAGTTCGGGCACCGAAGTGTCTGCCACCAATCGGCCGTCGGCTATCACCAGTGCGCGGGTACAAATACCGGTCAGTTCTTCCGGCGCACGGGACGCGACAATGACCGTCATCTCGTCGCTGAGCGACTTGATGAGCATTCTGACTTTGTGTTTCTGGTCGGCATTCAGACCTTCTGTTGGCTCATCGAGCAACAGCAGGCTGGGGTCATGCAGGATTGCCTGGGCGATGGCTACCTTGCGTTTCAACCCGTCCGTGAGGGTTTCCACCGGGCTTTTGAGTATCCGCCACAACTCAAGCCGTGCAACTGCCCGGTCAATCATCTTGCGTTTTTCCGCGCCGCGGAATCCGCGTATTTCGGCAATGAAACCGAGAAAGGCCTTTACACTCATTGCACCATGGCTCAAGAGTCGCTCTGGCTGGTAGCCGGTGACTTTCTTTGCCTGGAATGCGTTCAGGGCGATATCGTTACCGAATATTTTTATATGGCCTGAAGAGGGTGTAGTCGAGCCTGAGATCATTTTGATAATAGTTGTTTTTCCCGCACCATCATTTCCAAACAGCCCGAGGCATTCCTGGGGTTGGGCGTTGAATGAGAAGTCATGAATAATGTTTTTTCCGCCCATGGTTTTTGTCAGGCTCGTTATCTCGATCATTATGCTTTTCTACTGAATGGATATGGCAAGGCTGGATTAACCTGGGTGAACAGCAGGTTGTGAATGTTCGAAATTCAATGCTTGAAATCTTTTATGTTGAAGCTTTTCCGACGTCGCACTGTTAAAAAATGGTACGTTCAATAAACGCTCTTGGAAATGCTGAGGGGGCTGAATAAGATAAGTCCTACATGCCAGACTATGACTCGCTGAAACAATTGTTTTGCTTTTGATGATTTAATTACAGTCGTTGTTTATTTGGTGTTTATTTAAAGTTTATGCCAATTTGAAATGGAGCCTGATGTCATGCTGCTTCTACGTACCCTTGTTCTTGAACAGTCCGGGCATGATGCACCGGTCAATGGTGCACTGCTTTGTGGTTTTGCGGTGGCGCAGATCTCTTCAAACTTTCTTGCCTACAGTCTGGATGAAGAAACAGAGCCCGGTAGTTCACGGGTGTACATCGCAGCGTTGCGCAAAAAGTCCGAACGTTACTTTCTGGGGGCGATAGACTCCAAGGAAGACCTGCAAATAGCGACCCATGTCTTCAAGCAAATCCTGACGCTCGCGGCTGCTCCCGGGGCAAAATCTGCAAGCAGCGGCGAAACTCAGATTCCCTTTCATTTTGTTGATTTGAAAGGCTGCAAATTGCCCCCGGCCAGGCCTGAAGATCATCACTCGTTGACGATCAAGAAATCCCTGGTGATGAAGGTGATTACCCTGGGAACGTCGGCGCCCGGTTTGCCCGCCATTGAAAGCAATACGTTGATCGTGCCGTCGATTCGTTTCTCCTCAAGAATGGTGTCTGCTCCCAGGTCCCCCGATCATTCAGAGCCTGCGCGGTCATTGCCCGAGCCGGTGGCGCAGGCGCCCGAGGCTGAGCTCGAGATATCCGAGCCGCTCGTTGAGGCGCCACTACAGGCACCGATCGAGGCGCCTGCTGTCGCTGCGCCAGTGCCGGCGCCCATAGTCCAACAACCTGAACCGGTCCCCCAGGCGCCGCCGCCCATGCCTGCCCGGAATGAGTCATCCTCGTTGTTTGAAGTGGACGATACGCTGGCCAATCTTTCCCGATTGTCACAGGAGCTGACGCAGCAAAAGCTCAGCGTGCTCAAGCAGGAAGAAGCGCTTGATCAGTTGCGTCTCGAACTGCGCCAGGAAAAGGCTGACCTTGAGCAGGAGAGTCAGCGGAGTGCCGACAGGATTGCCGAAAAGGAAACGTCCCTGGAACAGTTGGCCCGCACGCTGGCCCTCCGGGAGGAGCATCTGGCTGGCAGCTCGGCGCTGAACCAGACAGAGCAGCGTCGAATGGACGAGCGTGCGCGCTACCTGGAGAGCCAGGAAGCCCAGTTGCATGACCGTGACCTTGCGGTGCGCCTCAAGGAGCAACAGCTGACGGCTGCGCTGTTCCAGTTGCCTGTCCTGCGGGACAACCTGAGGGTTACGCTTCAATCCCTGGATGAGTCACTTGCATGGCTTGGCGAGAACGGGCGCGGCCAGCCTGAATGCGGCCCGACCCAGACGGAGGCTGACTGATACGCGTCGTTGCCGGAATCCGCCGGTGGGTCTGGCTACTTTCCCGAGTTCATTTATCATCGACCCCCACAGCCGACATCGGGCGTTAAATGCGTTGTGCCTGATGCGGCAGCGGGTCTGAAAAATGCAAACTTCCAGGGGATGTAGAGCTTTTGAGCACCAAGCTGATTACCAAAGAAGGTCATGAGGCCCTGAAAAAGGAGCTTGATTACCTGTGGCGAGAAAAGCGCCCTGATACCACCCGCAAAGTGACGTGGGCGGCCTCCCTGGGGGACAGGAGCGAAAACGCTGACTACCAGTACAACAAGAAGCTGCTGCGGGAAATTGATCGTCGGGTGCGTTATTTACGCAAGCGCCTGGAAGACATGCGCGTGGTCGAGTACATGCCCGAGCAGGAAGGGAAGGTGTTTTTCGGCGCCTGGGTGGAGATTGAAAACGAACAGGGCGAGACCAAGCGGTTTCGCATCGTGGGGTACGACGAGATCTATGAGCGTATGGACTACATCTCCATCGACTCACCCATGGCCCGGGCACTGTTGCGAAAGGAAGTGGATGACGAGGCGCTCGTGCAGACCCCCAGTGGCGAAGTGTGCTGGTGGATCACCGCTATCGAATATGTGAAGTGACAACGGATGGCCCGTACGCATGAACGCGTGCGGGCCATTTGCGTTTTCAGCCCTCGCGCAGCACCGTCAACGGGCTGGCATTCAGTGCGCGGCGGGTGCCGAACACGCCGGCACCGCCGATCAGCACGGCGCCGATCACCGGCAGCAGCAATAGCCACGGATGCGGGTGCCAGGTCAGGTCGAACGCGTAGCGGTACAGCACCAGTGTCACCAGTTCGGTGCCCAGCGCTGCCAACAGCCCGCTGACTGCGCCCAACAACCCGAACTCGATACGCCGGGCCTTGACCAGCAACTTGCGCTCAGCCCCCAGCGCCCGCAGCAGGGCGCCCTGGCGAATCCGCTCATCGAGGGTTGCCTGGAGCCCGGAGAACAACACGGCCATCCCCGCTGCCAGGACAAACAACAGCACGTACTCCACCGCCAGGGTGACCTGGGCCAGGATGCTGCGCAGTTGTTCCAGCAGTGCCTCCACCTGCAGGATGGTCACCGCCGGGAAGGCCCGGGACAGGTCGACGATCTGTTGGTCATGGCCGGGTGCGAGGTAGAAGCTGGTCAGGTAGGTGGCCGGCAGGTCCTTCAGGGTGCCGGGCTGGAAGATCATGAAGAAGTTGGGCTGGAAGTTGTCCCAGTTGATTTCCCGCAGGCTGGTGACCCGCGCTTCACGGTTTTCCCCGCCGACGGTAAACACCAGGTGATCGTTGAGCTTGAGTTTCAGGCTGTCGGCGACCTTGGCCTCCACCGAGACGCCTGGAATCTCGTCGGTCGGTTGCGCCGTCCACCAGGAGCCCGCCGTCAGCTTGTTGCCCGGTGGCAGGTCGGCGGCCCAGGTCAGGCTCAAGTCTCGCTGTACTGCACGATCGCCGCTGGAGTCCTTGCTGACAATCTCCTGCACTGGCGCGCCATTGATGCTGATCAGTCGTCCCGGTACCACCGGATACAACGGAGCCGATTGCGCCTGTAATTCCAGCAGGCGTGCGCCGAAGGTGTCTTTGTCGGCGTGCAGGATGTTCAAGGCAAAATAGTTGGGGGCGTCCTTGGGCAACTGGTTCTGCCAGGTGTCCAGCAATTCGCCGCGCAACAACGCGATCAAGCCCATGGATAACAGGATCAGCCCGAACGCCAGTGACTGCCCCGCGGCCGCCAGGGGATGACGCAGCAACTGGCCCAGCCCCAGGCGCCAGGGCAAGGAGGCCCGGGCCAGCAGGCGTCGCAGGCTTTGCAGCAACAGGAGCAGCAGGCCGCCGAGAACCAGCGCGGCAATCACGCCGCCGCCCAGCAGGGCGAAGGTCAGCACCAGGTCGAGGCTCAAGCGCCACATGATCAGGCCCAGGGCGAAGAGTGCGGCGCCGTAGACCATCCAGGTGCTGGAAGGGATTGGCAGCAAGTCGCGGCGCAATACCCGCAGTGGCGGCACCCGCCCCAGGGCGGCCAGCGGCGGCAGGGCGAAACCGGCGAGGGCTACCAGCCCGGTGCCAATCCCGGCAACGGCCGGCAGCAGCCCGCCGGGTGGAACGTCCGCCGGCAGCAGGTCATGCAACAGCGCAAACAGGCCCAATTGCGCCAGCCAGCCGAGCAGGGCGCCGGTCAGGCTGGCCAGCAACCCCAGCACGGCCAATTGCAGGCTGAACAGCAACATGGTTTCGCGTCGCGACAACCCGAGGCAGCGCAGCAAGGCGCTGGCATCAAAGCGTCGGCTGGCGAAGCGATTGGCCGAGAGCGCCACGGCCACGCCGGAGAGCAGCACCGCCACCAGGCTGGCCATGTTCAAGTAACGTTCGGCCTTGCCCAGCGCGCCGCCGATCTGCTGGTTGCCGTCGCGCGCATCCTGCAGCCGCTGGTTGGCAGCCAGGCCGGGCTTGACCAGGTCGCGATAGGTTTGCAGCACGGTGCCGCCCTGTGGCGCGCGCCACAGGTCGCGATAACTCACGCGACTGCCGGGCTGCACCACGCCGGTGGCGTCAAGGTCGGCCAGGTTGATCATCACCCTGGGCGTCAGGCTATAGAAGTTGCCGGCGCGATCCGGCTCATAGGTCAGCACGCGGGAAAGGCGCAGGGTCTTCATGCCGACGTCGATGCTGTCGCCGATTTTCAGGTTCAGTGCCGTCAACAGCCGTGCTTCCACCCAGGCTTCACCGGGTTTGGGGCCACCTCCGGCAGTTTCTTCGGCGAAGGGTTCGGCGGCGCTCTTCAGCTCGCCGCGCAACGGATACGCCTCGTTGACCGCCTTGATGCTGGACAGCTGGATGCCAGCGTCAGTGGCAATCACGCTGGAGAATTCCACCACCCTGGCGTGCTGCAGGCCCAGCTCGGTGCCACTCTGGATTTGCTCGGTGCGGGCGGGTGAACTGCCTTCCAGCACGAGGTCGGCCGCCAGGAACTCGGTGGCGCGCAACATCATCGCGCCGTTCAGGCGGGCACCGAAGTAACCGATGGCGGTGCTGGCGGCCACGGCCACCAGCAGGGCGAAGAACAGCACACGCAGTTCGCCGGCGCGGGCATCGCGCAGCAACTGGCGAAGGGCAAGGCTGAACAGGCGCAACAAGGGCAAGCGTGCCATCAAGGCTCCAGGGGCGCGACCATCAGGCCGGCTTCAAGACGGATCAGGCGACGGCAACGGTGGGCCAGGCGCTCGTCATGGGTCACCAGCACCAGGGTCGTGCCGCTCTCTTTGTTGAGTTCGAACAGCAGGTCGCTGATGCGCTCGCCGGTATGGCTGTCGAGGTTGCCGGTGGGTTCATCGGCAAACAGCACGTCCGGTTCGGCAGCAAACGCCCGGGCAATCGCTACCCGTTGCTGCTCACCCCCCGAGAGTTGGCGCGGCGAGTGGGTGAGACGCTGGCCCAGGCCGACACGCTCCAGCAGGTGTTTGGCGCGCTCGCGGGCGTCCTTGCGGCCGTCCAGCTCCAGGGGCAGCATCACGTTTTCCAGCGCGTTGAGGCTGTCGAGCAACTGGAAGGACTGGAACACAAATCCCACGTGCTCGGCGCGGATGCGTGCACGCTGGTCTTCGTCGAGGGTACTCAGGGCCTGGCCGGCGAGGGTGACTTCGCCACTGCTGGGCAGGTCGAGGCCGGCCAGCAGGCCGAGGAGGGTGGATTTGCCGGAACCGGAGGCGCCGACGATAGCCAGGCTATCGCCCTTGTTCAGTTCCCGGCGCAGTTCGTG